>WNFT01003539.1_pt1 | contig 13559 bp, 9 predicted proteins | sample 5400191 | NCBI WGS metagenome assembly WNFT01 (sample SAMN13153359, study PRJNA577476) | soil metagenome | isolation source: 80 cm saprolite under Madrone tree | place: USA:California | collected 2016-06-14
GGCCTACCAAAACGAGCCGTCGGCCCGATGCCGTTTCTCGTAGTGGAAAACCGGGCGGCCGGCCTGGTCGCGCTCGGCCTCGACGTCAATGCTTTGGACGAGGTCGTGGACGATGCCAACCTTCTCGGCTGGTGTCGCTGTGTCGAGGCGACCGCCAAGTCGCATATCTCGTCAGCAGGTCACTTGAGCGACGCTGGATTGCCTCTGAGCGCCGCGGGGTCCACATCGAGGTGTCGCGTCCACGTGTCCTCCGGTTAGTCGTAAAGTCCCGCCGCGTGGACAAGCAGCGCGAGTCACTCGACGTTGAGGAGCTAGTTCGGGATAACGAGAACCTGCGCGAGCAGCGACGGGCCGTCGCCGAGGTTCTCCGCGCGGTCGCGCGTTCGGGGGGACTGCAGCCCGTCCTCGATGAGATCGTTGAGGCGGCGAGGCGGCTCTGTCAGGGCGAGCACGCTCAGCTTTACATGGCGGAAGGCGATCTCTTTGTGATCTTCTCGCAGAGCAGTGTCTCGCAGAGCGGTGACCTCCCGGCCGCGTACGAGTACTCCGTGGAACATCCGCACGCGCGCGATCGCACGACGGTCATCGGACGGGTGGCGCTCATCGGTGGGGCGGTGCAGATCCCTGACGTCCTCGCCGATCCCGACTACTCGCACGGAGCCCAGGCGATCGTCGGCTATCGTGCGTTGCTCGGTGTTCCGATCGTTCTGGACGAGGAGCTGATCGGGGCAATCGTGGTCGGCCGCAACGTTCCGGGAGCTTTCGCTGACGAGCAGGTCGAGCTCGTCAAGACGTTCGCCGACCAGGCGGCGATCGCGATCGCGAACGCGCGGCTGATCGAGGCCATCGAGCGGCAGCGGACGGAGCTGTCCCGCTTCGTCTCGCCGCAGGTCGCCGCGCTCATTTCCTCGAAGGACGGCGAGCAGCTGCTCGCGGGCCACCGTGCCTACATCTCGTGCCTCTTCTGCGACCTCCGCGGCTTCACCGCGTTCGCCGAGACGGCTGCGCCGGAAGACCTCTTCGAGGTGCTTCGCAAGTACCACGAGACCCTCGGCGAGCTGATCCCCGCCTACCATGGGACGCTTGAGCACTTCGCGGGCGACGGCGTGATGGTGTTCTTCAACGACCCGCTCGCTGTCGATGACCATGAGCTCCAGGCGATCCGGCTTGCGCTCGCCGCCCAGGAGCGATTCGCGGAGCTGGCGCGGGTGTGGCAGAAACGCGGTACGGAGCTCGCCCTCGGGATCGGAATCGAGGCGGGTCACGCGACGCTCGGCCGGATTGGCTTCGAAGGTCGGTACGACTACGGAGCGCTCGGGCCGGTGACGAACCTCGCCTCCAGGCTTAGCACCCAGGCCGCGGCTGGTCAGATCTTGATCGGTCAGCGGGTCTTCGGAGCTGTCGAGGACAAGGTCCAGACGGCTCTCGTTGGCATGCTCGATTTGAAGGGGTTCGGTCGGCCTATGGCGGCGTACGAGGTCGGAGGGCTTCGGACGGACTGCTAGCCCTCGGGTTTCTCCCCCGTTACGGCGGCTCCGCCTACATCGTCGCGGCTTCGCCTCTTCGGGGCATTACACGCGAGCAACGGCGTTAGATCCCTGCCGGCGGAACCCATGGAGGACATGTATGGAGGAGGTGAGACTGGTCCAAAATAAGTGCGCACGTCTGCAGGTTCGGCGTGCGTTGCGTCCGCCGACTCAGGCGGTCTCACAGATGCTCCTATGACTTGTCAAGCCATCAGCGGCTCCTGGTTCTCCAGTAGTCGGTAGAGGTGGCGGGCGAGCTAGTGCTTGAGCGGTCGGGTGGCGTCCCGGCGCCTTTTTCTTCGGCGACGCGTCGCTCGATGTAGGCCTGTGTCGCGGAGTCGTGCTGTCGTCGGTGAAGGACGATGGTGTGCGCTGCGCGGTTGAGTTGCCGATCGCCACCTCGGCTGAGCCGCTGCCGCGTTGTCTGGCCGCTCGAGGCCGGGCAACACGGCGAAAACCAGGCTGGCAACGGTCCCAGACAGACCGACCCGCCGAGGCTCACAGTCCCTTTAGCGAACAAGGCTTCCTCGACGACCCGGACGCCCTCCCGAATCGCACGTTGGGAGGCGCCGTGTCGCATGATCCTCTGGTGCGCGCGGATCTGCCTTCGGGGACGGTGACCTTTCTGTTCACGGACATCGAGGGCTCGACAGGGCTGCTTGATGAGTTGGGACCAGATGCGTATGCCCGCGCGGTTGCCGATCACCGGCGCATCGTGCGGGAAGCGTGTGGGTCGTTCGGTGGGTCGGAGGTCGACACGCAGGGTGATGCATTCTTCCTCGCGTTCGCCCAGGCGCCGTCCGCGCTTGAGACGGCGGCGGTCATCACCGAGCGACTCGGAGAGGGACCGATCCGAGTGCGGATCGGCTTGCACACCGGCACTCCACTCGTCACCGCCGAGGGGTATGCCGGAGCTGATGTACATCGTGCGGCCCGCATCGCGGCTGCCGGTCATGGAGGGCAGGTGTTGCTGAGCCACTCGACGGCCACCCTCGTCGATACGCCCTTGCGTGATCTTGGGGAACACCGGTTCAAGGACTTGCGTGCCGCGGAGCGTGTGTTCCAGTTGGGGGAGGCCGTGTTTCCGCCGTTGCGGTCGTTGCATCGCTCGAATCTGCCCGTGCCTGCGACGCCGTTTCTCGGGCGGGAGGCGGAGCTGGCAGTCGTGTCGACCATGTTGGAGGAAGCGGGGGTGCGTTTGGTGTCGTTGGTTGGGCCGGGCGGCACCGGGAAGACGAGGCTGGCGTTGCAGGCGGCGGCGGAGGCGTCGGACTCCTACCCGGACGGAGTGTTCTGGGCGCCGTTGGCGCCACTGCGGGATCCGGCGCTGGTTCTGCCGACGGTCGCGGCGGCGCTCAGAGTGGGTGAGGGAAAGGATGGATCAGCGGTCGACGACTTGGCGCGCGGGCTGGCCGGCCGGCGGCTGCTCGTGTTCATCGACAACGTCGAGCATCTGCTGCCGGATGCGGCCGATTCGGTGAATGCGTTTCTAGCGGGGTGCCCGACGGTAACGGTCGTTGTGACCTCGAGAGAGCGGCTGCAAACTCCGGGTGAGCGGGTGTACGCAGTTCCGCCGATGAGCGAGTCCGACGGGGAGGCGCTGTTCCGGAGCCGGGCAGCCGACACCGGCGTCGCGCTTCGGGCCTCCACCGAGTTGCGAACACTGTGCGAGCATCTGGACAATCTGCCGCTGGCTCTGGAGCTAGCGGCAGCACGGACGGTGGTCTTCAGCCCGGCGCAGCTGCTCGATCGCCTCTCCCAGCGGCTCGATCTGCTCAGGGCCGGGCGTGGTGTTGATGCGCGGCAGGAGACACTGCGGTCGACGATTGCCTGGAGCCACGACCTTCTCGACCGCAGCGAGCAGGCGCTGTTTCGGCGAATGAGCGTGTTCGCCGGCAGTTGCAGCTTCGAGTCTGCTGAGCAGGTTGTCGGCGCAGAGCCGGACCTGCTGCAGTCGCTGCTGGACAAGAGCCTCCTGCGACGAGGCGACGGCAAAGTTGGGCCGCGCTTCTGGATGCTGGAGACGATCCGCGAGTTCGCGGCCGAGCAGCTCGAGGCGGCCGGCGAGACAGACGATGTGCAACGTCGCCATCTCGAGCACTACGCGACCCTGGCCGAGGCCTGCTTCGACGACACGCTCCTAGGACACGATGATCTCGACCGGCTCGAGGACGAGCGCGAAAACCTCCGGGTCGCGTTCGACCTCGCGCTGGAGATCGAGCCTGAGCTTGCGCTGGAGCTGGGACGCAGGGTCATGCCGTCCTGGATGCGGCGCGGCGAGTTTCGGGAGGGGCGCGAGCGGCTGGCGGCTGCGCTCTCCCGAGCCCCGCACGCACCAGGACCCGCGCGCGCGTGGGCACTACGCGCCGCCGCCTCGCTCGCGAGTCAGCAGAGCGATCTCGCCGTCGCGGACAGCCTTGGGTACGAGGCACTCGCTCTCTTCCGGGAACTCGGCGACCAGCGTGGGGTGGGCTGGACGCTGAACGTGCTGGGCTGGAACGAGATGGCTCGTGGCGCTTACGGCGAGGCCAGACGGCTGTACGAGGAAGCCGCGGAAGCGCACAGTGGTCCCGGCGACGAGCAGCTACAGCGTCGCGCGCTCATGTTGCTGGCTAACGTCGAGGCGATTCAGGGAGCCCACGCTCGTGCCGTCACGTTGCTCAGCGACCTCGTCGTGAGCACGCGGCGCGAAGGGTCAACCCTCGAACTGGCGCTTGCACTCGGCAACCTCGGCATCGCGGAATGGAACGCCGGAGATACGGAGCAGGCACGACGGTCGATCGAGGAGAGCATCGCGCTCCACAGGCAGGATGCTCGCAAACCGGGTCTCGCAGTCGGACTATGCAACCTCGGTTACCTGGTGCGAGCTACGTCACCGTCCGACGCGCTGGTCCACTTCATCGAGAGCCTGACGCTCTCGCGCGAGATCGAGGAACCGCGTACGATTGCCTACTGCCTCGAGGGAGGCGCCGGGATCTTCGCCGCGCGTAGCAACCCCACGCACGCCGCGACCCTGCTCGGAGCCGCTTCCGCAATCCGCATCCAGACAGGCGCGGTTGCCAGCCCAGGTAGGCGTGCCAACGCCGAGACGGTCGAGGCGCAGTGCCGCGAGGCGCTCTCGCCGGAAGCGTTCGCCCGAGCTTGGGAGGAAGGAGCTTCGCTCGATGCCATGGCGGCCGCCGACTGGGCTCTGCGGTTCTGGGAGGAAACGGAGTAGCTCGGTCGCCTTGAAGCCACGCGACGAACGGGCACACCTGACGCTCGTACGGTTCTGGCGTCCGTTCGAACAATGAATCGGCGATCCGGCTGACGCTTGATCGAGCGCCGAGAACTTCGCGTGCGCCAGTGTTCGCGAGTACACCCTGAGCTCGCCCACTACGAAGCTGGCGCTCGGAACCCGATAAGCGTACGCACGACGCTCACACGGCCATCACGCAACGTGAGTATGTCGATGCCACGGACCACGGGACTGCCCGGCGGGCCGAAGCGCCAGGGCATGGTGGCGGTGTCAGAACCTATGTAACCCAGGCCGTCCTCCTCCAACACGAAGTCGGACGGCGCATCGTCAAGAATCTTCTGAGCGCGTTGGTTCAGCGCTTGCCGCCCCACGACCTCGCCCTCTGGATCGATGAACCTCACGTCTTCGGAATACGTCCGCTCGGTGGCCGCCCGGCGCTTCCCAGGGTCCCGCTCGGAAAAGACCTCGTGCAGATTGCTGTACAGCAGCTCCTTCGCATCGGCCATGTCAATGATCCTTTCATCGCTGTGTACGCGTGGCGGAAATGAAACTATGCCGCCGAGCGGTGCTGCCGACTTCGCGCGCGCGCCCGACATGCAGGCTCGTCTTGGACCCTCGGCGTTGTCGGTGCGTCCTTGAGGATCGCAGGCACGCGTCGGTCGCGCCGGAGGAATGATCGGTTACACGAGCGCTCGCCTGGGCGAGTGTTCAGGAGTGTCACCCGAGCTGACCAAGGAGCAACGAACAGCCGCGCGTCATTGACAACTTCCGTCCCGCGTGGCATATATAGCAATTATGCTATACGGAGGCGGCGCGAGCGGATGAACATGGGCTTGTTACTAGGAGTAACGGTACTTATCGCTTCCGCCTGGCATCCGTTTCGCGCCACGAATCGGACAGCCGCCTCGGTCGCGGGTCTACGGCTCTGCCTGATGTTCTTCCTCCTGCTCGTCTTCTGGTTCGTGCCGACGATGGCTTTTGATCCCGGCCCGCGCGACGGCACCGACACTTGTCCGTCCTTCGTCGTCGACCGCTCGCCGGCATGGTGGGCCGAATTCGTTGTCCTCGGATTTGTGCTGTGGTCCGGCGTCGGAGTAGCAAAGGCGGGCGCCGTGTCGCTGCTTCACCACGAGAACCGGGTTGGCGGCGTGCTCGCCGCTACGGTAGCGGCCGCAGGGATCGCCGTATTCGGGCTCTTCCTCTTTGCCTTCTCCCAGCTCTGCCCCTAGTAACCTCGAACACCGTGCCGTGGGCGAGCGTCCTGTCACCAGACACCTCTTCTCGCGGTGCGACGTTCGAAGGCAGTTCTACCGAGAACGCAGACCTATCTGAGTTCACGCGCGCGCGAATAGTAGATGCTGAATAATCGTGCGGCAGTGACTCGCTTCGGTTAGTGCCTCCCTCCACAAGGCGCGAGCGTCTGCGAGTCGACCCCCTCCCTCTCAGAGAGGGGACCTCCCGCAACGGCTGGCAGCCGGTCTCAGACGCCCTGTTTACCATGCGATCAAAACGGCAACCGGTGGCAGCCAGTGGCAACGGTTTCGCGCTAGTTCAGGCCAATTTCCCGTGTTCGTCGAGCCGACCTTTGCCACCGGTTGCGCCCCCTCTGTTCCATAACTGTTCCATCCCAATCGGCCGAAAACGGGCCGTTTGAAGTCGACCAGCAGCTGAAAGCGGAGGCTGATCCCTTCTGTGTAGAGAGGGGGTCATCAGCATGCAGCCCACGGCGCGCCCGTTGACACGATCGGGGTGAGGCGCGATCCTCGTCTTGGGTGGCCCAGTTCGAGCTGCGAAGTCGTCGCCTGCGCTTGCCGTTGAAGGCGACGGGAGGGGTCGCTACCTCCGTTCGGACGCCTCGGCTTGGCAGGGTGTCAGCCTTGGCGAGGATGAGAGTGCGGTCGGGCGGGTTGTGTGCTGCGTTCGCGGCGGTCGTTCTCACCACGGCGTGCAGCAGCGGGGCGGGGGGCTCCACGGGCGGTCAGACCGCTCCCCCGAGGGGTGGCACGCTTCGGGCCGGTCTGCTCTTCCTCGACGGGCTCGAGCATTTTTACGGAAAGCTGCCGCCGGGTTACGACTACCTCCTCGATCCGCAGTACAGCTACAACGTGGTCAGTTGGGAGCTCTTCCGCTGTTGCCTGCTGCGCACGCTGCTCTCCTATAACGGCCATCCGACGGCGCAGGGGGGTGCGGAGCTGCATCCCGACCTCGCGGCCTCGATGCCGGAGATCTCGCAGGACCGGCTGACCTGGACCTTCCGTCTCAAGCAGGGGCTCCACTACGCACCGCCCTTCGCGCACGCCGAGATCAGGGCGCAGGACATCGTCCGCGCGCTCGAGCGCGACCTCACCCCATCGCCCCGGCCGGTGGCGAGTGCGATCGGGCCTGACCTGGGGAGCTACAGCTTCTACTACGTGGGCGTGATCGCGGGGGCGCAGGAGTACGCCGAGGGCAAGGCTGACACGATCTCCGGCCTCGAGACGCCGGACGACCACACGCTCGTCGTGCACCTGCTCCGCCCGACCGGCGACCTCGGCTACCGGTTCTCACTTCCCGCCGCCGCGCCGATCCCGCCCAGCCCTCGTGACCCGAGCGCCCGGCTGGGAGCGGCGCAGGGGCACGGCGCCGGCTACGGCCGTTTCCTCGTCGCGTCGGGGCCGTACATGATCGCCGGGTCGCAGAGGCTCGACTTCTCTCTTCCGACGAGCAGGCAGAGACCGGTCTCGGGCTACGTGTGGCAAACCGCCTCCGGCTTCTTGCACGCCAAGTCGCTCACGCTCGTTCGCAACCCCGCCTGGGATCCGGGCAGCGACTCGTTGCGCAGGGCGTACCTCGACCGGATCGAGCTCAGCTTCGGCGGCACGCCGGCGGGGGACGCAGCCGCGGTCGACAAGGGGGCGCTGGACCTGGTCTTCGACGCCAGCGCGCCGGTCGACCAGGTGCACAGGTACCTGATCGACCCGAGGCTGAAGGAGCGCGTGTTCCTGTTTCCGAGTGACTGGTTCTTCTTCATGCCGATGAACGTGGCGCTGCCACCCTTCGACGACGTGCACGTGCGACGGGGGGTCAACTGGGCGATCGACAAGGCCGGCCTCATTCGGCTCGCGAACTCGAAGCGCCACTTCTTCGGCGGCCCGCTCTACGGGACGGTCGCCACCCACATCGGCGTCGACAGCGTCGAGGACGACCTGCTCCAGAACTACGACCCCTACGCGACGCCCTCCCACCGGGGCGACCTTCAGGCGGCCCGCCGCGAGATGGCGAGATCGCGCTACGACCGAAACCACGACGGCATCTGCGACGCCCCCGCCTGCAAGAGGGGGCTCATCCTCACCTGGAGGGCCGGTGCCCAACCCGCGATGGCTGCCCTCGTCCGGAAGGATCTGAAGCGGATCGGGATCGACCTGCGGATCAGAGTAATCCCTCGCGGGTATTTCAACTTCGGACACGACGCCCCCCCTCGAGACAAGGTCGCTCTGCTGATCGGTGCGTCCTTCACTCCGGACTACCCGAACGGCTCGACCCTCTTCGTAACGAATTTCTACGGGCCCGAGCTCTCGCTCGGGAAGGTGGGCAACGCGGTTCCGAACTTGTCCCTGCTTGGCGCGACCCCGGAGGAGCTGCGCCGGTGGGGCTACGCGGTGACGTCGGTCCCGAGCGTCGACGGCCGGATCAACGAGTGTCTGCCGCGCCTCGGCCTCGCCCAGATCGACTGCTGGGCGACACTCGACCAGTACCTGATGGAGAAGGTCGTGCCCTGGGTCCCCTTACTGCTCGTCCGCTATGCCTACACGGTCTCGGCCAGGGTCAGGAACTTCACCTGGGACGAGGCCACCACCGGGATCGCAGCGCTCGACCAGATCGCGCTCGCGCCGACGCGCTGATCAGGGCGCCGCCACCGTCACCCAGACAGAGCTGCCGACGAGCGCGACTCCCCCGGGCTCGCTCCCGACCGGGATCGTGGCTACGACGTGGTTCGTCGCGGGATCGATTCGAGATACGGCCCCGGCGAGGCCATCGGCGACCCAGACGGCCTTGCCGTCAGCAGCAAGACCGACCGGGCCTTCCCCCACCGGTATGCCGACGGCGGCCGAGCCGGTCGCGACGTCGATCCGCGTCACCACGTTGTCGAGGTCGGCGCTGACCCAGACCGCACCGCCCCCTACAGCCACCCTGTTCGCCTGATGGCGCAGCGCGATCCGGGCGACGACGCGGTTCGTCGCCACGTCGATCTTGAGGACACTCAGCCCGTCGGCGACCCAAAGCGAGTGAGCGTCGGCCGCGACGCCTGTCGGGCTGCCGCCGACGGCGATCGTCCGCACGAGCGCGCCCGTAGCCGGATCGACGCGCAGCACCGTGCCATCGAGTCCGTTCGCGATCCAGACCGCGTTCGCAGCGACGGCGACGTCTAAGACGCCGCTCCCGACCGGAAACGTCGCGGTGATCCGGTTCAGCCCCGGGTCGATCCGCGAGAGGGTGCCGGCGAAGCCATGTGTGACCCACACGAATCCGCCGCCGGCGGCGAGGCCGGTCGGGGCGCCGCCGGCGGGGATTCTTGTTTGCTCCTTTCTCGTCACGGGGTCGACCCGCGACACTGTCTGCTCGTCGAAGTTCGCCACCCAGATCGCGCCTTCGCCGGCCGCGACCGCGGTCGGCCGTGCACCGACGGCGATGCCTCGCTTCAGGCGGCCTGTGCTCGCGTCGATCAGGGCGAGCGAGTTGACCGGCACCGACCGGAGCCGCGCCGGCCCTCGGGCCAGCTCGACCACGGCAGCGGCGATACCACCCGCGAGCAAGAGCGCCGACGTGAGCAAGACGGTGCGCGCGTGCCGCCGTAAGCGCGATCTGACGCGAAGCGGCTGAAACTCGCCGGGCGTCAGAGGCAGGCCGGGTGGCACGTCGTCGCTGTCGGGGACCGGCGCGACCGCGAGCAGGGGATCCTGCACGAGGATCGCCTTCTCGAGCCCCTGGAGTGCTTGGCTCGGCTGGAGGCCGAGCTCCTCGACGAGCAGGCGGCGCGCGTCCCGGTAGGCGGCGAGCGCCTCGGCCTGGCGGCCGCAGCGGTAGAGGGCCAACATCAACTGGCCACGAAGCCGCTCCCGCAACGGATGAGCGGTGACGAGCGACTCGAGCTCACCGACGAGTTCGGTGTGCCGACCGAGCGCAAGATCTGCCTCGATCCGCTCCTCGACGGCTGAGATACGCGCTTCCTCGAGCCGCGCGATCTCGTTCTGCGCGAACACGTCGAGGGCGAAGTCGGCGAGGGCGGGCCCGCGCCAAAGCGCGAGAGCCTCGAGCAGCATGTGAGCCGCGCGCCGAGGTCTTCCTGCAGCGAGCTCCTGCCGCGCCTGATCGACCAGCCCCTCGAAGCGGTCCGCATCCAGCTGTCCCGGCTCGACACACAGCATGTAACCGGGCGCCCGAGTGACGAGGACCCGCTCCTCCTCACCCCGCCCGGGCCGGCCCCGAAGCGCCTTGCGCAGCTGGGAGACGTAAACCTGGACAACCTTGAAGGCCGTCGCAGGCGGCCGGTCGCCCCAGAGCTCGTCGACCAGTCGATCGATGGAGACGACCTCGTTTGGATGGAGGAGCAAGACAGCGAGCAACGCGCGCTGCTTTGCTCCGCCGAGCGACAGTTCACGCCCCTCCGAGCAGACCGCGAGCGGCCCGAGGATCCGAAACTCCATGTCGAGACCCGCAAGCGTAAACGAGCGGCCAGTCGGGCAACCCGCTCGCCGGCGAACGCCGATTTAGCGGTTTCTTTACCGCCGGCGGCCCAGGCTTCGGCGCTGTTTTACCGCTGGGATGCAGGCTCGGGCGAACCGATCGCACTGGGCGGTCGAGCAGGAAAGGAGTCGGAAGATGAAGCACGACTGGAACATCAAGAAGCGTCGCCGGCTGGCGCGTTCGCTCGAGCGGGCGGCCGTGCCCGAGCGTCCGTTCGTCGGACGGGGACCGCGTTACCTCGTCCAGCCAAGCGTCGCAGCAGCGTGTGCCCCCTCTTTTCGGGCGCTCGCGACGGCACTGCGCGAAGAGTCGCTCGTGCCCGATGAGGATGGGCTTCGTGCGGTACTAACGTTCATCACCGACGGCGGGTCGCCGTTCTTCGGCCGAGACGCGACCGAAGCGCTGCGCGAGGCCGTTCGTCTCCAGCACAACATCATCGGCGCAGAGACGGCCGTCCTTGACCAGGAGCCCATGGCCGTTGCCGTCTGAGCGCCGCGCAGCCACCCCGCCTCGAGCGAGGCCGAGAGCCCGAAACCGTCAACACAGGACCCAGCCTCGGCCTCGCTCCCTCGGAGCCAGTGCTCCTCGAGGCCGAGAAGGATCCGGGGTTCGATCGAGCATTTCGACCCAGGCTCGGTTGGGTCACGAGCCGTGCCACGGCACGTCCCGTCGGCGTAGACTTTGGCCGTGCCTGGTTGACGCTAGAGCACGTTCGAGTACCCGGCCTTCGCGCCGACGCCGACGCTGCCTTCGCGGCAAGCGCTTGCACCGGAGCGCCTCGGCGGCGGTGCTCGTGCGCCTCCTTGCGCGGCTTTTAGTCCGCGGGTGACCATGCCCTGACGCTAAGGAGGAGCCAAATGCCAAGCATCGGCCAAGAGAAAAACCTCGAGACGATCATGATCGATCGAACCTCGGCGCCTCGGCAGGGCGGCTCCATTACTTGCTGATCCCCATCGTGAGGCCGCTGATCAGGTACCGCTGAAAGACGAGGTAGACGATCACGGCGGGGAGCGCACTGATCAGCGAGCCGGCCATGAGGAGGGGAACGTCGAGGAGGTGCTGCGACGGGATCGTCGCGAGCCCGACGGTGATCGGACGGACATCGGGCGTCTGCAGAAACAGCAGCCCCACGAGCAGGTCGTCCCAGACCTGGATGAATTGCAGCACCGCGATCGTGACGATTGCCGGCACCGCGAGCGGCAGCATGATCAGAAAGAAGACCCGTCCGTAGCCGAGGCCGTCGATGAGCGCAGCCTCGATCACTTCCTCAGGTATCCGTCGGAAGTAGGTCGTCATCAGAAACGTCGAGAACGGCGCGCCCAGCGCGGCATACACCAGGATCGCGCCGTAGCGGTGGTTGATGAAACCGAGGTTCGCGAGGTTGACGTACTCCGGCGCGATGATCGATTGCATCGGCACCATCATGGCCGCGATCACGATCAGGAAGACCAGTCGAGAGGCCGGATAGCGAAGCACCGCAAACGCGTAACCGCCGGTTGTGCTGACGGCGAGGATGAGCGCGATCGCTCCGACGGTGATCAGCGTGGAGTTCAGGAGTTCGCGGCCGACCGGCAACGACTTGAACAGGTTGTGCCAGCTCGCGAGGGAGAAGCCGTGTCCAGCGTAGTACTGGTCGAGCGAGCGAAAGGCGTTCACCCCCATGTAGTAGAAGGGGTAGAGCATCACGACGGTGATGACGGCGAGCGCGAGGTAGATCAGAGCGCGGGAGACGAGGTACTTCCAACGCACGTCGCCCAGTCGTTCGTGGAGGCCCAGTGCCGACATCGTCGCGCTACTCGTCGACCCTGAGCAACCGGAGCTGGAGCACGCTGACGGCGGCGACGGCGACGAAGAGCATCACGCCTGCGGTCGAAGCGAGCCCGAAGTCGCCGGCCGAGAATGCCTGTTCGTAGATGAAGAACTCGAGCGTTGTCGTCCCGTAGCCCGGCCCGCCTCCTGTCATCACGAAGATGAGGCTGAACAGCGCCGTGAACGCGGTGATCAGCGTGACGACGAACGTGAACCGGATGAATCGCCTCAGCAGGGGGATCGTGATCTTCACCAACACTGCGAACGAGCCCGCGCCGTCCACTCGTGCGGCGTCGTAGATCTCCTGATCAATCGTGGCCATCCCGGCCAAGAAGATGATCAGGTTCGTCCCGAACATCGACCAGACGAAAGTGATCATCACCGCCACGAGAGCGGAGCGCTCCTGGGAGAGCATGTTGGGGTGGACGAAACCGAGCCCTGTGTTGTTCAAGAGGTGCTGAAGGATCCCGTCGTCCGCGAAGAACCGCACCGAGACGAACCCGATTACGACCCACGAGACCGCGGTCGGCAGGAAGAAGATCGATCGGAAGAAACGCCAACCACGAATGCCGGCGTGGATCAGAAAGGCGACCCCTAGCGGGAGTGCGATCGCGACCGGAATCGCGAGCACGAGCATCGCGTTGTTCTCGAGCACCCTGGTGAACTCCGGGTTGTGAACGAGGTGCGAATACGTGGACGCGCCAACCCAGCGCGACGTCGTGCCGTCCCAGCTCGTGAAGCTGTGATAGATCGTTTGGCCGATCGGGAGCAGGAGCAGCGATCCGACCAGCCCGACGACCGGCAGTGTGAAGACGAATCCGGCGCGACGGCGACTCGCGGCCAGAGGATCGCTCGGACGGCCTCGTCGCGACCGGAGTCGGCCCGTCGCAGCCGCCCGCTCCGCCCCGAGCGTCTCCACTTCAAGACTCCCTGCCGAAGGAAGACGCGCTCGCCGAGCGCGTCCTCCTCCAACGTCTCACGAGACCTTTCGCGCTACTTATAGACCGGTCCCTTCCGGTCCGCGGGGAGCTGGTCGAGCGTCGCCTTGAGGCTCTTCAAGGCGGACTGGACCGAGATGTTCCCGCTGAGAGCCGCATCGAGCTGCTTCGAGCCGGTCGTGACCACCTCGGGCTGGACGACGTTGTCGAGCATCGCGTAGGGAGTCAGGCCCTGCTTGGCCGCGAAGGCGAGCATCTCCTTGGACAACCTGCTCGAGGACGAGTAGCCCTTGATGTCCGGGATCAAGCCGGCGTCGATGATGA
>WNFT01003540.1_pt1 | contig 13555 bp, 13 predicted proteins | sample 5400191 | NCBI WGS metagenome assembly WNFT01 (sample SAMN13153359, study PRJNA577476) | soil metagenome | isolation source: 80 cm saprolite under Madrone tree | place: USA:California | collected 2016-06-14
GTTGTTCAGTTGAAAGAGGCGGGAGCTGTCATCCTCGGCAAGACCAACATGCATGAGTTCGCCTACGGCGTAACATCGAACAATCCTCACTACGGCCCCGTCCGCAATCCGTGGGATCTCGCGCGCATCTCCGGGGGCTCGAGTGGCGGTTCCGCCGCCGCCGTTGCTGCCGGTCTGTGCTACGGCAGCATTGGCACGGATACTGGCGGCTCCATCCGCATTCCGGCTTCGCTCTGCGGCGTCGTGGGCCTCAAGCCAGGTTGGGGCCGCATCTCCTGTGAAGGCGTCGTTCAACTCTCGCCTTCTCTCGATTGCACCGGTCCCTTGGCTCGAACTGTCCGCGACGTCGCCATTTTAACTGGAGCGGTTTTTTTTCGTGTCGGACGGGAACCAGACCTAGCGAGACCTGCATCTCTGCGGGCTGATCCACGGAAGTTTTGTTTGGGTATTCCGCGTCAGCTTTTTTTTGACGCGCTCTCTCCGGACGTGCGGAGAGCTTTTGATTCGGCCCTTGGCGATCTCCGCAAAGCGGGCATGAAAACAACCGACATCTCGATCCCCTTGTTGGATGAAACCGAAGACGCGGGCAATCATATCGCCTGGGTTGAGGCGAGCCTTTTCCACTCGCAGCAGGGATTTTTTCCAGCTCGAGCCGCGGAGTACGGCGAAGACGTCCGTTCGCGGCTGGAGATGGGCACTAAGATCTCCGCGCTCGACTATTTGCGGGCCCTGGAGATTCAGAAACAATTTGTACAACAATTCCATCTGGCGCTGGCAGACTCGGATGCCGACGCCATCGTTGTGCCAACCACCCCGATCGATGCTCCGCTCATGGACCAGGAAACTTCACGGATCCGAGCGCACGACTATCCGACTCGTGCTCTCCTGTTGCGCCTCAATCGCCCGGCGAATCTCGCCGGCGTGGCCGCGATCTCCCTTCCCTGCGGTTTCACGCCTGCTGGATTGCCCATTGGTTTACAAATCATGGGCGGCGTTGCGAGTGAGGCTGTCTTGCTCCGGGTCGCTCAGATTTTCGAACGTTCTCAGCCTCAATATCGCCGGCCGCCGATTTAGGCGCCTCCGTGGCGACTGCGCCTTGCGTCTTCATCAGCCAACAACCGATCATGTACCCTAGCGTCCCCGTCACTATTCCCCCGAGCACATCCGCCACGTAGTGATTTCGCACGTAAACCGTGGAAACGCACATGCACAGCACTGACGGCAGGAAAACCCAGAAAAGCCACCGGCGATGCCGCCAAGCGCCCCACAAGGCCGCGACCGACCCCGCCACATGCTCGGAGGGAAACGCCGCGCCACGTACGCGACCAAAATGTTCGATGAAATTGATCGCCGCTGTGAACGGTCCGCCTATCAGATCGCCGTGCCACATACCGGCCAGCGTGAACCACGGGCTCTGCACAGGAAACACCATCGAAATGACATAGCCGAAAGCGTAACCGACAGCCGAATACGTCATCACTGCCCAATAACCATTTAAATCGCGGCGGTAATAGAGAATCCCTCCGAGAATCACCAGATAAACAAAATAGGTGAAATAAGCAAACTGCATGAATTCGTTCAACGCCGGATGTGCGAACTGTTCCAGCCACAGGGAGGGATTCACGCCGGTCAGCCAGTAGTCAACAGCGATCAGCCTGGCGTCCTGCCAGCCAGGCGTTACGAGATGCACGAGCTTTCCCAGTTCCTCAAAGCAAAATAAAAAAAACAAGTGCGGATACCAGTGCCGCCAAAAATGCCAGAACTTTTGCGCCGCTGTAGGACAGACAGAAGGCTCGGTTGCTCTTCGTGCTTCCATTCGACACAAAATCAGTATCAGAGCTGCCACCAGCGCCTGCACACCGATCAACTTGAAAGGATGGCCAATATTTTCTGCAAACGCGGCGATCAGCGCACTGGACGCGGCCAAATAGCCCAGGGCGATCCATTCGAATGCGCCGCATGCCGCCCACGCCGACGCAGCTTCCCGAGTGAGCATGGCCGCAATCCCTTGTTTCCCGGCTGGGAGGCTCGCCGCGCGCCAGGGCATGGCCACTTCGTTCGCTCGATAATTCTGTCTCTCCGTGCCGTTCATTCGAGGTTCTCCAATTCCGTAATTTCCTTTCTGGCAGCCATACTGCTTCCTGCGCACCGAGAACGCAGCATCACGCAATCGCACGGGGGAGCTCGTTCTTTTCCGTGATTGCCCGGCGCTCTTTGAGTCTCTGGGTTAGGTTCTTTTTGCCGTCCCAAATCAGAACCGGCCATCTACGCGTCCGCGCTATGACCGCGAGATCTTTCGAAGGATTCACCGCCGCCGCCTTGCCAACCTCTGCCAGAAGCCATCGATCATTCGCGGTGTCACCGTAGGCGTAGCATCGTGCGAGGTCGAGCCGCAACTCTTCGGCAAGCCGCTTCGCGGCGCGCGCCTTTGCTTCCCCAAACATTGCTTCACCTAAAATCTGTCCCGTCCACGCGCCGTCGTTTTCTTCCAGCCGTGTCGCACAAACGCGGATCGTTATCGTGATTCCACGCGCGGCAAGCTCGGCCTCCATGGCACGCGCGGCTCCCCGCGCTAACGGTTCGAGCGTCCCGCTCATCAGGACAATTTCGTGCCCCTGCTTGCCGTGCCAGGCCACTCTTTCGATCGCTTGCGCAAAAAAGGCAGGGACTGGCAATCGTGGAATGCGCCCCGTAGGAGCCGACGCCTGTCCCGGGGCCTGGTGGCCGTCCTTATCTCGAGAAAAGATGTGCCCGTCTCCTTCGCCACGCTCGTCTAGGATTTGCACGCCACGCAGGACCATTTTGTTGGCCTGGAGAATCGCACTGATGCCGCGCGGCAGCAGCCGCAACGCTTCCTTTAGCCAAAAGAAATAGTTCTTCGCGCGAATCGTCCGCTGGTACCGCAACGTTCGGAAGAACCTTAGCTCCAGAGACGGGAGCGCCATAAGCGTTCCATCCAAATCGAAAAATGCCGCGATGTTTCCCTCGCGTTCTTTTGCTTCACTTACTTCCGCTCTCCCCTCAAAGCTTTTTCGTTTTTTCACGCCGCCTCCTGCGTCGCGCTCTTTGATCCGCGCGCTTGTTCCACGCTTCCGGCAAAGTATTTCCACCCTTCCACCAGCACCGGCAGCCCGCGCACCAGGCAAAACGCAGCCGTCATCCAAGTCAACACTTGAGCGCCTCCGCGAATCATGGCGCTGGCATCCGCGGCCAACTCGCCGACCAACGCGACCGGCCCGCGCGTTAGCGCCAATTCCAACCCCAAGTAACAAAAGCAAAGACATTTCATAGCCGCATACAATCCTCGGCTCCAGCGCGAAGCTACGAGCGCTCGCCCCCACCATGTCCGCAGCATCGCGTTCGCGCCCCAACCGGAATGCCCCGCTTTCATGGCCAGTCCGCGCAGGAAATCCGTCGCCGCGCCGCGCGCGAAAAACAAAACCGGCAACCAAAGCGACACCATCCCCACCACGGCAAAATAGGTGAAGTACACGTTTTCGATCATGCGGTCGCCGAGAATGTCCAGTTGCGCGCCTACCGGCGTAGCCATTTTTTTCTTGCGGGCAAGGTGCCCGTCCAGGGCATCCAGAGCGATCGCGGCCACGGTCAACCCCACTGCTGTGAGGTTCGCCCAAGAACCGCGCCCGAAGAGACACACGGCTGCGAACCCCACCGCTACTCGCAGAAACGTCACTTTGTTCGGCGTCCATCGCATGTTCACCTGCCAGACGCGAAGCCTGCATCGGCCAGTGAATGGCAACCTCGATGCCAATCCCCTCTCCTGCAAGACGCTTCTGTTCAGTCACTTACAGACGGCGTCGAGATGCTTGCTCGTTCCCCGCGCCAGCCAAATCCTTCTACTGTCGCCATTTCGCAGCCCATGCGATTTTCGGGATTTGTGCGTCTAATGGGGAAGCCGGCCGTGCGGCCCGGCCTGGGGAATCTCAACCCGAGCACGAGCAAACCGTGATTTATGGGAGAATAACAAATGAGATTTTCGAGTCTCCTTATCACGATGCGAAGTCGCAACCGAGGATGGAATTAGGATGCAGGATGTTCCTCTAGCAGCAGCTTTTCTTGCCGGGCTCGTCTCGTTTCTTTCGCCGTGTGTTCTGCCGCTTGTTCCCGGCTACATCTCGATGCTCTCGGGCATCGGCATGGAGGAGCTTCGCAAGGGAGAAACTCCAAGCTCCGGCCTTTTCGCTTCGTCCCTGGCTTTCGTCGCCGGATTCTCCGTGGTTTTTATTGCTTTTGGAGCATCCGCCAGCGCCGTCGGTTCTTTTCTTCTCCAGAATCGCTCGCTCCTCGCACCCGTCGCCGGAGCCATGATCCTTCTCTTCGGCCTTCATCTCCTCGGCGCACTCATCAAACTCAATCTGCGCGCCGGCATGGTCCTTGGCGCGATTCTCGTTGTTCTAGGTATCGCCGCCCGGCTCCGCCATGGCCCGCTCTTTGCCGGACTTGGCGCTGCCCACTTTTTCGCGCTTTCGCTCATCGGCTTTTTCGGACCCACGATGGCCCGGTGGCTCAATCGCGACGTCCACCTCCGCAGCAAGGCCACGCAGCCCGGCATCTGGAGCGGCTTCCTCCTCGGCTTCGCGTTCGCTTTCGGCTGGACTCCCTGCATCGGCCCGATCCTCAGTGCCGTGCTCATTCTTGCGGCTCGCAGCGACACCATCGCCCGCGGCGTCCTGCTTCTCGCCGTCTACTCCGCCGGCCTGGCCATTCCCTTCCTGCTGACGGCTCTCGGAATAGGCAAGTTCATGGTCTTCTACAAGAATTTTCGGAAATATCTGCACGCCGTCGAGCTTTTCAGCGGCGCACTTTTGCTCTTCATTGGCGGCCTGGTCTTCGTCAACCGTCTGACTTGGTTTAACGGCAAACTCAGCTTCCTGAATAGCATCGTTCTATGGCTGGAACACGCCCTAACCGGGGCCAAATGAGGTGTGCCCTGCATGGTAGCCGGAAGCGCAGGACACTTCCGGGTATAATGAAATTTCGAGGATCGAAATGAAAAAAGTTCTCTTGATCATCGCCACTGTGCTCGTGCTCGTCGGCGCCACTTATTTCGCAGACAAGGCCACGCGCGTCAAAGCGGGGCCGGCGAAGAACATGCAACAAGATAGTGCCAAGATCGACAGCAAGCTCGCGCCCGCAGTCACCTTCAAAGACCTCGAAGGCAAAGAAGTCACCCTCGCGCAGTACAAAGGGACAGTCGTGCTCGTCGATTTCTGGGCTACCTGGTGCGATCCTTGCTACGTCGAAATTCCCTGGCTTATCGAAATGCAGCAGAAGTACGCCGCGAAGGGATTCACAGTCCTCGGCGTGGCCATGGATGAGGAAGGCAAATCCGCTGTCACTCCTTTCCTCGCCAAAGAGCGCTTCGACGTCAACGGACAGAAGCTTCCGATGAATTACCCCATCGTCCTGGGCAACGACGACGTAGCGGATAAATTTGGCGGCCTGCTTGGTTACCCCACCGGCTTTCTCATTACCCGCGATGGCAAAGTGGTAAAAAAATTTCAGGGCTTGACCAGCTTCGACGAAATCGCCAAAGCGATCGAATCTCAGCTGTAATTAATTCGTGCGGTGCCAGCTCTTTTTCTCACTGCCTTCACTCGCGTCGCTTCCCGATCCTTGGCGCAATCGCGTAGTTCAACTGCACCAGCACGATAAACGCGATGCTCCAATAGGTATTGAACATGCAGAGTAGCGCGCCGAACGCATAGAGTGCTTGCCCGATCAAGATGCGCCGGCAAATCGCCGCGGGGACTTCCGCAGGGATGTCCCCTTTCACCAATTGCGCTTTGACAGCGCGCCCCCAGCTCAAGTACAACAAAACGCCGAAAAGCAGTATGTTGCTCCAATAAGCGAGCAGCGCGCCCCGGTAGGAAATGAATTCAGCCAGCAGCCTTGTCGAAAATGGCAGCAACGTGACCGCAAACAGAAACGCCAGATGAATCCAGGTGAGGTCCCGGTCGGAGCGCTCCAGGTGATTGAGCTGCGTTTGCTGCCCGACCCAGAAAATTCCCAGCGTGACGAAACTCATCAGGTAGACAAGAAGTTGCGGTGCCATCGCCACCAGCGCCCGCCGCAAATCGCCATCACTATGAATGAGCTCTCTCGCCGGAACGTGCAGGTCCAGCACCAGCAACGTCATCGCCACCGCGAAGATGCCATCGCTCAGAGCCGCCAAACGTTCCACGCTCTGGCCTGCAATTCGGTTATACGAGGTGTTCATGGAAGGAGAGTTTAACAACGCGTGGCAGGACGAACCAAGCTGGGATCTAACGGCGAGCTAAGGTCCGCGCAAAAGCTGTTTCGCGTCTAGGTCGCCCACATCTTGACGGCCCAGCCAGTCAGCGCGCCAAAGACCAAGCCAGTTCCCAGGATGCCCGCGTATGACTTCATCGCGATCGCATCGGGAATACTGATCAGCAATCCCACCAAAGCGCCGCTAAGCGCCGGGTGCAGGCGCAACGAAACGTTCGCCGCCAAAAAACCGAGTGCGAACCGGCTAAAAAATGCCTGCAAGAGAATTCCCATCGACTTGTCCGGGCTCTTGCCGAAGACCACCATCGACGCATCAATCAAGCCAAACCCAATGCCACACAAAATTCCCAGCAGGACGCGATTCATGCCAGTACTCTTACACCATCACGCGACCTCCGGCAAGCCCGACCGTCGTCGCTATTCCAACGACGCGTGTCGCTGTGTTTCTTCAGCCTTCTGCATTACTCACTCTATTTGGATTTGCTAGACTCTTCTGGCATGAGTGTCATCGACGAAGTCCTTGCGGCAAACGAAATTTACTCTCGAACGCACGAATTGCGCCGGCTGAGCCCGCGTCCCGAACGCAAACTCGCCGTCCTGACTTGTATGGATACCCGCCTTTCGACTCGCACCCTGGGACTGAAAGAGGGAGATGCTCACATCATCCGCAATGCTGGCGGCATCGTTACGGATGACGCCCTGCGCTCCTTGGTCGTATCGCACTTTCTCCTGGGCACCGAGGAAATCATGGTCATCAATCACACCGATTGCGGATTGATGCACACCACCGAACAGGATTTGCGCACCCGAGTCCAGAATCGCACGGGAACCGCGGCGGTCGCTCCTGCTTTTTTCTATGCGTTCCAAAACATCGAAGAAAATGTCCGGCATCAGTTGCAGAAGCTCCGCTCCCATCCCTGGATTCCTGCGACCATCGCCGTCCGTGGATTTGTTTACGACGTAACCAGCGGCCATCTCCGCGAAATCAAATGAACCGGTGCCGGCAAGTCAATGCTTTCTCACCCGCGCCAGATTTTGGACTCCTTGCCTCGCCCCACTCCTCTCAGGTACGCTGAAATCATGCTCGATGAAAAGGACTTTCAGCGCAAGGCCGACGCTGCGTTCGAGGACCTCAAGCGCCGTATGCTAACCGCCGGCGATGAACATGGCTTCGACGTCGAGGGCGAATCGGGAAAGCTTGAAGTCATCTTCGAGGAACCCGCGGAAGCCAAGTTCGTGATCTCGCCCAACACGCCGGTCCGCGAAATCTGGATCTCGGCACTCTCCACCAGCTTCAAGCTGGGCTGGAACGAATCGCGCAGCGCCTTCGTGCACGAAAAAACAGACGAAGACTTGCACGCTGTGATGAGCCGCGTCATCTCCCGGCAACTAGGTACCCAGGTCACTCTATGAGAATCAAAGCAAGTATTTTTTGGATCGGTTCGCTGGCCCTGTGCGGGGCGCTGCTAGCGCAGGTTCCCTCCGGCCGCGAGGTCGTCAAGCCGGAAATCTACTCTTCGCTTGATCCCGCGGCCCGCGGCAGCTCGTTCCAGATTGCCGTCGTCATGAAGATTCGCCCGGGCTTCCACGTCAACGCTCGCGAAAAATCGGAAGACTACCTCATCGCCACCGACCTCAAGGCCGCGCTTCCCGCGGGGTTCAACGGCGGCGAAGTCTCCTATCCCAAGGGAAAGCTCGAGCAATTTGCATTTTCCAAGATTCCACTGAACGTCTACCAGGACACCGTGGTTCTTCGCATGCCCGTCTCAGCCCTCGCGCGCGCCCCTCTCGGCGAGCAACACATTTCTTTGAAGCTTCGTTACCAGGCTTGCAGCACGGATCTCTGCCTGCCTCCGGTCACGATTCCTCTCGATGCCGTCGTTAACGTCGTCGCCTCAGCCTCCGCCGCCAAGCCTGCCCACGCTGACATTTTTGGCAAGCAATAGGCACGCCTGGTCCCTTGGACGGGTTGACTTCCGGCAGGGTGGACAATTCAGAAATTATTTTGAACGAGGTTTTGTTCTAGGCCTTGCCGAAATCGGCGGCAGCATCGCGCAAACGTCGAACGACGCGCTCCTGGCCGAGCACGACCATTGTGTCGAACAGCGGCGGAGCCACGGCCTGACCGACAATTGCCACGCGGGTGGCGTTGATCAGCAGTCCGGCTTTGACGCCGCCCGCTTCGGCGACAGCGCGAGAGGCGTGGTCGCATGCGTCGTGGTCCCATTCGCTGAGTTTTTCCAGCGCATCGGCGAGCTTTGCGAGCAGTTCTGGCACTTTCGGATCCTTCCAGAATTTCTCCTTCGCCGCCGCGTCGCGTTTGAATTCGTCGCTAAAAAACGCGCGCGACCATGAAGAAAAATCCGGCAGTAAACGGATTCGTGGCCGCAGCAAATCAACGGTTCGTGAAAACCATGCGTGATCTCTTCCGTCGAGACCAGGGGCGGCGCCCGCGGCCCACTCCGGCCTCCATAGGCCGCTGCGCTTCAATTCATTTTCCACTTCGGGCAGCACGTCCTCGATCGGAAGTTTCTGCAAATATTGCGTGTTGAACCACTCCAGTTTCGGCCGGTCGAACACGGCATTGGTGCGGCTCACGCCCTCGAGCGAAAACTTCTTGAGCAAATCGCTTGTGCGCAAAAATTCTTCGTCGCCACCGGGGGACCAGCCCAGCAGCGCGAGAAAATTGCGGAACGCTTCAGGGAGAAATCCTTCGGTGCGGTACATGTTTACGTCCGTGGCCCCGTGACGTTTCGAAAGGCGCGATTTGTCCGCGCCAAGAATCAGCGGCACATGGGCGAAGACCGGCGGTTCGGCGCCCAGTGCGCGGTACAGCAATACTTGTTTTGGAGTGTTCGAAATGTGATCCGCGCCGCGAATCACGTGCGTGATGCGCATGTCGATGTCGTCCACAACCGCACCCAACTGATACATGGACTGGCCGAATTCTTCCTCACCTTTGCCGGAACGGAGCAGCACGAAGTCCTCGATTTCATCATTCGAAAACTCACGCTCCCCGAACACCGCATCGAGGAACTTCGTTGCTCCACCGAGCGGCACCTTGAAGCGGACTGCCGGCTTGCCACCGGGCGTCGAAGGCTTGCCGTCGCGGCAGGAACAACGCGTGACGCGCCGCGGCCCCCCAGCCTTCGGTTCGTCGTCTTGCCCCGGTTCCGCGTGGTCCCCGCCGGCATATTTTTCGGCGGGGCAATAACACAAAAAGGCCGTCCCGTTAGCCAAACATTTTTTCGCCGCCGCGCAGTACAACTCCGTCCTCTGCGACTGATAAAACGGTCCTTCGTCCCAATCCACGCCCAGCCATTGCAAACCATCCAGAATTCCCTGTACCAGTTCGGGCTTATTGCGCTCGGCATCGGTGTCCTCGACGCGAAGAATCATCGTGCCGCCCTGGCGGCGCGCGAACAGCCAGTTAAACAGCGCCGTGCGGGCTCCTCCCACGTGCAAATAACCTGTGGGCGATGGAGCGAATCGGACGCGCACTCCTGCTGCCTCGCTGATCGAATCACTCATTGTCTAGGAGTCTTTCCACTTGAATTCAAACTCTCAGTGTAGCCAAACCCACTATGGCCGTCCAATAAGCAGGTTTTCTGATCGCGGGCCGAGTTTTCGCCAATTCGGCTGCTTGTCCCTAGGGTTCAAGCTGTAGTAGATGGTTTTCGCCAATTCGGGCATATTCCCGGCCGCACTTCTGAGATAAACTCGGGGACTGCGAGAAGGCGAGATTGGCACGATTCGAGGTACACAACCATTTCGCCGGATTTGAAATCCAACAGCCCAGTTTGAGCGCGGTACGTCTAATCTTCCCGGTGTAGTCGAGACGCGATGGTCCAAACATCTCTATCCGGCAACGGGGCCAAGAAACTCATCATTCGTGCGTCCGTCTTACTGCTCGTGGTCATGATTCCCTTCCTGTTTGCTCATTTTCGGCCCGGCCGTGCGGCGACGAATCTAGAGGGATCAATCGTCAGAGTGGAAAGAAAAAACTTCACGCAAACTCTCCGGTTAAATGGGACCACACAAGCCTCGCGTTCCTTTGTGGTTCTGGCCCCCCGGCTTGAAGGGGCTCAGGTCGGCTCCATGGTTATCACCAAGCTGGCCCCCGCCGGCACGCACGTGAACAAGGGCGACATCCTCGTCGAATTCGATCCCCAGGCCCAGACGAAAGACTATCTCGACAAGAAGAGCACCTACGAAAACCTTGTCGGGCAGGTCGCCCAGAAAGAGGCCGAGGAGAACATCGCGCGCGCCAAGGATGATACGGCGATGAAACAGGCAGAAGACGAATTCAAGCGCGCGCAACTCGAGATTCAAAGAAATGAAATCGTCTCGCGCATCGATGCGGAGAAGAATCAGGAAGCTCTGGACGAAGCGCAAACTACACTCAAGCAGCTCACGGAGACTTACCAATTGAAGCGCGCCGCAGCCGCAGCGACGATTCGAATTCAGGTAATTCAGCGCGACCGTGCGTTGGACGCCATGCACTACGCGCAAGGGAACGCCGAAAAGATGGTCGTTCACTCTCCCATGCCAGGCGTCGTCGTCTACAACACCATTTGGCTGGGTGGTCGCATGGGAACCGTACAACAGGGCGATCAGGTTAGGCCCGGCGTACCGTTCCTGCAGGTGGTGGATCCATCTCAAATGGAGGTCCGCGTGCAATTGAATCAGGTGGATCTCCTGAAAGTACATCCAAGCCAGCAAGCAGAGATGCACTTGGATGCTTATCCCGGTATGACTCTCCCCGCCACACTCGAAGAACTATCACCGCTCGGCCATACGGGACAATTTACGGAAGCGGTCCGCTCTTTTACCGCGCGATTCTCCGTTCAGGGGACGGATTCAAGACTTTTACCGGACCTCTCTGCTGCACTCGATCTTGATCTCGGTTCGCAAAAAAACGTTCTCGTTGTTCCTTGGCAGAGTATCGGCGGCGATGCCGGACATCCTTACGTCTGGCTGAAAACAGCAGGTGGCTTTCAGAAACGTAACGTGCAAACGGGCCCGCGAAACGATCTCGAAGCCGTTGTGAATTCCGGGCTTTCAGAGGGCGACATCATCCGGCGAGCCGCAGCCAACGACCAATCAGGAGCGGCCCAACAATGATTGGCCAAATTCGCAAATGGAGACCCGGGAAGAGAGCTCTGGCCGGCTCTGCAGCAGTTGTTCTCGCAGGTTTTATTTTTGGCGCTCTCCGTCTGGCCAGCCCCGCCTCGAGACTCTCTACTGCCGAAGTGAAGCGAAAAGAGTTCGTCGACTACTTGGAGGTCAAAGGCGAGGTCAAGGCTCTTCGTTCGGTCATTATCGCCGCACCATACGGCGCGGGTGATCTGCAGATCATGACGCTTGCGGCAAATGGAGCTAAAGTCAAAAAAGGAGACGTTCTGGTCGAGTTCGACAACACCACGGTGAAGCAAAAGCTTGCACAGGATCAATCCGCGCTCAAATCCGCGGAAGCCGAGATCCAGCAGTCACGCGCAGCCGCGCGTTTGAAGGAAGAACAGGATCTCACCGACGTAATGAAGGCCAAGTTCGACGCTGAGAAGTCACGGCTGGATGCCAGCAAACAGGAGATTGTTTCCGTGATCGAAGGGGAGGAGGCCAAGCTCAAGTTGGCGGATGCCCTGCAGAAGGTCACAGAAACGGAAGCCAAACTTAAGGCGGACCGCTCCGCCGCGGCAGCGGATCTCGCAAGCAAGAAGCAGAAACAGGATCAGGCAACGTTTCAGGTGCAGCAGGACGAACACAGCCTGGCATCACTTGCGCTAAAAGCGCCACTCGACGGGGTTGTCGCCCTGCAAAATCACTGGCAACCACAGGGCGGACCCACCCCTTTCAAGCCCGGAGACCGTGCATGGCCTGGCGCCGCTATTGCGGAACTTCCAGACCCATCTACGCTTAAGATTTCCGCTCGGATTGAGGAGGCCGAGAGGGGGCAGTTGAAATTGGGACAGACCGGCGCAGTGCGCGTCGAGGCCGTTCCCGACGGAAACTTTGAGGGGCGCATCGACACGATTAGCCCCACGGCCAGCCTGGATTTCAACGCCGGTTGGCCCGTCCCCAGGAACTTTAGCGTTGAAGTGGCGTTGGCGAACGGTGATGCGCGCCTTACGCCCGGTATGGGGGCGGTCGTCCGGGTAGCGGTAGCCCGCGTGACCGATGGCATCGTGATTCCTTCCTCCGCACTTTTTCGGAAAGCAGGCCGGACGGTTGCCTATGTCCGGCATGGCTCGAAATTCGAAGAGACTACCGTCGTGGTATTGCGGCGAAGCGGCGATGAGGCACTGATCGCCAAGGGGCTGCAACCGGGAGAGAAGCTGGCGCTGAAAGATCCCACGCTGACGGAATAGGAAATACTTTTGATGAAAAGCAGATCGACAACACCTGGAACATTTCTTCTGGCCCTCGCGCTGGCGGGAAGCTGCTTGGCGTGCCGCCAAACGACCGTGCTGGCGACTGATTCCGAGATTCCCACGGCGACCGTCAAAGAGGTTGATCTTCAACTCAAAGTTCTCACTACGGGAGCTTTGCGTACTTCGCAATCGCGAACAATCTCGGCTCCGCCGATCGCCGGAGGCACGCTGCAAATCGTCACCCTGGCGCGTTCCGGCGCGCAGGTTCATATCGGCGACGTGGTGCTCGAATTTGATCCCAGCCAGCAGGAATACAATCTCGGGCAGAATCGCAGCGACTTGCTGCAGGCGGAGCAGGAAATCGTCAAGGCCAAGGCGGATGCGGCCGTCCAGACGGCGGAGGACCAAACCGCTCTTCTGAAAGCAAGGTATGCGGTGCGCCGCGCGGAGCTCGAGGTCAGCAAGAACGAGCTGGTTAGTCCCATCGACGCTCAGAAGAACCTGCTCGCTCTCGATGAGGCCAAGCGCGCCCAGACGCAGCTTCAGCAGGACATCCAATCCCACAGCGCTTCCAACCAGGCGGCGCTGGCCATCAGCGAAGAAAAACGGCACAAGGCCCGCATTTCGATGGAGCAAGCGGAGCAAAACATCAAAAACATGCGCATCACCGCGCCCATTGACGGACTCGTGGTCATCCACGGAAATGCGGACTCCACAGGCGGATTCTTCATGGACGGGATGACGCTGCCGGACTATCACGTCGGTGATCAGGCAAATCCGGGAAGCTCGATCGCTGAAGTCATCGATTTGTCTCATCTGGAAGTCTCGGCGCAAGTCGGTGAAACCGACCGCGTCAACCTCAAGCCCGAGCAACCCGTGGAAATCAAAATAGATGCGCTTCCCGGCGAATC
>WNFT01005779.1_pt1 | contig 13555 bp, 15 predicted proteins | sample 5400191 | NCBI WGS metagenome assembly WNFT01 (sample SAMN13153359, study PRJNA577476) | soil metagenome | isolation source: 80 cm saprolite under Madrone tree | place: USA:California | collected 2016-06-14
CAGCACGAACCCGCCGTAGTCTGCCATGCTCGTGGTGCGGGTCTGATCGCCGTCCGTCATGATGCCGATCCCCTGCAGCTCGGGCACCTCGGCGTCGGGGTTGCCGCCCTCGAAGTGCGCGCGGAAGAGCGCCGCGGGCTCGATCTCTTCGTCGCGCCACACGCCGGTGGGCGCGCCGCTACGGACGATGACCGAGTCGGACGCCACAAAGGGATTGCGCGTTTCGTTGCAGGTGACGCCGGCCGGCGCCTGGCTGCTCCAGATGAGCTTGAGCGAGTACCAGCGCAGTCCGCGTTTCCAGACGATATAGACGCTGGCGGCGCCGTCCGCGCGCCCGTCGACGCACTCGTTGCCGCCGATCGGCAGGACCCAGGCTCGCCAGCGGAAGCGGATGCGCTCGACTCCGGTGCGGAGGTTGTCGCCCACGTCGGCGAACAAGGTCACCGTTTGCAGCGGCGGCTCGTATCGCCCCCGGATGAAGGCGCCCAAGGGATCCTCGACTGTCCGGTAGTAGTTCGTCGGTCCGGAGTCCCGTTCGAGCACCGCGAACCTGTGGACGTCGACCGGGAACGCCCCCGTGTCAGGCGGCGCGCTCCCCATGGCCAGGAACGCCAAGGCGCCGGCGAGCACGAGCCCCGCGCGCGATCTCGTGGTCCGGTGGGCCACGATGCTCATGGTCAGAGGGCCGGCGAGCGGTCGAGCAGGAGCACCGCGAGCAAGACGGTGAGATACGCAAGCGACCCGAGGAACTCGGTGCGCGCCCATCGCTCGCCTGAATCGGAGCGCGGGCCTTGAATGCCATGCCCCAGAAACAGCGCTCCCGAAACCACCGCCGAGACCAGATAGACATTCCCCCCGACGCCGAGCGGGATGAACATCAGGGAGACCGCGACCAGCGCGGCCGTGTAGAGCAAGATGTTGCGGCGCGCCTCGCGATCGCCCGCGGGCTCGTTCGGCTGGACGACCAATCCAGCGCGCGCGAACTCGCGCCGGCGCACCAGCGTGATGGCGAGGAAGTGCGGCACCTGCCAGAGGACCATTGCCGTGCCGACGAGCGCGAACAGCACCGTGTCGAGCGAGGGCCGCACCGGCGCGAGCCAGAGTCCGGCGGCGGTGGTGAAGACGACCAGCGCCGTGATGCGCGGCTTGGTCGACTCCAGATACGCTGCGAGGGTCGGCATGGGCTCACGCGGCCGCGGCGACTTCCGTCTCCAGCTCATACTTCTTCGACTCTGCGAAGAGAGGAGGCTGCCCGAGTGGGAGGGGTTGGGCGGCCCGGCTGGCCCCGTAGACGGACCTGGCGGCCGCCCGCAAAGACGCGCGCCACGACCGCGAGGGGCCGGCCCCGGATGGGCCCCGCCACGCTCAGGTCGAGAATCGTCGTCGCCGAGAGCGGTAGCTGTGCGACGGAGCACGCCAACATCCGCGCGGCGAATTCGTCGAGGGTGCCTTCGATGCTGAAGGTCACGCGCCGTCGGTCGATGGCATGCCGGACCCGCAGCCGCGCAGGCGGGGTTACCTGGCGCTTCTCGATCCTCTTCCCGCGCCGCCGCCGCAACAAGACGCATTCGACGCAGACGACGAACGCCGCAACGACCGCCGCCCGGATCACCTGGCGGAGCACCAGTGTCATGTCAGCCAGACCAGCTCGAGGAACGTCGCCCGGCGATTGGTGAGAAGCGCTTTGCAGCAGTTCAGCCATGTCCGCAGCCCGAAGTCCTGGACGATGGTCGCCGAGTGCAACAGCACGTCCTTCGTTGTGACGACTCCGGCGATCATGACCTCAAGCCTCCTTGCCAGGATGGGGTAGCAGGGGTCGTGCCAACCCTGAATGACTCGCAAAGCGTCGTGAAATCCGGCGCCGCGTCTGCCGAGACTGCCAAGCACTGTCGGCTCTTCGGACAGTGGGGGTGCTAACCACGGTCGACATCGTCGAGCTGGGCCGACTTTGAGCGGCTTGACTCGACTCTTGCCGCTAACGCTCCCGGCTTCTCGTCGGACCCTTGGCATCTCCTTTGCGCAAGCAAGCGCACGAAAGCCACTCAACACTCGAAGAGGCCCGACATGCGACCCATCGTCTTCCTTTCCCTGTCTCTCTTGCTGATCGCTGCGTGCTCGCACGCACAGCCACCTCCTGCTCCTGCGCCTGCACAAGTCGTCGCCGAGCCGGCTCCATCTCCGGCGCCAGCTCCCGCACCGGAACCCGTCGCTGCCCCGACCCCGCGAGCTGCGGAAATCGCGCCCGCCAGCGTCTACTTCGACTTCGACGCCGCTGGGCTCACGGCCGCAGGCCGTACCACGCTGCAGACCTTCTTCGATCAGGCGCGGCAACGGCCGGATCAGGACGTCCGCATCGAGGGGAACTGCGACGAGCGCGGCACGCGCGAGTACAACCTGGCGCTTGGCCAGCGACGTGCCGATGCGGCCAAGAAGTATCTCGAGAACCTGGGCCTGGACGCGAAGCGGATCACCGCGACCAGCAACGGCAAGGAGCGCCCGCGCGTGAGCGGGGACGATGAAGCGGCCTGGAAGGAGAATCGCCGCGACGATCTGATCCCGGCGACGAGCGCAGTCAGCAGCGCGTCCAGGTGATCGGTGACGGTGACGGCACGACCCGTGCAACGCCTCATCGGCCATGGAGAGACGACTGAGGCTGATCACTGTGTCGTGCTGTCTCGTCTGCGCCGGGGCGACCGCTGCCAGCGAACCCGCTCCTGTCTTCTCGGCGAGCACTGGCGCTACGTATGGACGACTGCGATCGAGGTGCCGGTCCTCGATCTGAACGCGTTCGACGGGGGACTGCGGCCGGATCGTCTCGGCGGCGGGCTGGAGACGAAGAACCTCCACTTCAAGAGCGCGAATGGCCGCACGTGGGCATCCAATCGTCAGGGTTCTACGACGTGAGGCAGTCGGTGTTCGTGGTGAATCCCCAGCTCGACGTTCCGCTCGTCGGTCCGCTGCATGGACGCGTCGGAGCGCTGTTCAAGCACGCCGCGAGCGTGGACGATTCACGGATTCTCGCCGTCACGCGACCCGAGGGGAGCGGCGGGCTCTCGCTGGGAAGCGGCGAGCTGGTCCTCGCCATGGATACCCGCACGGGAACCTTCCCTTTCATGCGCGGGCTCTCCCTCGAGGTGACCGGGCGGCACACCCCGGAGATCTTCAGCAACCCTTCCGCGTTCAGCAAGCTTCGCGGGGAAGCCTCGGCCTCGTTCGGCGGGCACTTCGTCACCGACATGCAGTTCAACGCGCGCGTCGCCGGCGAGAAGAACTGGGGGAGATATCCGTTCTTCGAGTCCGCGTTCATCGGCGGCGCCGCGCAGCGCTTGCCGCTGGACGTGACCGGCGCGTCGACCGGGAACCTCTTGAGGGGCTACAGCCTGAACCGGTTCGCCGGCGACGCGTCGGTGGTCGGGAACACCGAGCTGCAGGTCGCGCTCGGGAAGTTCAACGCGGCCCTGCCTTTCCGATATGGCTTGACCGCGTTGGCCGACGTCGGACGCGTCTTCGTCGCCAACGAGAGCTCCTCCAGGTGGCACACCGGCTACGGCGGTGGCCTCTGGATGGGAGTCTTCGCCTCCGGCACCAGTTTTCAGTTCGCCTCCGCGCTCAAGGCCACGGTTGTCCATTCGGACGAGGGGACCTCGTTCTATCTCCTCTCCGGATTCGCCCTCTGAGGGGGAAGGGAGCATGGGCAAAGACGATTCGGACATCGTGCGGCTTGCAGGGCAACAATTGTTCGCGCTGTTCCGCAATGCCAACGGCGACTCTTCGCTCGTCTATCACGGCTTCAAGCGGAGCCGGGAGCTCGTGGACGATTGCAAAGAGATCGCGAAGGGCAACAAGCTGAACGGCACCGAGGGCCAGGTGCTGTTGCTCTCGGCCTGGTTCCACGACGCCGGACATGCGGCAGGGAATGGCGGCGGCCGCGAGAAGAGCATCGAGATCGCGCGCGCCTTTCTTGCCCAAAAGAGGCAGCCGGAGAAGCTTGCGGACGCCGTCGCCGGCTGCCTGAAGGCCGTCGACGACGAGGAAGCCCGCGACGGCCTCGCGGGCGACGTGCTGCACGATGCCCTGCTGGCTCCGCTCGCCGCCAAGAACTACGTCGAGGAGGCCCAGCTCCTCCGGCTCGAGGAGGAACGCCGGACCGGCAAGAGCTACTCGGACGTGGAATGGACCCAGGGCCTCATCGACCACTTCCACAAGAGCTCCTACCGCACGCGCTGGGCCCAGCTCGAGTACGAGGGAGGGCGCGCGAAGAACCTCGTGCGCCTCCACAAGCTCTTGCGCAGGCAACAGGAGGAGTCGACCGCCCAGGAAGCGGAGGGAGCAAAGAACGCGAAGAACCAGGGCAAGGTGGTCGAGAGCGTCTTCAGCGATCTGACGAGGAACCAGCTCAGGCTGCTCTCGATCGCGGACCGCCGGACCGCCACCATGATCCACGTGAACGCCATCATGATCTCGCTCGTGGTCGGGCTGGTGCTCCGGAAGCTCGAAGAACGCAGCGATCTGCTCGCTCCCACCGTTGTGCTCCTCTGCGTCAACCTGGCGGTCATCGTCCTGTCCATCCTCTCGATGCGCGCAGGACGGAAGAAGCTACGGCAGTTCCCGCGCGACGAGATTTCCGCGCACGACGCGAATCTGCTCCTGGTAAGCAATGAGGTGAACGTCTCGTTGCACGAATACCTGGACCGCATGAACGAGCTCACCGCCGAACCGCCTGCCCTGCAGAAGGCGATGCTCGAATACGTCTATTTCCTCCGGAAGCTGCTCATCCACAGGAGGAGGGCGCTGCAGCTCACCTACAACATCTTCATCTACGGCCTGGCCGTCTCCCTGGTCTTCTTCACGGTGGCGATCGTCCGGCATTGAGAAGCGGGGCCGTCACCGGCCGAAGATCAACACGGCTCGCCGGGGTTCGAGATCCCCGGTCACCGCGAACGGGTCCGTCGTATCCCGGCTCAACGCGAACGACCCCGTGGTCGGTCCAGAGAGGAACCCGGCCATCGAGGCCCCCTCCAACTTGCCGTCGAACGCCAGGTTGTCGCGGGTCTCGAAGTGGATCGAGTCGCGGCCGACGGTCACGCGATCGATCGGCACGATCTCGTGGCCGCGGTTGAGCACCCCGACCCATCCGGAATCCCCTCTCTGGAGGTCGACTGTGATGCTCTGCCGGAAGCGGCCGCGCACCACGACGCCCTGCCAGTGTCCTTCCGCTTCGTTCGTGTCCGTGCGCGTGCTCAAGCCCGCGCACCCGGCGAGCACGGCAACGGTTCCGATCAGAAACGTGTTCCGCATGGCCTTGGTCAGGGCGAAAGGCTGGCGGAAGCGGCCGGACCTGGATTGCGATTTGCCAGCCTGGCCAAGGCTGCACCGGATTGCGATGCCGCCACGGCCAGCAGAGTCGTCGCCCAGATGAGCAATGCTGCGTGAATGCGAAGGCGCGGCACGCTCCGCTCGTCGTTTCTCTCGAACATCTGGCCAGCGCATGACCGAGCTCCCTCCAGTCGGCGAGGATCGCCGATGCACTCCATCCGCAGGTTCCATGCCTCCTGGCTCAGATCCCCGGCCCTGAGGTCGGTTCAGCGAATCTGCAGAGGCACTGCAGCAGATCGTCCGTGCGATCGACCGCCATCGACGCCTGCACCGCTTCGGCGGGATCGCAGGCCGCGACGCATCGGGTCATCAGCTGGACCCGGAGTGGAGGAGAGGCATCGGGCTGGTGAGCGCAGGCGCCGAAGAGCAGCATTGCGAGCAGTGAGAATTTCTCCATGAGCCGAGTCCCCATCGTCCACCGTCGCCGCGCCTCGCGACGACCGCACAAGCGAGTCCTGTCGAGGAACGTGTTCATGGAACGTGCCAATCCGGATCTGGCATGGCACGTGCTGTAGCCACCCCCAAGAAGGGGTTGGCCATGATTCAAGGATTGATCACCAGCAAGGACGTTCTGATCAACGCCGGCGGTATCGTCCGAAACTATGGCCTCCGCCCGTACTTGCGCTGTCTTCGCGCGCTGTTGTCGAGGCGCCGCACGACGTTCCTCGAGCTCGTCTGGGCCGCGTAAGCCAGCCAGGTCATGACCGGTAGGTATCGAATGTCGCGAACCGATCGCCCGCCTTCCGCCGAGTTCGATTTGACCAGCACGGACGGATTGCGCCTGGCTTGCGCCCGGTGGACGGCCGCCGACCTGTCCGCGGCGTGGCGCAGATTGCGCATGGCATGGGTGAGCACGTCGGGCGGTACGTCGGCCTCATCGAAGCCAAGGGCAGCGACGCGCTTCTACAAGAGACTTATCCCGCGCGCGGAACGAATTTGGAAGGAGTACCTAGACGAGCAGGCGAAGGGGCGCCCCTCAGTACTTCCGGTATGGCAGGAACTTGCCGTGCATGACGATCCGGACCCGATCCCCCTTCGGATCAGGCATCCGCTCCAGCGACATCTCGTAATCGATGGCGCTCATGATGCCGTCGCCAAACTCCTCGTGGATCAGCTCCTTCCACGTCGTCCCGTAGACCTGCACCAGCTCGTGGAAGCGGTAGATGGTCGGGTCGACCGGGACCGCGGTGTCCAGCGACCCGCGCATCGGCACCACTTGAAGCAGCGCCATCTCGTCGTCGGTGAGCCCGAGAAGCTTCGCCGCCTTCTGCGCCTCCTCCTTGTTCATCGTCATCTGTCCGAGGAGCGCCGCCGTCGTCCACACGGGGCTCCGGCCCACCTCCTTGGCGATCTGCGCCCAGGTGAGGCCTCTCTTCAGCTTGGTTGCCAGCACCTTCTCCGTCAGATCGGCTCGGGTCATTGCGCTGCCTCCTGTGCGGGTTGTCGATCAGTCGTGCGCGACGCCTCGCCCCCGGCGCCGTTGCGGTAACGCTTCGATCGCGTCACCAGGAAATCGAGCAGGTGGTTCCGCAAGGGATAATAGTGCGGATCGCGATGGAGGGTCTGCCGCGTCCGGTTGCGCGGCAGCAAGTTCTTCACCTCCTCGGCGATGCCCGCGCGAGGCCCGTTGCTCATGAGGAGGATGCGGTCGGCCAGCAGGATGGCCTCGTCCACGTCGTGCGTGATCATCAGCACCGTCTGGCGCGTGGCGGCGCAGATTTGCAACAGCTCGTCCTGGATCAGCCCGCGGGTCAGCGCGTCGAGCGCCCCGAACGGTTCGTCGAGGAGCAGCATCTTCGGCTGGATGGCGAACGCGCGGGCGATCCCGACCCGCTGCTTCATGCCTCCCGAGAGCTCCGCCGGCTTCTTCTGCTCCGAACCGGTCAGGTGTACCATGTCGAGGTACTTCTGCGCATGCCGCGCCACTTCCTCGGCGCTCCAGCCGGGCCAGCGGGAGCGCACCGCGAACGCGACGTTCCTCCGCGCCGAAAGCCAGGGCAGCAGCGCATGGCTCTGGAAGACGACCCCGCGATCCAGGCTCGGGCCGCGGACCTCCGTTTCGCCGACGAGCACGCGCCCAGAGGTGGCAGTGTCGAGGCCGGCGACGATGTTGAGGATGGTGGACTTCCCGCACCCGGAGTGGCCGATCAGGCAGACGAATTCGCCCTGATGGATGGTGAAGCTGACCGCGTCGAAGACGCAGTGCGGTCCTTCGCCGCGCGCGCCCGGGTAGACCTTTGCGAGATGCTCGACTGACACGAAGGGTGTCATGCGCGGTCACTCCCGGTACGCAACGAGCTTTCCCAGCGTGGCGAATCCCAGATCGAGGAGCATTCCCATCAGGCCGATGATCAGAAGCGCGAAGATGACGTTGGCGAGGGAGAGGTTGTTCCACTCGTTCCAGACGAAGTAGCCGATGCCGGTCCCGCCCACCAGCATCTCGGCGGCGACGATCACCAGCCAGGCGATGCCCATCGAGATGCGCATGCCGGTGAGGATGGTGGGCGCCGCCGCGGGCAGCACGACGAGGAACGCCTTGCGGACCGGCGACACCTCGAGGGTGCGGGCCACGTCCAGCCATTCACGCTTCACCGAGGCGACTCCGTGCGCGGTGTTGAGCAGCATCGGCCAGAGCGAGCAGATGGAGATGACGAACACGGAGGAGACCGAGGAATCCTTGATGGTGTAGAGCGCCAGCGGCATCCAGGCGAGCGGCGAAATGGGCTTGAGCAGCTGGACGTAAGGGTTCAGCGCGCGGTGCACCAGAGGAGACATCCCCACCAAGAACCCCAGCGGCACGGCGACCAGCGCCGCGAGCGCGAATCCGAGGAGCACGCGGCCCAGCGACCAGGCCAGCTGGATGGCGATGCCCTTGTCGTTCATCCCGCCGTCGTGGAGCGGGCTCTTCAGCTGCGCCCAGGCAGCCTCGGCGATCTGCGCGGGCGCGGGAAGCCCGGATTTGCGGCCGCCGAGCATCGCCGCGTACTCGGCGTCGGCGCCGGGGGCAGCGGGCGTGGGCAGGGTGGCCAACTGCCAGGCGGTGAGGAAGAGCGCGAGCAGGAGCAACGAACCGAGCGCGGCACGGCCACGGAGCGGCAGCCGCATCATTCAACTCCTCCGGATGGAGAAGCTGTTCACGTACTCCTCCGGCTTGGTTGGGTCGAACGTCTTGCCCATGATCTGATGCCGAGCGTACGTCTTCTCCGGCGCGGCAAGACCCATCTCGGCCATCCGTTTGCGCGCGTCGGTAGCGAGGAAGACCTGCTCCGCGACCTTGCGATAGTCGAGGTCCGTCTTGACGTATCCCCATCGCTTCAGCTGGGTGAGGATCCAGACCGCCATCGAGTGCCAGGGGAACGGATCGAAATCGGCGCGCCCGGGCACGTTCTGGATCTTGCCGAGCCCGTCGGCGAAGCGGCCCGTCAGCACCTGCTCCACCACCGGCAAGGGCTGGTTCAGGTAGTTGGCGGGCGCGATCGCCTTGGCGATCTCCATGCGGTTCGCGGGATCGTGCGCGTGCGCCGTCGCGTTGGCGATGGCGCGGAAGAGCGCGGCGAACGTCTTCGGGTTCTGCTGGATGAAGGAGTCGGGCACGCCGAGAGCGCAGCAGGGGTGCCCGTCCCAGAGGTCCTTGGAGAGGAGGTGGATGAAGCCGACTTCCTCGTAGACGGCGCGCTGGTTGAACGGCTCGGGGCCCAGGTATCCGTCGATGTTCCCAGCGCGGAGGTTGGCGACCATCTCCGGCGGCGGGACCACCCGGATCTCGATGTCCTTGTCGGGATCGAGCCCGCTCTCCGCGACGTAGTAGCGCAGGAGCAGGTTGTGCATCGAGTAATCGAAGGGGACGGCGAACTTCATGCCCTTCCACTGCTTCGGGTCGCGCTTGTCCTTGTGCTTGAGATGCAGCGTGATCGCCTGGCCGTTGATGTTCTCGATGGCCGCCACGTACGTGGGGTCGGCGCGTGAGCCGAGGCCCAGGCTGATGGCCAGCGGCATCGGCGAGAGCATGTGGGAGGCGTCGTACTCGCGGTTGAGGACCTTGTCGCGGATGAGCGCCCACCCCGCGGTCTTCACCACGGTGACCTTCAGGCCTTGGCGCGCGTAGAAGCCCATCGGGTCGGCCATCAGGATCGGCGTCGCGCAGGTGATGGGGACGAAGCCGATCTTCAGCTCTTTCTTCTCCGGAGCGCCGGTCGGCTCCTGGGCGAGCGCTTTGGCGGCCGCGAGCGGGAAGAACGCGCCGATCGCGCCGAGCAGCGCCCCTCCACCGAGGCTGCGCAGAACGCCGCGGCGCCCGAGCACGGCGCGAGTCACCGCGGCCTCGACGACGCGATCCAGGATGCCTTCAGCTGGTCCAGTCACGACGATCCCGACACTGTGCAATCGCGGGACCAGTCGCGACCGCGGTCGGTCAGAGGAGCGACCGCGGACGGAGGAGCCCGCGCCTCGACGAAAATGTCTGGACGGCGGTACGGGCCGACGACGTTGTCGCTCAGGTACACAATCGCGCGCAGCGGCGCAGTCCGAGGAGAGGCTCCCGACGGCGCATCGCGGCAAGCCCCCCCGCGCCACGGCGGCCCAGTGACCTTTTTGTCGGATCGGACAATCGGGGCGCCGAGCTTGTCGGAATCCCCGCCGCATCTTCATCGAACCTTCACGAAACCGAACCTGCTCCTCGGCTATCGGACCCCGTATGACCCAGGTGGGAATCGACGCTATCGGCATCGCCGTCCCTCACGCCTACCTCGACCTGGCGGACCTGGCCGAGGCGCGCGGCGTACCCCCTTCCAAGTACGTTGAAGGATTGGGGTTGCGCCGCATGGCGGTGGCGGCTCCTTGGGAGGATCCGGTCGCGCTTGCGGTGAACGCGGCCCGCCGGCTGTTCGCGTCGGCGGGGGCCGATCCGGAGCAAGTCGGACTCTGCGTCGTCGGCACCGAGACCGCGGTCGATCACTCGAAACCGATCGCTGCCTGGTTGCACCGGCTGGTGGGACTGCCGCAGCGCGCCCGATCCTACGAGGCGAAGCATGCTTGCTTCGGCGGCACCGCGGGACTGCTGACGGCGATGGACTGGATCGCTTCCGGCTCCGCGCGCGGGCGCACGGCCCTGGTCGTCTGCACCGACATCGCGCGCTACCCCCTGCGGAGCGCCGGCGAGCCCACGCAAGGAGCGGGGGCGGTGGCGCTGCTCGTGTCCGCCCGCCCGCGGCTGCTCACGCTCGAGCCCGGCGTGAGCGGCTCGTACACGTCGGAGGTCAACGACTTCTGGCGCCCCCTCTACAGCAAGGACGCCGTGGTCGACGGCCATCACTCGGTCGGCTGCTATCTCGACGCGCTCGCGGGCGCGTACGGTGCGTGGAAGGAAGCGTGCGCCACCGCCGACGTGCACGGCGAGCTCGCGCGGCGCATCTATCACGTGCCCTACGGCAAGATGGCCCGCAAGGCGCATCGGCATTCGCGGATGCTCGACGGGCTCGGCGAAGCGGAGGCCGACGCGACGTTCGCGGACGAGGTCGCCACCTCGCTCGCCTTCCCTGCCGAGGTGGGCAACGTCTACACGGGCTCGTTGTATCTCGCGCTCGCCTCGCTGCTGCATCACGAGGCGGGCGCGATCGAGGGCCAGCGCATCGGCCTGTTCAGCTACGGCTCCGGCTGTGTCGCCGAGTCCTTCGCCGGCCGGGTCGCGACCGGCGCCGGCGCCTTCGCCGCCCAGCTCAAGCTCGATGCGCCGCTCACCGATCGACGTCGCTGCACGGTGGCGGAATACGAGGCCATCCGCGCCCTCGACGCGACCGCGGACTCGCGCCCCGTGCGCGAGCATCAGGCGCGCGCGGGCGAGGCCGCCTTCGCAGGCGTCGACGGCGACCGCCGCGTCTACGTGGGATAGCTCGCTTCAGGCGAGTCGCCCCCGGAGATGGTCGCCGACGCGCAGCGCGTTGGCCATGATCGTCAGCGCCGGATTCACCGCTCCGGACGAAGGGAAGAAGCTCGCGTCGACGACGTACAGGTTGTCGAGCTCGTGCGCCTTGCAGTTCCGGTCCAGTGCCGAGGTCTTCGGATCGGTGCCGAACCGGATGGTCCCGTTCTGGTGTGCGACGCCGGCCAGCGGGATCCGCTCCTTCACGTACAGATTGCGGGAGAACAACCCCTGGTGGCACTGGCGCCCGTGGATCGGGCACGCTCGCTGCTCGTTCATGAGCTGCTTGAGCTTGGCGATCAGCCGGAGATGCCCTTCTTCGTTGTTCGGCTTGTAGGAGAGGACGATGTTTCCCTGGCCGTCCAGCGTCACGCGATTCTCGGGATCCGGCAGGTCCTCGGACGTCAGCCAGAAGTCGAGCGAGTGCCGCGCCATCAGATCCAGCGTGAACCCGGGCGCGATGGCCGGCGCGCCGGCGCTGAGCGCCACGCCGTCCAGCTTGCCGACGAACGAGATGTGCCCCATCGGGTACGGGAACTCCGGCGACCCGAAGTAGAAGTCGTTCACCGACAGCGTCTTCTGGAAGACGGTCGGGTTCGGGCACTTCGAGACGGCCATCAGCACGGAATTGACGTGGCCCATGTAGTGGCGGCCGACCACGCCGGAGCCGTTCCCCAGCCCCTGCGGGTGCCGCTCGGTCGCCGAGCGCAAGAGGAGCGCGGCGGAGTTGATCGCTCCAGCGGCGACCACGACGATGCCGGCGGTGTACTCTTCGCGCTCGCCGTTGCGGCGGACGATGACCTTGCTCACGGATCGCCCCGAGGCAGCTGTCTCCAGCCGCTCCACGAACGCGTTGGTCAGCAGCGACACGTTGGGAAACTCCAGCGCCGGATCGACCGCCAGCACCTGCGCGTCCGACTTCGCCCGCACCAGGCAGGGAAAGCCGTCGCACGTCTGGCAGCGGATGCACTGGCTGCGGTTCGGGTCCTTCTCGTCGATCTGGATCCCGAGCGGGGTATGGAAGGACCTGACTCCCACGCGCGCGAAATCCTCGGCCAGCTGCTGCAGGCGCGGCTCATGGCTGACCGCCGGATGCGGGTAAGGCTCGCTGGCGCGCGGATCGGTCGGGTCCTCTCCGCGGTTTCCGTGCACGTGGTACATGCGCTCGGCGCGCGTGTAGTACGGCTCCAGCTCGTCGTACGTGATCGGCCAGGCGGGTGAGATGCCGCCATGGTGCCGCAGCTCTCCGAAGTCTTCCTTGCGCAGCCGGAAGAGGGCCGCCCCGTAGAACTTCGTGTTCCCGCCCACCGCATAGTTGGTGTGAGGATGCAGGTCGCGCCCGCGCGAGTCCTTCCACACCTCCTTGGTCTGGTACCTGCCCTCGACGTTCACCGACCGCGAGTCCCAGTTCTCCCGCTCCCGGCGGACGTAATCGCCGCGCTCGAGCAACAGGATCCGCTTTCCCGTGGGAGCGAGGGTGTGCACCAGGGTCCCGCCGCCGGCCCCGGATCCGATCACGATCACGTCATATGCGTTGGCCATGCCCGCCTCCTCCTGGTCGGTCGGCCAGGACCCTGCTGCGTTACGCGTGTAACGCCGGAAGGGTTTCGCGAGACCAAGGCGGGAACGGAGCGTTCCGATGTCAGCCAGCGCGCCCGAAGTGCGAGCAGTCGTGCAGGACTCGCCGATGGTCGAGGCGCTGCGGGCCGGCGACGAGCGCGCGTTCCTGGATCTGGTCGGGCAGCTCCACGGGGCGATGGTTCGCTTCGCCCGCGGATTCGTCGGCAGCGATGCCGCTGCGGAGGACGTGGTGCAGGATGCCTGGGCAGCGGTGCTCGAAGGGATCGACCGGTTCGAAGGCCGGTCGGCGCTCCGTTCGTGGATCATCGGAATCGTCGCCAACCTGGCGCGCACCCGCGCGACCCGGGAGGCGCGCTCGGTCCCGCTCTCGGCGCTGGAGGCCGACGACGCTGAACCGGCGGTCGATCCGTCCGAGTTCCTGCCGCCCTCGCACCCGCGCTGGGCTGGACATTGGGCGCAGTACCCCGAGCCCTGGCCGGAAAGCCAGCTGCTCGCCCAGGAGACGCTGGCCCGCATCCGTGACGCCATCGAGAGGCTCCCGCGGGCCCAACGGTCGGTCCTCCAGCTTCGCGACGTGGAAGGCTGGTCCTCGCAGGAGGTGTGCGAGGCCCTTTCCTTGAGCGGGATCAACCAGCGCGTCCTGCTCCATCGGGCGCGCTCGCGGGTGCGGCGGGAAATCGC
>WNFT01003542.1_pt1 | contig 13553 bp, 13 predicted proteins | sample 5400191 | NCBI WGS metagenome assembly WNFT01 (sample SAMN13153359, study PRJNA577476) | soil metagenome | isolation source: 80 cm saprolite under Madrone tree | place: USA:California | collected 2016-06-14
CGCGCAGCAGCGCTCGCTGTGGTTGTTGCGCCTGCGCCCTGCTGTGCATGCACAGCGTCACCCCAAATTAGCAAAGCCGCGCCCGCGCAACCCGCAATCCATCTCCTCACGCCCATCTCCTCAACCGCCAATACAGCGCACGCATCATACCGACCTCACGGGCGGAGTAAATAACTAAAAGCGCGGCGCTCTCTTTGCCGCTACAATCTGCACGAGTCCGTCATGCAAGCCGACTTCCGCATCCGTCCGGCACTTCTCGCGGACCTTCCCGTCCTCCGCGCGCTCATCGACGCCTCTGTCCGCCGACTCCAGGCGCAGGACTACACTCCCGCGCAAATGGAAGGCGCGCTGACCACTGTCTTTGGCGTCGATACGCAGCTCATTGCCGACGGCACATATCTGGTTGTAGAGCATTGCCCGGCGGAATCGCAGGCCTCGCCGGCCATCATCGCCTGCGGCGGCTGGAGCAAGCGCAAGACGCTTTACGGCGCAGATCAATGGACCGACCGCCACGACGACCTCCTCGACCCCCGCCATGACGCTGCCAAAATTCGCGCTTTCTTCATCCATCCAGAGTGGGCCCGCCGCGGCGTCGGCACGCTCCTCCTCGACGCCTGTGAAAACGCAGCAAAATCAGCGGGCTTCTCCCGCTTCGAGATGGGCGCCACGCTGACCGGCGCGAAGCTCTTCCGCGCCCGCGGCTATCTCCCCGTCAAGAATCTGGAAGTTCCGCTAGTAAACGGCGAGTCTCTGCCGATTATTCAAATGGAAAAAAGGCCAACGTGAAGGCGCGGCCCCTTCACTCGGTAGACGAATCAGAACGCCCGGTGCTAACATTTACTGCGCTGCAGCTCGGTGGGGCCGTGGCGCAGTTGGGAGCGCGCCTCGATGGCATCGAGGAGGTCGTGGGTTCGAATCCCATCGGCTCCACCAAAAATCTCCAGACAATTTTCTCTTGCCCTAGCTTGTCTCTGTGTCCTCTGCGCACTCTGTGGTGAAATCCGACGCTATCTGGTTTGCGTGCCGTGTAAAATGACACCCCTATGCCCAAACTCACTTTTCTAGGCGCAGCCGGCACCGTCACCGGATCCAAATATCTCGTCGAAGCCGCAGGCAAACGCCTCCTCGTTGATTGCGGCATCTTTCAAGGCACTCCGGAGCTGAGTGACCGCAATTACAAACCCCTCCCCACCGATCCCAAAACCATCGACTACGCCGTCCTCACCCACGCCCATCTCGATCACACCGGTTTACTTCCGCGCTTCGTTCGCGACGGCTACCGCGGCACCATCTTCGCCAACCCCGCCACCATCGAGCTAACCACGCTCCTCCTCAAAGACTCCGCCCACCTGCAGGAAGAAGATGCCCTGCACGCCAAAGAGCATCCGAACAACCGCCATGCCGATGCCCAGCCGCTTTACACCTCCGAAGACGTCGATCCCGCTTTGCGCGCCCTGAGACCCATGTCGCGCAGCGGCGCCTTCGATATCAGCCCCGAATTTCACATCGACTCTTACGACGCCGGCCACATTCTTGGCTCCTCCAGCCTCGTTCTCACCATCAATGAAAATGGCAAGAAAACCGTCGTCGTCTTCTCCGGCGATATCGGCCGCTACGAGCAGCCCATCCTCAACGATCCAACCACGCCGCCCGTGAACGCCGACGTCCTGCTCTGCGAATCCACTTACGGCGATCGCGATCACGCCGCAGGCGATCCCGCCGAACTCCTCGCCGCCATCGTGAATCGCGTCGCCAAGCGCGGCGGCGTCATCGTCATCCCCGCCTTCGCCATCGGTCGTACGCAAACCTTCATGTATTTCCTACGCCAGCTAGAAGACCAGCAGCGCATCCCCCGCCTCCCCGTATACGTCGACAGCCCCATGGCCCTCAGCGCCACCGACCTATATCTGAAGCACACCGAAGATCACGATCTCGACTACACCCGCGAAGATGCCGGCGGCAAAGGCGACCCACTCAACGTTCACCAGTTCCATCTAACCCGCACCACCGAAGAGTCCAAGCAAATCAACAACGTAAAGACCCCGTGCATGATTGTCTCCGCCAGCGGCATGGTCACCGGCGGTCGCGTGATGCATCATCTCGCGCAGCGTCTGCCCGACTCCCGCAACGCCGTCATCCTCGCCGGCTTTCAAGCCCAAGGCACCCGCGGCCGCGCGCTGCAAGAAGGCGCGAAGACTATCCGCCTCTTCGGCCAGGAAGTTCCCGTTAACGCAGAAATCGTCGAGCTAGGCCAATTCTCCGCCCACGCGGGCAAAAGCGAACTCCTCCGCTGGCTCACCGGCCTCCCCGCCCCGCCAAAACAAACCTACCTGACCCACGGCGAACCCGCCGCCGCCCAAGCCCTACAATCCGCGATCCGCGACAAGTTCAAATGGAACGTGTCCGTCGCCCGCTACCTCGACACCGTCGACCTCGTTTAACCAACGCGTGTGTCGAATTGAGTGTCATCCTGAGGGCATCCGATGAGGATGCCCGAAGGACCTCAAGGCCAGCACAATGGCAAATTGCTCCAGGACCACCCATCCGACCGGGCCGCAGTGTCATCATCCGTCCATTCCACTCCCAATTTCACCCCCGCCCACCCCAAAAAATCTTTGCCCTTTCAGGAAACTTATTCCCCCCTCGCCTCGTCTATACAGGCAAGACCACTCGCGGGGTAGGGGGCTAACCACCACAGGGCAACCGACCGTCAGTTCCCTACCCCAAAAAATCCAATTTCTCCTCTGTTTTCAATGACCTGCAGTAATACCGCGCGCGGGAGATTAAGCGACGCAATCGGGAAAATACCTGCCATCGAATTCAGATATTCCCCCTCCCTCTTTCCGTATATTTTCGCTGCGACAACGCCCCCATCTAGGTTGAGAGTGGCGCGAACCTTGCGCCGGATCAGTACTGCAAGTCGTTGTGGAGGCAAGTAGCGAGTTGTAAGAGGCCCGTCCATGATGAAGAAATTGAGCTCCGGCCCTGTGGGCAAAGCTATCGAACGAATACTGGAATTGTCGGCGGACGCCCAAATAAGGAGACGCGAAATTGTCAGGAACTCCGTGGCCTATTACACGCTAATCGAAACAATAGCAGCCTACGGCAAAGCGCTCGCCCTTCTCACAGCACTTCAACAGCGGGAAGAATTCCACACAACAGTCGGTCAAGATGAATTTTCCGAGTGCGTTGCAAGCGGTTAGCTGAAGAGCCCGCCGTTTGCGCCGCCTTCAGTCGTTCCCCTGCAGTTTGAGCCAGTCCTTTCCGTCCTCGGCGGCTTCAGGGCTGCACCCTATCTGCTACACCGATTGACTTAACCTACTGGTGAATTTAAGATTCGAGCTAACTGTGACCACGCTCTCTGCTCTGGCCACGAAGAAAGCCGTGACGAATGGACTCAGAGCGCCGTCGTGCTCCACGCTACCCATTCATCGCAGAGGCGGAAGCAATCGAGATTTCGTCCGACACAAAGCTCGCCGCTAAAACCAGCGACGTGAGTCTTGGCGGATGCTTCCTCGACATGCTGAATCCCACACCACAAGGCACGGAGGTTCGCGTCCGCATCTCCCACGAAGGCGCCACCTTCACGGCGATCGGCAGAGTCGTATTCATCCTCCCCAATATGGGCATGGGAGTCACATTCACAAGCATCGAGCAGGACCAGCAAGCAATCCTGCAAAAATGGATCGCAAACCTGAGCCGCCCCGAATAGACCGTCTACGCAAACAAGACCACTCGCGGGGTAGGGGGCTAACCACCACAGGGCAACCTACCGTCAGTTCCCTACGCCAAAGTTAATCTTCGCTGCTTCTTCGCAAAATCAATAACTTACAACGTGCATTTTGGGTGGTCTTGGAATTGCAGATTTCGAGAAATTAGAGCAAAATTAGGACAAAATCGGGCCTTCATTTGTCCTAATTTTCTTGCTCCGGACGGGCCATTTACCATCAATCTATGCATCAGTTCCCTACGATTCGGCTTCCCCGTCGAGTTCCTTAGAATGCACTGAAGCAGACCGACTGCGTCATTCCAAATTTGTGGTGCTCAGGGACGATAGGAATCCGCGTGATGTGGTGATCCGTGTCGTGCGTTAGATTTGTCTCCAGCACAAAGGAGAATGATGTCGTCGCCATTTAGAAGACTGACACGCCGCACTTGGCAGGCGCGCTCACTTTGCATTCTTAGGGCGCAGCCGAATCCGCGGCAAGGAGGCGGCGAGCCGTTGCGCGCACTTCGGGATCGGGGTCGTTCTGCTCGATACCTGAGATGATCGGTTTCACTTTCCCAGACGGATAAGCTCGTAAGCCAAAGAGAGCTTGCTGTCGTATTCCGGCGAACTTGCTCTTCTCCGCAAACCCGCGTAGTGTTGCCAAGGAAAAGTCGTCATTAAACTGCCCCAAGAACCTCAAGGCCACATTCTGATCAAGTGCTTCCTTAGAACGCAAATATTCCTCCAGAACTCTTACCGCATCGCGGCCGTGACTCTTCACCTCTGTTAGGTCTTCGTCTGACGGAAGGATTGGCATTGTTACGGCAGGCAGTCCGTAGCTTGTCTTAAATCTCGAACGGGCAATCGTTCGCTGTATGATCAGCATTATCCTCTGACGAACCGAGGCCTGCACATCGCGCTCTGTGTCACCCTTGGAATATTGGCGACTTGTTCCGCCCACCGCCGGGAAACACACGAGGAAACACAGGGCGACAATCAAATAGTTACCCCGAAACGTGCCCAAACGTGCTGACTTCATGGCTGTCCTCCTGTTTTCAGTTTACGATTCCCAGCGTATATGTGTTTCCGGGGTTTACGGTCACCTTTATTCCTTGTTGGCAGTCCCTTCTGGTTGTTACCGTCGTGATCGGGAATGTTAGCGTGGCGCTCGAGGAGGGCACAAGGATCTGAAACGTCTGCACCACGTCTACGCATTTGTTTGGAGGTGGAGGGCCCGGCGCCACCTTCACGGCGATCGGCAGAGTCGTATTCATCCTCCCCAATATGGGCATGGGAGTTATCTTCACAAGCATCGAGCAGGACCAGCAAGCAATCCTGCAAAAATGGATCGCAAACCTGAGCCGGGCCGAATAGCGACTCCTTCACGCAAAGTCCCGTGCGCCGTCCCGACGATTTTTCTCTCACTTGCTATGAAGAGTCGGCCTGTGCAGAGAGGACCGCCGCCTCATCGTCTCGCGTCTTTTGCGAGCGATGAATCTCTCTTCCTTCCCTGTCCTTGCCCTCCTCGACATGCCGAATCCCACTCCGCAGGGCACGGTGGGCTACACCTACGATGCAGCTGGCCGTCGGTCCAGCTTGACGGTGCCGGGACAGTCCGTTGCAAACTATACCTTCGACAATGCCAATTGGCTGACGCAGATCGTACAGGGCAGCACGACGGTTTCCTTCAGCTATGACAATGCCAATCGGCGGACAACATTGACGCTGCCCAACGGAATCACCGCCAGCTACAGCTACGACAACGCGTCGCAGTTGGCCGGGCTGACCTACGCTAAGGGCTCAAGCACGCTGGGCAATCTGACCTACAGCTACGACCTGAACGGCCGACGAACGAATATCGGCGGCAGCCTTGCTACGACGAATTTGCCGAATGCCGTATCCACGACGGCGTACAACGCTAGCAATCAGCTGACGAGCTGGGGCACCGCGAACTTGTTTTACGACGTGAACGGCAACATGACCAGCGATGGCACGCACAGCTACGCCTGGGATGCACGTAACCATCTCAAGCAGATCGATTCGGGTACAACGGCAAGTTTCATATATGACCCGTTGGGCCGCCGCATCAGCAAGAACATTTTGGGGACGGCAACAAGCTTTCTTTACGATGGTGCGAATGCGGTGCAGGAGGTAATTGGAGGCTCGAACACGGCGAATTCCCTCATGGGCGGAATTGATGAAGTCTTCCAGCGCGCTGACTCCTCCGGTGCACGGAGTTTCCTGGCCGATGCGCTGGGCAGCAGCATCGCTCTTGCGGATTCCACCGGCACTCTCCAAACGCAATACACCTTCGACCCATTTGGAAACACAACTCAAGGCGGCTCCAGCACGACCAACAGTTTCGCGTACACGGGTCGCGAACTCGACAGCACCGGCCTCTATTTCTACCGCGCCAGATACTACAATCCCTCACTCCAAAGGTTCATTTCCGAAGATCCAATCGGGTTCACTGGTGGGATCGATAAGTATGCCTATGCCATGAACAATCCGACGAATTCTACTGATCGCTCTGGGCTGTGGGCTGGGGGGGACGATATTGTGTTTGCTCTCGCTGGCGCCGGGCTCGGATTGGTTGGTCAAGGAATCAGCGATGCTTTCTCTGGAAAATTGAGCAGCCTTGACGCATATGTAGGCTCTGCAGTTGGCGGAGTCGTTGCCGGCGAAACCCTGCTGTATACCGGCAATCCAGTCCTCGCGGGGGGTGCAGGTGGTCTAGTCAGCAGTCTTACACTTCAATCTCTCGACAGTAATGGCAGCCTAACCGACTTCAAGCCGAGCGAAACCGCAGAGGATACCCTGATCGGAGTGGCTACGGGAGTGATACCGGATGCAGGTACGGGTCTGAAGGTACCAGCAGGGCAATTTGTGAAAGGTCTACCAGGAGCAGCTGTAGGAGGTGCTGCCGACGGCATCATAAAGAGAGCGAGACCTGGAGGAACCGACGGACAGGCAACGCACGGTAGAAAGCCTCCCGCGAATGCCTGTGATCTCAACTTGCTTGGTTGCGCGGCACCTTTACCTCTTTAAGAAAGGACCCTGCAGTGTTAACAACAGGAACCCAAAATACTCAGGAGAGCGAAAAAAGAATTGAAACGGAGACGTCTGCCAAAGTCCAAAAAAAGACCGGAATCTCTTACTGGTTGGCAGGTTTTTTCTTTTTTATTCTTCCTTTTATCATGGTCTCTTTGCCGGGGATACCAGTCTGGCGAGGCCGGGTGGTAGCGGTATCCAGCTTCATTTTTTTTGGAACAGTAGCAATCTTTTGGTACGGGCTTAGCCCGAAGTCGAGAATTATTCGGGACTCGGGAAAGCTCAGTAACGTGCAATATCTCAGACTTCGCCCTAAAATTGAAAAAGCAATCCGTTTTCTTATTGTCGCTTTTGGTGTGCTTTTCTTCTTCAAGGTAACCCTACCCTTTGCGTTGGATATCTTTCAGCTTGTGGGGGGCGAGGAACCCGTGAGAAGCGTCGAAGTCGTAAAATACAAATCAGTGCCCTTCGGTGGGTTGTGGTTTCTTAAGCAGTCTCTGCGGTTTACACGGGACGCAATGCCGTACTCCTTGTTCTATTCGTGGACGCCCGTTCGGGTTGATGAATCATACGAATTTGTTTTCCTACCTCGATCAAGAATTATTTTGGATTTCAACCGATCAGGTACGTAACCCAGAATGTCTTCGAGAACAATTACATGGAAACCGGCCCACACAAGATCGGCCGCGTACACGAGAAGGTCGTTTACCATGAGTACGTCGATGCGAAATTCAAATCGACTGAAGGCCAGACCGCCCGATGAGCAATACCTCGGCCTCGTTGGCCCAGTTCTGTGCGGAGAGGTCGGCGACACGCTGAAGATCGTTTTCAAAAATAACGCCTCACGCCCCTATAGCATGCACCCGCACGGCGTGCTGTATCAGAAAAAACTCAGAGGGTTTCGGCTATAGCGATGGCACCAGCGGCGAAGACAAGGCCGATGAAGCGGTACTCCCCGGCAAAATACACAATTACGTCTGGGAGATCCCCGAACGTGCTGGGCCCGGCCCAGGAGATCCCAGTTCGGTAGTGTGGCTCTATCATTCGCACGTGGACGAGTTGCGTGACGTGGCATCTGGGTTGTTCGGGGCTATCGTTGTCACCGCAAGAGGGAAAGCGCGCCCAGATGGCCATCCAGCCGACGTAGATCGTGAGTTTGTCAATTTGATGATTACCATCAACGAAAATGAAAGCTGGTATCTCGACGAAAATATCCGCAAGTACACGACGGACCCAAACGGCGTCAATAAGAGAGAATCAATTCCTGAAGGGTCGGACGGAATAGTCGCGCCGGGACTGGGTCGCGGCTTCGCTGATGTGAATCTTTGCTATACGATCAACGGATACATGTTCGGGAGCATGCCCATGATGACGATGAAAAAGGGCGAGCACGTACGCTGGTATCTACTAGCCCTCGGCGAGTCCAACAACTTTCATACACCTCACTGGCACGGCAACAGCGTCATGCAAGGTGCGCACCGCACCGACGTTGTGCCCCTCTCGCCAGGCCCAAATGGAAACTGTGGACATGATCACCGACAATCCCGGCATCTGGCTCTTTCACTGCCACATCAGCGGCCATATGGCGGGTGACATGGTCACGCGCTACGAGGTGAAACCGTAGCAAAATTTAATTGACTCGCCGTGATCCAAGCTGAGTAGCAGGAGTTGACAACGATCTGCCCGGAGGCGGGAAATGCAGGAAACGCGTCGCAAATGGCTGCTGGTTGTGCTTGGTGCTTGTTGCATTGGAGCCGCTGTGCGCATCGGATACGTGCCGTATGAGATCCACCTTGCGGATGAGAAAGCCGAGAAGACTGCTGCTGAAGCCGCTGCTAAGGCGGAAGACCTGCGCGCTCACCTCAGTTCCCGTATTCCTGAATTGCTCAACCGGAGCGATGCATCTCCTCCGAGACTCAATGGAGACTTTCCATGCGTGGTTGCGGCGATCACGGGAAGCGACGTTGCTCTGCAACTCGGAAATTGCACAATGCCGACACAGCGTTCTGGTCCGGTTGACCGCTTTGAGCTTGATCTACGATATGGAAACTTTGTTCTGCGCCAATCGGATCTGTACCTAAGCGATGTTTTCGACGTTCCCCTGACACGAAGTTACAATTCCAGGGACTACCTCCACGCCAACCGCGTTCATGCCTTCGGGAAGAATACGAATCATCCTTATGACATCGCGCTCCTAGGCACCCGCAATCCTTACAGCTACAACATGGTCGCTCTGGAAGACGGGGACTTTCTTTTCTTTGCCCGGGTCTCGGAAGGAGTCGGGTATGCTGACGGCGTTTTTCAGCACACAGAGACATCAACAAGCTTTTACAAAGCCGTGACCGCCTGGAACGGAGACGGCTGGACCACTTGGCTTGCGGACGGCTCCTCGATTCAGTTTCCCGAGGCGTATCAAGCCACGAACATGGCCCAAGGGGCGCCAACGGAAATGCGCGACGCGCATGGCAACGTGCTCAGATTTCTCCGCGACGGGCAACGTAATCTGCTTGAGATTAGGACGCCGCATCAGCGCTCCATCAAGTTCAAGTACGACGGGCAATCCCGCATCACTCATGCCGAAGATGACCAGGGAAATTGGGCGGATTACCGCTACAACGAGAATGGCATGCTCATCGATGCCATCCTTTCGTCTGGCCATCAGAGGCACTACTCTTACGACGGTGTTTTGATGACAATGATCGAGGATGAGAATAAGAAAGTGCTCTTGCGCAATTCATTCCAAGGCAGAGTCCTGATCCGACAGGATTTTGGCAACGGCCGAATTTATTCCTATTTTTATACTCCCTCGATCGACGAACACTATTTCGGAAATGTGGAAGTAACCCAGCCAGACGGAACGACAATAAATGTTGGCACCGGAGACTACGTACCAAACATCGTCAAGAATCCTCCGAATTGAATCCTGCTGTTTGTTTGGCCATATTTCGATCAGCGTCGCCGGGTGCCGGCCCCTTTGATTTGTAAGGGTCCCGGTTTAGAGCTAACTTCAAGCAAGCACAAGCGTCATGCGTGAATTCTTCTCTTCTATTCGTCGCCATTCGCTGCTCCTAATAGCCGTTCGCCCCCCAAATTCGACCATTCGCTGCTTTTTACTTTACTTCTAACGAATCCCCGCGCTACCCTTCCCCATGGTCGTCCCCGTCCCGGCCCAAATCTTGAAGCTCCCTCCCCGTCTACCCTCCCGACCGCGCCACACCTCCCCTCCGCCCTCGACATTCAGATGTACCCTCCGCATCCCGAATGTCTCGACGGGACGTTCCGACCTTCAGGCATTCCCACGCTCTTTTGTCGCCCCTTTGTTTTCATACTCTTACAAACCCCTCTTCGCGCAACTCCTTTATTTTCACATCCATCCGAATCCCCCGGGATGTGGGGTGTACAAGCCTCCAATCTCCCTCCGAACTCCGTGCCTCTGTGGCAAACCCATTGTTTTCAGATGTTTGCCGCCTCTCTCACCTCTCTTTGCGCTCTCTTCGCCGCTCCCTTCCTTTGTTTTCAATCGCTTGCAGCCTCTTTTGCGAAAACACCCGGGGTGGGGGGGTCGACTACGGTTAACTGCACATGGTACGCGGCACGAAGGAGGACCTCTAAGCGTGAAGCTTGGCAAGCCGTGCTTCTCCCGCCGCCAGCGTCGATTCTTTTTTGCAGAAGGTGAAGCGCACTTGGTTCGCGCCATCGCGCGAGTCGTTGTAAAAACTGGAGCCGGGAACGGAGGCCACGCCGATTTCTTCGACCAGATATTTCGCGAACGCGACATCCTTCGTCCCTGCGGCGAAACGAACCGGGTCAGGATCGGGAAAGCGCGAAATGTCGGTCATGATGTAGTACGCGCCGCGCGGCTTGAAAACGGTGAAGCCGGCGCGCTCGAGAATTTTCAGCAACCGCGCGCGTTTCTCGGCATAACTGGCCGCAAGTTTATCGTAGTAATTCTGCGGCGAGCGCAGCGCAATCGCTCCGGCTTGCTGCAACGGAGCGGCCGCGCCCACGGTAAGGAAATCGTGGACCTTCCGAATTGCGGACGTCGCTTCCGGAGGGGCAATCGCCCAGCCGACGCGCCACCCGGTGACGCTGTAGGTTTTGGACATGCCGTTGATCACGATGGTGCGCTCGCGCATGCCCTCAATGCGCGCCATGGAGATGTGCTCGGCGCCGTCGTACAGAATGTGCTCGTAAATTTCATCGGTGATGCAGAACGCATTCCAGCGCACGCAAAGATCGCGAATGAATTCCAGCTCCGCGCGCGTGAATACTTTCCCGGTCGGATTATTCGGCGTGTTGAGAATGATCGCTTTGGTGTGTGGCCCAAACGCCGCGGCCAGTTCCCTTTCATCGTACGACCAAAAGGAATTTTCATCGGCCGGCGGACGCATCTTGACGAAGCGCGGAGTGGCACCGCTGAGAATCGCGTCGGGTCCATAGTTCTCGTAGAACGGCTCGAACACCACGATTTCGTCGCCGGGATTGATAATGGCCATCATCGCCGACATCATCGCTTCCGTGGAGCCGCAGCAAATGGTGATTTCGCGCTCGGGATCGACGCGCACTCCCTGCGTGCGCTCGAACTTCTCCACAATAGCGTCGCGCAGCGGCTTTGCGCCCCAGGTGATGGCGTACTGGTTGATGTCGTCGGAAATGGCCTGCCGCGCGGCTTCCTTGATTTCCGCGGGCGCGGCGAAATCGGGAAAACCTTGCGAAAGGTTCACGGCGTTGTGCTTCAGCGCCAGCCGCGTCATTTCGCGAATCACCGATTCGGTGAACTGTTCCGCTTTCGCGGAAAGCATGCGCCGCGCGATTTGCGTCATCGTGGATTCATTCATAGTTGAAGACTAAGAGTTTAGGGTCGCGGAGGAAAAAAGCAAAGCTAATGGTTGTGGGCTGCGGACGTGGTTGCTACCGCGACGGAAGGCGCAGGAACCGAGGAGCCGTAGATCATGCGGTAGACCTCGGCATTGCGCAAAACGATTTGCACGTAGTCTCGCGTTTCGGTGAACGGGATCGATTCCACTAATTCGGGAATCTCTTCGTAATTGCGCTCCGAACGCCAAAGCGCGATGCGATCTTCGCCGGCGTTGAAAGCCGCCAGGGCATATTCCGGAGCGCCGAGGTTGCGGAGCAATCCGGCGACATACACCATGCCGACCTCCAAATTGAAGTCAGGCTCATACAAACTAGTTTTCGTGTATCGAACGCGCAAGTGCCGCGCCATCAGCCTGCCGGTTTTCGGAAGGACTTGCATCAGGCCGACTGCATTCTTGGGTGAGACCGCGTCGGCCTGGAACGTGGATTCCTGGCGAATCAGTCCCGCGGCCAGCATGGGATCGAATCTGTTCTTGGCCGCCTCGCGCCGCAGCGCCGGCTCATACGGCAGTGGATACAGCGTTTTCCAAACAATCAACGGAACGTCGGAAAATTTCCGCGCATCGAAATTGGGCACAATCAAACGGCCGTAGGCCATGCCTGCGGCAAAATGGCCCTGATCGAACGCAGCCTGGGCAGCCTCAAAGAGAAGACGCGGAGAGCCTGCCGCAAAATACGCGGACTTCAACTCCAACTCCGCGGCGGAATCGAACGCGATGCTGCGCAAAGCTAGCGCGCGGGTCCAGCGATCCATGGCGGAGGACGCGATCGGCTCGTCAAAGGGACGCAACGGTGGGGGCGGTGGAATCTGGGCGAGAAATTCCGGCGGATCTTCGTCGCCGGGACCGAGTTTTTCCAGGCGCAGCGCCGCGTGCTGGCCAAAATAGGTTTCCGGATAGCGTTCCGATGCCATGCGGTAGAAACTGCGTGCGTGCGCAGGACTCCCGCCGCGTTCCGCACCGCGTCCGAGCCAGTACAGCGCGTTCGGCGCGTTGGAGGAGACGGGATACTTGCGAAGAAATGCGGTGAATTTGTCGTCGGCGTCAGGCTGGCGATTCAGGTAGGCAACCCACGCGATGCGCCACTCGCAATTGAAGGAGTTTCTTCCAGAAGGGAAACTGTCCAGAACGCGCTGATAGGAGGCAGCTGCTTTACTGCGATTGAGATCGACCCAAAAATAATTTCCCGCGGCCATCAGCGCGTCTTCGGTCCACTTGCTGGCGGGATATTTCTGGGCGAGCTGCTCAATCACGGAGAGCATCTCATTCTCTTTTTTGTCGGTCCGATAGATCTGCGAGAGCGCATAGAGCCGCTCGGCATCCACATCGAAATCGGGCAAGTTCAGGGAAGATACCAGCGAAGAGGGCCCTTTCAACTGCACCCGCGCTTCCGCGATGCGAAGCTGCGCGAGCTGGCGGTGCGGATTCGCGGGATCCTGCAGCGTGCCTAGCAATTTTTCAAATTCGGAGCGGGCCTCTTTCCATTTGTGCGCGTCGAAAAATGCCTGGGCACGCTCCTGCTGCAACTCGACTCCGGGATACGGATATTCCTTGCCAAGGCTTTTGATGAGCGACGGAAGCGCAGTAGCCGCGACCTTGGCTTCATCCGACAACGGGTACTTGTAGAAAAGCGTCTGAAAATCCTTGGCGGCGCGCGCGGTTTGGCGGGCGGCCCTGTAGGCTTGCGCGCGTTCCAGAAGCAGCGGCGTTTTTGACGATGTCGGGGAATAAGCCTCGAGAGCTTCGACGGCGAGCTGAGGCTTCCCCGCTTCGATAGCGACGGTGGCAAGCGCGTCAAGGAGCTGCTCCTTCATGGCGGTGCCGGGGTGCTCGCGCAGAATGGTTTCCAAGTTGGTGAGAGCATCGGCATTGCGCTTCAGAAGGTGCTGCGCCTGCGCGGTCCAAAACAAAACGTA
>WNFT01003543.1_pt1 | contig 13553 bp, 10 predicted proteins | sample 5400191 | NCBI WGS metagenome assembly WNFT01 (sample SAMN13153359, study PRJNA577476) | soil metagenome | isolation source: 80 cm saprolite under Madrone tree | place: USA:California | collected 2016-06-14
CGCGCGCAACTTCGACGACCAAGTTGCGGTCCACACGTTTCGAAAGCGCCGCCAGCCGCTCCTGGGCCAGCAATTCGTCCACCGACGGAATCTGCCGCAAGAGTTCTCTTTGCTCCGCCGAAACCGTTTTCTTCCCGCGCGCTTCCATTCGAATCCCGCCTTCCCTTCGAGCCCGCCCGTCGTTCGAACATTTCAGCACACCACGAAGCGTGGAGCAATGCTGCGCTACTTTTCTCGCGTCCTGCACCAAGCCGCAACCTGTCTCGGGGGCGAGCAGGCGCGGCACCTCATTCGAATCACGGTGGGGCGCGCCGTAGCGGATTCGAACCGCCGCTCGCGCATCCGGTTGACGGTTTTGCTCCTCGCACCTAGCATGGAGGTTTGAGGGAATCTCCCACTCATGGCGACCATCGAAGAAGAGTTGGCTACACTCGAAAAAGATATTCGACAGCTCAAGGTTGAGTACGACCAGTATTTCGGAGGCGGCCGGAAGCGCCCGCCCACGGAAATCGAGTGGCGCATAGACATGATGGTCAAGCGCTACGCGGAGCGCGGCGGCGAGCTGAAGTTCGCGCAGCGGTTCCGCTTCAATAACCTTTCGCAGACGTACGCAAAATACAAGGATATTTTCAGAAAAAAAACCGCGCAGAAGGAAGAAGGAAAAGTCCAGCGGCATTTTGGCGCCGCGGCGAGAGAAATTGAAGCCGCTCGCGCGAAGAAAGAAGCGGATGACCATGCGGGGTCAGCCGCAGCGGACGAATCCAAGACGTTTCGCATGACGTGTTCCGAGCCGGAGCGCGAAACAGAGAAGGTCGAGCAGTTGTACCAGGCGTTTTTGCAGGCGAAACAACTGGCCGGCGAACATACGGGGAAAATGTCGCGTACCAGCTTTAACGAGTTTGTCCTGAAAAAAACGAAGGAATTGCAGAAGCAGAAAAACTGCAAAGACGTCGAATACGTCGTCGAAGTGGTTGAAGGCCAGGTCAAACTGAAAGCCCTCGTGAAGTCCTGAGCAGTTAACGGTCCACAGTCCGCAGCTAACAGTTGAGGAGCTGAAACATCATGACGCTCATGCCGGACTCGGTTCGTTGTTGCCCCCTTGGGTTCGTCCAATCCTCTCAGACTTCCAGCCGATCCTGACACTTCTGTTTCTCCTTTCCCATTCCATTTGGCGCGCTTACACTGTGGTGCCTTAATCATTCTGGAGGAAATTATGGCGGTGCAGCGCGCGCTTCTCAGCGTGTTTGACAAGACGGGGATCGTGGAATTTGCAAGACGGCTCGCCGCGCTGAAGATCGAAATTCTCTCGACGGGCGGGACCGCCAAGTTGCTGCGCGAAGGGGGCGTCGCGGTGCTTGATGTTTCCGATTTCACGGGCTGGCCGGAAATGCTGGGCGGGCGCGTGAAGACCCTGCACCCGAAAGTGCACGGCGGATTGCTCTTCCGGCGCGGGCACGCGGAAGACCAGAAGCAGGCCGCCGAACACGGAATCGCGCCGATCGATCTGGTCGTGGTGAATCTGTATCCGTTTGAAGCTACCGCCGCGAAAGCGGGACTGACGGCCGACGACCTGATCGAAAATATCGACATCGGCGGACCGACGATGCTGCGTTCAGCGGCGAAGAATTTCGAGAGTGTCACCGTGGTGACGGACCCATCGGATTTTGCGCGCGTGGCGGGCGAAATCGAGAGCGCGGGCGAAACGACTCTGGTCACGCGGCTGGAGCTGGCGCGAAAAGTTTTCGCGACGACTTCGCGGTATGACGGCGCGATCACCATGGAACTGGAGCGGCTCTCCGTTGCGCAGGGGCATGTCGCGCTAGAAGCGAAACAGGCGCTCCCTGAACGTGTCCATTTTGCTTTGCGTCGGCAGCAGGAATTGCGGTACGGAGAAAATCCCCACCAAGCCGCCGCGCTGTACGTGCCGGCGGGCCACGCGCCGGAAGGATTGGCGGCGGCCAAGCAACTGCAGGGCAAGGAACTTTCGTACAACAATCTCGTTGATCTGGAAGCGGCGCGCAGCCTGGCGGCGGAATTCAGGAATCCGTCGGCGGTAATCATTAAGCACAACAATCCCTGCGGCACGGCGGAGCAGACGACGCTGCTCGAAGCATATCGAAGAGCACTGGCGTGCGATCCCGTTTCGGCGTTTGGCGGAGTGCTAGCGTTCAACCGCACGGTCGATGGGGCGACAGCGGAAGAAGTGGCGAAACTTTTTGTGGAATGCATCGTGGCACCCGGATTTGCGGATCGCGCCAAAGAAATTTTCGCGGCGAAAAAGAATCTGCGGCTGCTCGAATTGCCCGCGGACGGCCTGGAGCCGGAACGCGAATTGCAGCTCAAACGCATCCTTGGCGGAATGCTGGTGCAGCAGCCCGACCTCGGCGAGATTCAGGAAGATAAGCTGCGCACGGCGACGAAGCGCGCGCCCACAGCAGAAGAAATGCAGGCCATGCGGTTCGCCTGGAAAGTAGCCAAACACGTGAAGTCCAATGCCATCGTGTTCGCGAAGGACGGTGCGACGCTTGGAGTCGGCGCAGGGCAGATGAGCCGCGTCGATTCCGTGAAAATCGCGGTGATGAAAGGGCAATCTTCGCTTGCTGGCACTGTGGTCGCTTCCGACGCGTTCTTTCCATTTCCGGATGGAGTTGAAGAAGCGGCCAAGGCCGGGGCGACCGCGGTGATCCAGCCGGGCGGCTCGGTGCGCGATGCGGATGTGGTAGCCGCCGCCAACCGGCTCGGACTGGCCATGGTCTTTACCGGCATGCGGCACTTCCTGCATTGAGAGTCCGTGACCTCTGCTCCGCGACTCATAGCCGGGGTTCATGGAAGAGCAACCCCGGGCGGGGTGCTTCTCTCCGGTGCGTCGCGCGAGGGATATAATTTCAAATGTGGCGACGACCGAATCCACTCTCGCGAACACCTCTGCGGGTACGCAATCCCAGCCGGTGAACACTGCTGAGAGCGCGGGATCCGTGCTATTTGGTTCGGTGCGAAATCAAAACCTCGTAGTCGCGGCACTCCTGCTTGCGCTCACGCTGCTGGACCTCGGCTCCGTTGCGAGCAACAAATTCCTGCTGCTGGACGATCCTTATTACATTGCGAACAATGTTCACGTGCAGGCTCTCACCTGGAGCAACGTCAAGTGGGCGTTCACGACCACGCACATGGGGCACTGGCATCCGCTCACCTGGCTCCTGCATATGGCGCAGTTCCATTTCTTCGGCATGGAGCCGGCTGGATACCACCTCACCAGCCTCTTCTTGCATGGCCTGAACGTGGTCCTGCTTTTCTTGCTGCTGCAGAAGGCCACCGGCGCCCTATGGGAAAGCGCGTTCGTGGCGGGGCTTTTCGCGGTGCATCCGTTGAACGTCGAAGAAGTAGCCTGGTTAGCCACGACGAACGGCGCGCTGAGCACGTTTTTCGGCCTTCTGGCCATCGCCGCTTACGGTTGGTACGCCTCAAAACCGGATTGGAAACGCTACCTGTCTGTGTTCGGCCTGTTTGTGCTGAGCCTCATGGCCAAGGTGATGTTCGTAGTTCTCCCTTTTGCTCTTTTGTTGCTCGATGTATGGCCGCTGAAGCGCATTCAATTCGCCGCTGGTGCCGGCGAAGGCTCTTCAAGAATTCCCACGCGTCCAGTGTTGCGGCTCATTGCCGAGAAGATTCCGCTTCTGCTTCTCGCGCTGGTCAGTTCGATGGTGGCCATGGTGGCGGGACGCCAAAACGGTTACATGGCCTCGCTCACCGCCGAGCCACTGCGTGCGCGCGTGCTCAACGCTCTCTATTCCTACTTCACCTATATTCAGAAGATGTTCTGGCCGCAGAACCTGTCCATTTTCTACCAATTTCCGAAGCACTACTTGTGGTGGCAACTTGCCGCGGCGATGCTTTTGCTCGGGACGGTCACGGTCTTCGTCGCGCTAAAAATCAGCACCAAACCATACCTTGCCGTGGGATGGTTCTGGTATCTCGGCATGCTGGTGCCCTTGATCGGTCTTGTGCAGAAGGGTAGCCAGGCCATGGCCGACCGCTACACCTATATCCCGCTGGTAGGAATCTTCGTCATGCTCGCGTGGGGCGCTGCCAATTGGGCGGGGCGAAGCGCCTCTAAGCTGCGCGCTTTGGGCGCGGGCGCTATCTGCGTCCTTCTTGTGCTTTGCGTCCTCTCCCGCATTCAACTGCACCGCTGGTATGATTCCTACTCTCTCTTTGGCTACATTCTCCAGCATTCCCCCGACAATCCGGTGGCCCATCAGATTATGGGCGTCGCTCTTGCAGACGATGGCAGGCTGGGCGAGGCCATCGTTCATTTCGAAGCCACGGCCGCGCTGACTCCCTCGGACCCGCGCATTCATTACGATCTGGCGAGGTCATTCTGGCTGCAGAATCAGCCAGACAAAGCGATCCCCGAATACGAATTAAGCCTGAAACTGAACCCCTATCCTGGACTCGCCGCTACAGCCCATACCGAGTTGGCGGAAATCTGCTACCGCCAGGGCCAGATCGATCAGGCACAGCAGCATTACTTGGCGGCCATCAATCTGGATCCCGGCAGAACGGAGACGTACGTGATCCTCGCGGCGCTTCTTTACGCGCAGGGGAAGCCGGATGCCGCGCTGGAATTGCTCTCTTTCGCGCTGAAGAACGAGAACAACGGCATGGCCTACTTCTGGACTGGCCGCATTCTGCAGGACCAGCGGAAGCTGCCGGAAGCTTTGGCGGCCTATCGTGCTGCGCTGAAGAGCATGCCTGGTTATGCGCCAGCCCAGCAAAAGATTGATGCCATCCTTGCCAATAAGACTATCCCCTAAGTCCGCGAAGAAGTGACCGGGGATGCGCCAGTCAATTCCGTGGAAATCGCAGTGATGAAAGGGCAACGTCGGGCCGGACCCCCGCTTCGCGTGTCAAACGCGAATGATATGATTTCAAATGTGGCGACCAAGGAATCCACACTGGTGAACTCCCCAGGAGGCACGGGCCCCGTGCTGTTTGGTTCTGTGCGGAATCAGAACCTTCTTGTATCGGCGTTGCTCCTCGCGCTCACGCTCCTGAGCTTCAGCTCCATCGCGGGCAACAAATTCCTGCTGCTGGACGATCCTCACTACATTGCCGGTAATGTACACGTCCAGGCTCTCACTTGGAGCAATTTCAAGTGGGCGTTCACAAACAGCGCCATGGGGCACTGGCATCCACTAACCTGGCTCTTGCATATGGTGGAGTTCCGTTTCTTCCGCATGGACCCTGCCGGATACCATCTCACCAGCCTCGTCTTGCATGGCCTGAACGTGGTCCTGCTTTTCTTGCTGCTGCAGAGGGCGACCGGCACCCTGTGGGAAAGCGCGTTCGTGGCGGCGCTCTTCGCCGTGCATCCTCTGAATGTCGAAACAGTCGCTTGGCTGGCTGCAACGAACGGCGCGCTGAGCACGTTTTTCGGCCTTCTGGCCCTCGCCGCCTATGGCTGGTATGCGTCAAAACCGGATTGGAAACGCTACCTCGCCGTGCTCGCGTTCTTTGCGCTGAGCCTGATGGCCAAGGCGATGTTTATAGTTCTCCCCTTCGCGCTTTTGTTGCTCGATGTCTGGCCGCTGAAGCGCATTCAACTCGGTGCCGCCGCGAGCGAAAGTCCTTCGGACGTTCCAACCCGCTCGCTCTTCCAGTTGTTCGCCGAGAAAATTCCCTTTCTGCTGCTGGCCCTGCTCGGTTCGATGGCGGCCATCAGGGCGGGACGCCAAACCGGCTCCATGGCCTCTCTTGCCGCCGAGCCCCTGCAAATGCGCGTGCTGAACGCTCTGCATTCCTATTCTGAATACATCGGGAAGATGTTCCTGCCGCAAAATTTGGCCATTTCTTATCAATTTCCGAAGCACTACGCCTGGTGGCAAATTGCCGCGGCAGTGCTTTTGCTCGCGACGGTCACGGTCTTCGTCGTGCTGAAAGCCAGGAGCAAGCCCTACTTGGCTGTGGGCTGGTTCTGGTATCTCGGTACGCTGGTGCCGGTCATTGGCCTGGTGCAAAAGGGCACTCAGTCGATGGCGGACCGCTATACTTATATCCCCACGGTTGGAATCTTCGTAATGTTTGCCTGGGGCGCCGCCGATTGGGCAGCGCGCAGCTTGTCCCGGCGGCGTGCGCTGGGTGCTGTCGCGGTCGGCGTGCTTCTCGCGCTTTCTGTCCTCTCCCGCATTCAAGTGGGCCGCTGGCACGATACTTACACTCTATTTGGTTACATTCTCGAGCATCACGCCGACAATGCGATGGCGCATCAGATTCTCGGCTTCGCTCTTGCTGACGATGGCGCGTTGAGCGAAGCCATGGTTCATTTTCAAGCTGGGGCGGCATTGGCTCCGCGGGATGCCCACATGCATTACGATCTAGCGAAGACTTTCTGGTTGCAGAATAAGCCGGACGAAGCCATCCCCGAATACGAGTTGTGCCTGCATCTGAATCCCCGCCCGGCACTGGCGGCCCTGGTGCAATCCGAACTGGGGGAGATCAGCTCGCAGAAGGGCCAGATCGAACAGGCGCAACAGCATTACCGGGCTGCCATCAATTTGGATCCCAGCAGGACGCAAACGTATGTGACTCTCGCCGCGCTTCTTTATTCCCAGGGGAAGGCGGATGCCGCGCTCGAATTGCTCTCCCTTGCCCTGCGCAACGAAGACAATGGCATGGTTTACTTCTGGACTGGCCGTATTCTGCAGGACCAGCAGAGGCTGCCGGAAGCTTTGATGGCCTATCGAGCGGCGCTGAAGAGCATGCCGGACTATGCGCCGGCCCAGCAAAACATGGATGCCATCCTTGCCAACAAAACTATGCGCTAAGTGCCTGATGCAGTGACGGTTGGAAATCGCGTTTCCTCCGCGAATCATCGCGTATCCTCGTGCTTCAATATCGTTGTGTTTCAAAACGGCATGGGCCCTGAAGGAACAGCCAGAATTAGCGGAAAAATGTCATTTCTTCATTTCGTTCAACGTATTTCCGATGAGCTGCATCCTACCTTTGGGGGCACCCGAGCTCTAGAAACGGGTTGTAATTGGCTTTTGACCGCGTTTCGGCCGCATGGGATAATTTAAGTTTCTGGGGCGACGATGAACCTTCGACACATCACCATTGCCGTAATGTTGTTCAGCTTCTCCGGTGCGGCCGTTTTGGCGCAGATGCCGCAGGAACAGCTTGTTGATCCGAAAACTACCCCTCCCGCAAAGGACTCCGCGCGCGCAGAAGCCTACTACAACTTCACAATAGGCCACATTTACGAACAGCAGTACGAAGCCACCAGCGCCGCCGAGTACGCCACCAAGGCCATCGAGGCGTACAAAAAAGCGTATGCGCTCGATCCGAAATCGCCGGTGATCGGCGAACGGCTGGCGGAAATGTACTGGAAGGCGCAGCGCACTCGCGATGCGGTAAACGAAGCGCGCGAAATCTTGAAACGCGACCCGGACAACCTGCAATCGCGGCGGCTCCTGGGGCGCATCTATCTGCGGAGCCTGGGCGATGTCAGTGCGGGCAACGGCCAGCCGGAGACTGTGAGCCGCGCCATCGAACAGTTCTCCGAAATTAATCGGCTCGATCCTTCGGACACCGAATCGGCCCTATGGTTGGCGCGGCTTTACCGCTTGAAGAACGAACACGACAAGGCCGAAGGGGTTTTGCGGAGCATCCTGAAGAACGACCCGGAAAACGAAGCGGCGGTCGAGCAACTCACGCAGTTGCTCATGGACGGAGGCAAGTCTCAGGAGGCGGTTTCGCTGTTGGAGGGAATCACCGCGCATTCTCCTTCGCCGGTGCTGCTCGATCTTTTGGGCGATGCTTATACGCAGACGCATGAGCTGGCGAAAGCAGAACAATCCTACCGCAAGGCCGCGGATCTCGATCCTTCGGAACCGAGCCACCAGCGCGGCCTGGGGCAGACACTGCTGGTGGAAGAAAAATATTCCGAAGCGCTGGCGGTCTATCAAAAGATTTCGGAAGTGATGCCGGACGATTCCGACGTGTATTTGCAAATCGCGAAGATTTACCGCGAGCTGCATCAGTTGGACAAGGCCGAAGAGAATCTCGTTAAGGCGCGCCAATACGCGCCCGGCAGCCCGGAAGTGATGTACAACGAGGCGATGGTGTACCAGGCGCAGGGGCGCTATGAGGATGCCATCCGGGTTTTGTCGGACGCGGTGACGGGCATCAAAGGGCAGTCTCCTACGCCGCCGTCGCGCAGGCGATCACTGGCCATCCTGTATCAGCAATTGGGGCAGCTGTATCGCGATACTCAGAATTATCCGGCGGCGATTTATACCTTCGAAGAATTGGGGCATTTAGGCGAGGAAGAAGACCGGCGCGCTCGGATTATTATCATGGACACCTATCGCGCGGCAAAAAATCTTCCCAAGGCCCTCGAGACGGGCAAGGAAGCGCTCGCGAAGTATCCGGCCGATCCCGCGATTCGCACGAGCCAGGCGCTGTTGCTGGGCGAGGACGGACAGACGGACGCCGCTGCCAAAATTCTGAAAGGGCAGCTCCATGGCGATACCGGCGATCGCGATACCTATCTGAATATCGCGCAGGTATACGAGCGCGGACGCCGTTACAAAGAAGCCGAAGAAGCGGCTCACGCGGCGGAAGTGCTGCCCGGCCAGGCGCGCGAAAACGAAATGGTATGGTTCCTGCTCGGCGCCATCTACGAACGGCAGAAGTTTTTCGACAAAGCCGAGGAGCAGTTTAAGAAAGTGCTTTCGGTGAATCCGAAAAATGCTCAAGTGCTGAATTATTACGGCTACATGCTGGGCGATCTGGGAATTCGGCTGGACGAAGCGGAGGCGCTGGTGCAGCGCGCGCTTAAGGAAGATCCCTTCAATGGGGCGTACCTCGACAGCCTGGGCTGGATTTATTTCAAAGAGAACAAGCTTGGCGCTTCGGAGAGTACGCTGCGCAAGGCTTTGGAGCGCGAAAGACACGACGCCACGATTCATTCGCACCTCGGCGATCTGTACGCCAAGACGGGCCGTACCGATCTGGCCAGCGCGGAATGGGAAAAGTCACTCGCGGAGTGGCGCCGCTCGCTGCCCGCGGACTTGGAGAGCGACAAGGTAGCGGAACTCGAGAAGAAAATCTCCCAGTCCAAGCATCGCGTGGCCCAGAAATCCACCTCGACCGAAGCCAAGCCTTAACACAACGCATGCCCGAAGTTCGCATTCCCGCGTTCGCAAAAATCAATCTCCGCCTGGATATCCTCGGCAAGCGCGCCGATGGATTTCACGAATTGCGGACTATTTTTCAGACCATTTCGCTGCATGATGAATTGCGGCTGCGCACTGCACGCAGCGAGGGAATCGCGTTGAGCATCGCGGGGAATTTGCCGCTCTCCGCGGAGCCAGTCGAGAAGAATCTGGTGTATCGCGCGGTGGCTGTGCTGCGGCGCGAATTGGGAATTCGCGGCGGAGTGGAAATCGCACTGAAGAAAACGATACCGGCTGGGCGGGGCCTGGGCGGTGGGTCGAGCGACGCCGCGGCGGCGCTGCTTGGGTACTTGCGATTGACCAAGAAGAAATTGACTGCGGCGCGGTTGTTGGAGATTGCCGCGTCATTGGGTGCGGATGTCCCATTTTTTCTGCGCGGCGGACGGGCGCTGGGAGTAAATAGAGGCGATGAGATCTATCCGCTGGCGGACATCGCGAAGCAGCACATGCTGGTTGTCTCGCCTAGGGACATTCATGTGCCTACGCCGGATGCCTTCCGCTGGCTGAAAGCCAAACCACTGAGATTGACAAAACCGGCTGTAAACCCTAAACTCTTTGAGTTCTGTGCTCTATGCTGGAGCGCGCAGGGAAGCGGCCTTTCGAATGATTTTGAAGGGCCCGTTTTCCGGCGGCATCCGCGGCTTGATCGAATCAAGCGGGTGTTGCTCCAAAGAGGAGCTGCAGAAGCCTCGCTGGCGGGTAGCGGTTCGGCGGTGTTTGGAGTTTTCCCGAGCCCAGCGATGGCGCGCCGAGCCGCTGTTGGGTTTCCGCACGATCAGACCTTCGTTTGCGAGACCGTCTCGCGCGTGAGGTACGCTCGTTTGATGCGCATAGCAGAGTAGTCTGCACGCGTATCGTGGATTCTGCCTCAGCGCCTCTTCGTGGCCATCTCGTCTTAGAGAATCTTTCGGGTCATTCATTAATGCAGAGGGTGTGACCGCAAAGCGGTTGCACGGAGCGCGAGCGTCGTGAACGACGACCGATTCAAGATTTTCTCGGGAACCGCGAATCCGATATTGGCGGAGAGCATCTGCAAGGAATTGGATGTGCCGCTGGGCAAGGCGTTGCTGGGGCGATTCAGCGACGGCGAGATTTATTTCCAGATTCTGGAAAACGTGCGCGGCGCCGATGTGTTTGTCGTGCAGCCGTGCCATAACCCGGTGGACAGTCACCTCTTGGAATTGCTGCTGATGATCGACGCGTTCAAGAGGGCCTCGGCATGGCGGATCACGGCAGTGCTGCCGTATTACTGCTATGCGCGGCAAGACCGCAAAGACAAACCGCGCGTTCCGATCTCCGCGAAGCTGGTGGCAGACTTGCTGGAAACCGCGGGCGCCAGCCGCGCCCTGACATTGGATTTGCACGCGCCGCAGATTCAGGGCTATTTCGACGTTCCGGTGGATCACTTGTATGGCTCGCCGGTGCTGGTCGAACACTTTCGAAAGCTGAAGCTGCCGAATTTGACGGTGGTTTCGCCGGACGCCGGCGGCGTGGAGCGGGCGCGGTTTTTCGCGAAGAGACTGGATGCGCCGCTGGCCATCGTGGACAAACGCCGCGTGGATGTGGATGTGAGCGAAGTGATGAACCTGATCGGAGACGTGCGCGGGCGCAGCACGCTGATCGTGGACGACATTATCGATACGGCGGGAACGCTGGTGAAGACCGCGGAAGCGCTCTTGCGAGAAGGCGCGACGCAGGTGTATGCCGCGTGCACCCACGCCGTGCTTTCGGGGCCGGCCATCGAGAGAATCGAAAAGTCCAGGATCGCCGAAGTCGTGGCCACGGACTCCGTTCCGCTGAGCGATGCGGCGAAGAAGATGGGGAAAATTAAAGTGCTGAGCGTCGCGGATTTGCTGGCGCGAGGGATTCGTTCGATTCACGAAGAGACTTCGATCAGCGAACTGTTTATTTGAACTGAAATCAAAGAGGCAAAGAGTTCAGAGCACATTCGAAGGAAGGGAAGAAGGACATGGCTGAAAAGATTGTGGTGGAAGGATCGCCGCGCGCGGCGCGCGGGAAGAATGAAGCGCGGCGGCTGCGGCAAACGGGAAAGTTGCCTGCGGTGCTGTACGGCGGCAAGGGCGAAGCCATCACGCTGACGGTAAACGCCAAGCAGGTTGGCGCGATTCTCCGTTCCGTGACCGGACACAACACGCTTTTCCAGGTGGACCTCGGCGGGAAGCACGAGCCCGCGATCTTGAAGGATTGGCTGGTTGATCCTGTCACCGGCAACCTGCTGCACGTGGATCTGCTGCGCGTGGCCATGGACGTTCGAATGAAGGTGAAAGTCCCCGTGCACACGTTTGGCGAGCCTTCCGGCGTGAAGGTGCAAGGTGGCGTATTCGAAGTGGTGACACGCGAAGTGGAAATCGAATGCTTGCCCGCGGATATTCCCACGGAGTTCAGGATGGACGTGAGCGGTCTGATGCTGAACGCGCAACTGCGCGCCGGCGAATTGCCGCTGGACACTACCAAGATGAAGTTGCTGACCGAACCGGAGCGCGTGTTGGCGCACGTGGTGACGCTGAAGGTCGAAGAAGAGAAACCTGCGGAAGTTGTCGCGACGGAAACGGCAACGCCAGCCGAGCCAGAAGTCATCAAGAAGGGCAAGAAAGAAGTGGAAGGCGAAGAAGGCGCCGAAGCGGAAGCCAAACCCAAGGCGGAAAAGGGCGACAAAGGCGAAAAGGGCGAGAAGGGCGAAAAGAAAAAGTAAGGCTCGTCGTTCGAATTGCAGGCGGCTGGATAAAAATCTATGCGGCTCATCGTCGGACTTGGGAATCCCGATCCGGAATATCAGTGGACGCCGCATAACCTGGGTTTCATGGCCGTGGATGAACTTGCGAATCGCAACGGGATTCGCGTGGAGCGGCCCGAGGGAAAGGCGCTGGTGGGCCGCGGAAAAATTGCCGGGCAAGAAGTGATCCTGGCGAAGCCGCAGACGTACATGAATCTCAGTGGCATCTCCGTGCGGGAACTGCTGGGGAAGTACGAGCTGGATGTGCCGAATCTGCTGGTGATGTGGGACGAAGCGCAACTGCCGCTGGGCACGATTCGAATTCATCCCGATGGCAGCGCGGGAAGCCATAACGGCGCGAAGTCCGTGATCGGTGCGATTGGGACGCAGGAATTTGCGAGGCTGCGGCTCGGCTGCGGGCCGGATCATCCGCTGAACAGCCGCAAAGAATACGTGCTGCGGCCGATGAAAAAGGCCGAACTGGAAGTAGCGGCGGAAATGATCGGCGAAGCCGGAGACGCGGTGGAGATGATCCTGAGTCAGGGGCTCGACGCGGCGATGACGAAGTACAACCGCCGAAAGCCGGCGGAACCAGAAGAGCCGGCAGAAGAGTAAGAACGATTTTAGTGAATGGAAAGAGGTCATCATGGAAGAGCGTTACTACGATTTGGTTTTCATCGTGCGGCCGGCGACGCCGGAAGAAGAAATCAAAAAAGTGCTGGCGGTCATCGAGCACACCGTCGCGGAAAAAGGCGGCAAGATCGAGAAGACCGAGCACTGGGGCACGCGGAAGCTGGCGTACCGCGTAGCCAAGCACCGCGAAGGAATTTACGTTCATCAGGAAATCCGCACGACGCACGGTGAACTGATTGCGGAACTGGAGCGGCGTCTGCGCGTGCAGGACAACGTGATCAAGTATCAGACCGTTCGGTTGGATGAAGATTTGAAGCGGCAGAAAAAACTTTCGCAGAAGCGCGAGAAGCGCGCCGCGCGGCGTCCGCGCCGCACGCCGGCGCCCGCACCAGCGCCGGCTGCGCCTGCGCCGGAACAGGCTGCGGCTACGAGCTAGTTCCGCGCGGCGAAACGATTTTTTGTCTCGAGCAAAGTGATTCCGGTTTGGCCGAGATCACCAGAAGATTGACCCGATCGGATCGGGACGATGAGTGAAAGGTGGAAGGTATGGCAGAGGAACAGAAGCAGGCATCAACGCCCGGCGGAGTTCCGCGGCGTGAAGGCGGCCACGGTGGTAGTCACGGTGGCCCAGGCGGCGGGCACGGTGGTCCGCGGCGCGAAGGCGGGCCGGGCGGAGGTGGTCCGGGCGGTCCGGGAGGCCGGCCGCGCGGCAAGCGCCAGTATTTCCGAAAGAAGAAAGTTTGCAAGTTGTGCGTCGAGAAGATGGATTTCATCGACTACAAGCGCGCGGATATCCTTTCGCAGTTCGTGCAGGAGCGCGGGAAGATTCTGCCCCGGCGGATGACGGGAGTGTGTGCGCGGCACCAGCGCTGGCTGGGCGTAGCCATAAAGCGCGCGCGCAACATCGCGTTGCTGCCGTTCGCAGGCAGTGCTTCAGGCACGCAAGCGCC
>WNFT01004439.1_pt1 | contig 13551 bp, 10 predicted proteins | sample 5400191 | NCBI WGS metagenome assembly WNFT01 (sample SAMN13153359, study PRJNA577476) | soil metagenome | isolation source: 80 cm saprolite under Madrone tree | place: USA:California | collected 2016-06-14
GGAATTCCTTACCCTGGAGAATCCCGACCCGATCCAGACTGCACAGGTGAAGGTGCAATATCTCTTTGACGACGGCTCAACCGGTCCAACGATCATGCACAGCGTCCCGCCGCAGAGCCGTTCTACCGTTAGCGTCAACCAGGATTTGCATATCCCCTATAACAGCAACCTGTCCTCACGCTCTATCTCGATGCTTGTCAGCTCAACCAATAACGTGGGTATCATCGCAGAGCGCCCGATGTATTTCAACTGGCACGGCATCAATAGTGGAACCGATGCCCTGGGCGCGACAAAGCTGGGGCTGAATTTCTACTTTGCAGACGTGGAGTCGCAGCGCAACTATTCCAGTTTCGTTACCATCCTGAATCCACCGGGCGGGGCGACGGCTCACGTCACAGTAACCTACATCGCGGGCGGCACAGTACTTGGTACCAAGATTGTGGTCGTGCCTTCCGGACAGCGTGGCACGACCTCTCCACAGGCGGCCGGCATCAACCAGCAGTGTGCAATGTACGTAAATTCCGATCAGCCCGTGGTTGTCGAACGCCCGATGTACTTCACCACCGCGCGCTCGAACATCTCAGGGCCTATAACGGGGGCAGCAACGGTGGTCGGAGCACAGGCTCCCAACACCGATTGGCTCTTTGCCGAGGGCTATACAGGCTCCAATTTCCATGAATACCTGGTGCTGGCGAACTTTGATCCGAATGTGACCGCCAACGCGACGATCAACCTGGAATATAGCAATGGGACTGTCAATCCCACAGCGGTCGCGGTTCCACCCCAGTCGCAGCTGTTCTTTGATGTCAATGCCGCCTCGGCGGGATTTGCACAGAGTACGACGGAGGTGTCGGCGGAGGTGACATCCAGTGCGCCAATTGTGGTACAGCGCCAGGAATACTTCCGTTTTAATGGCTCGATTCCAGGCGGCACGGACGATATTGGCGAACCTGGCCCGGTAAAGACCGCCTACAGTTTTGCCGAGGGCTATACCGCCCCTGGCTTTAGTGAGTTTCTGACGTTGCAGAATCCGAATACCACCAGCGAGAGCGTGGCGGTGACGCTCTACATGCAGAACAGCGTGGTATCACAGCAGGTGGTGACCGTTGGCCCGCAAACGCGTGTCACCCTGTATATCAACAACATTGTGGTACCGATTGCCCAGGCAAATCCCAGGGCAACCAACGAAGTCTCGATGGCGGTCTGGTCTACGAGTGGCACCATTGTCGCCGAACGCCCGATGTACTTCAAATTCTTTAACGGTTTTGCGTATGGTGGTACGGACGTAGTGGGATATACAGGAGGGTAGGGACGCGATGATGAAGATGAAGGTAGTTTTTCATGAGTTATGATCCTACTTGAGCACCTTGTTTGAGGCGATTTTGCTCACGGGCGGCGCGCTTACGCCCGGCTTCAGGCAGCCGGTTACGGACGAGGCCCGCTAACTTCCTGGCAATGCGGGCACCCAGCGGGCTGCGCACCTGGGTGGCGAGTGGGGACGTCCAAACATTTTAAAGCCATTCGTCTCTTTGCCGAAGACGGGGCGTGTGGTGTCCTCTACAACAAAGCCAGTCTGTGCCAGTTCGGAGACGACAAGGTCGCGTTCGTCGTCCAGGTCGGGTGCGATGCAATGAGTGGGCAGGTGATTGGTCTTGGAGAGCTCTACCTTGCGAATTCGCCGTGCCGACCGAAATGGATAAAATTGGTCGCCGAGTTCCAGTTCTCCACGACATTGAGCCCTTCCTGAATCTCGCGTCTGAGCGCTTCCGAACTGAGGTAGTGGCAGAGGAAAATCGTCCGCTGCACCTTGCCCAGCTCCAGGAGCGCGCTATACGTCGGGTGCTGCACGCCGTTGCGCGTAAACCGCCGCAGAATCTCCTCCGCTTCGGCGGTGCCCAGACGCAGCGCGGTGGCAAACTTGACCATCTCGTCGTACTGCTGCTGGATGAGTTCCCACTTGATGGGGCGCGTGAGCACCGGCTGCAGGTTGGGATAGGCCTCGGGGCGTCCCGTTTCGGGACGATAGAACTTTTGCGCATGCAGATTTTTCAGGCGGGGTAACAACTGGAAGCCCAGCAGCGAGCAGTTCGACCATCGACCACCGTGTTCCGAGTTCCGCTTTGAGCAGCCGCAAGTGCTGGGGTTGGGGCTGGCAACGTGCGGCCCAACAGTTGCGTGCTGAGGCGAAGCTGGAGCGGGATATCACACGCAGCGAGTATCTCGAGGATCTGGCGCGACGGCTGGAATCTGTCACCCCCCATATGCTGCGCCACAGCCTGGCACGAAGGATGCTCTCTCGTGGGGCACAGTTGCCGGAAGTCCAACGCGTGTTGGGGCATAGTCGGCTCTCGACCACGGGCATCTATCTCACCCCCAATGAAGAGGATGTGCGTGCAGCACTCCAGCGCGCTGGCATTTAGAAGAGGCAGCATGACCGGTCGCCTCTCGTGTTGGCTCTTGTAGAAAACGTCGTGACTGTTGTCACATCTCTCGACATCGTTTTTCCATCAGATTTCCATCAGATGCCCATTGTCACCGTCTCGTTCAAGCGATAGAGTGTATCTACTAGCGATCTTGTAGCACGTTTGACCGTCTGCTGTCTTTCCATCTGAAAGCGGGCGAGGTGCGCATTGGACAAGTTTCTTCCTTTCCTCGATGTATCTGGGCCGGATGGCCAGCAGTTCCACGTGGAGCTGGCAAATGATCGTGTGACGATCGGACGGTTTGAACAGTTTAACGATGTCGCACTCGAGCCTGACCCGCAGCAGCTCATTACACGCAAGGTCCACTGTGCCGTCGAACGCGATACGCATGGCTGGTGGGTAGTCGACAACGGCAGCGTGAACCGCACTTGTCACCTCTCATCTGCTGCTAGTATAAGGGGGAAGCGTCACAAAAGCGCCATGAGCATCGTCATCAACAGTGGCCTGCAACTCAACCTATGGATGGGCCAGGACGCGCCTGGCAGGAAGCACAGCGGTCAGCGCAAACCACGACCGAGCGTGCTGGGTGGATCCGATCGTATCCTGAGTTCATTTTGAGCAAGGAATGCACCGCTTCCAGACGGTCAATCATCCACATGACGATGCTCATGGCGCTTTTGTGACGCTTCCTCCTTATACTAGCACCAGGAGAATAATGTGCAGCCGCTTGCGTCAGGGGTGATGAGGCATGTGTGGTGTCTCGTGTGCGCCGGACGAGAGCAGGATGCACGCAGAGAGGAAACAAGCAACAGTAAGGAACATCTCACGATTGGAGGAACAATTGAGCGACAAACAAGAACAACCAAGACCGATAACGACGACCGATGCCGGCAGCCCCGTGGCGAGCGACGATACCTCGCTCACAGTCGGCGCCGGCGGCCCCGTGCTGATGCAGGATGCCTACCTGACCAAGAAGCTGGCCCACTTCGTCCGCGAGCGCGTCCCCGACCGCGTGTACCACGTCAAGGGCGGCGGTGCTTTCGGCTACTTCGAGTGCACCGCCGACGTGACCCAGTGGACCAAGGCGGCCTTTCTCAACAAGGTCGGCAAGCGCACGCCGCTGCTGCTCCGCTTCTCGATAGTGGCCGCCGAAGAGGGCTACCCCGACACCGACCGCGACGTGCGCGGCGTCGCCCTCAAGTTCTACACCGAAGAGGGCAACTACGACCTCGTCGGCAACAACACGCCGGTCTTCTTCATACGTGAGCCCATGAAGTTCCCCGACTTCATCCACTCGCAGGAGCGCATGCCGGACACTGGCATGCGCAGCAACAACATGCAGTGGGACTTCTGGACGCTCTCGCCCGAGTCGGCCCACCAGGTGACGATCCTGATGAGCGACCGGGGCACGCCGCGCACCTGGCGCCACATGAACGGCTACGCCAGCGACACGTACATGTGGGAGAACGCTGCGGGCAAGAAGTTCTGGGTCAAGTACCACTTCAAGACCGAGCAGGGCATCGCCAACTTCACCTACGCCGAGGCCAAAGCCATGTTCGCCGAGGACCTCGACTGCCACCGGCGTGACCTGTGGGAGGCCATCGCCCGCAAGGACTACCCGTCCTGGCGCCTGGAGATGCAGATCATGCCGTACGAGGAGGCGGCCAACTACCGGTTCAACCCCTTCGACGTCACCAAGGTCTGGCCGCATAAGGATTATCCGCCGATCACGGTAGGGCGCCTCGTGCTCGACCGCAACCCGGAGAACTTCTTCGCCCAGATCGAGCAGGCCGGGTTCGATGTGGCGAACTTTGTCCCGGGCATCGGGCCCAGCCCGGACCGGATGGTGCTGGGGCGCATGCTCGCCTACGGCGACTCGAACCGCTATCGCACCGGCCCGAACTGGGAGCAGCTGCCGGTCAACGCGCCGAAGAGCGAAGTGCATAGCTATAGTAAGGACGGCCCGATGCGCTTCCGCCACAATGGGAACCAGCCGGTCTACGCGCCGAACAGCTACGGCGGCCCGCAGGCCGACCCGCAGCGCTACCGCGATCCCAGCTGGTTGGTGGAGGCCGCCGAGATCATGCGCACGGCCTACGTGGCGCACAAGGACGACAACGACTTCATCCAGCCCGGCACGCTCTACCGGCAGGTGATGACGCCGACCGACCGCGAGCATCTGGTCACCAACATCGTCGCCCACTTGGGCAATGGCGTCGAGCGCTTCATCCAGGAGCGCGCGGTCAAAAGCTACTGGTACCCGGTCGACCCCGACCTGGGAGTGCGGGTAGCCAAAGGCCTCGGTTTGGCGATCACGCCTGAGCCAAGCGCTCCAGTTGGGCAAGGCCCACGCAACTAGTCACCGGGGGAGGGTCTAGAGCGCTCAGGGTCAATGCTCAGAATGCCGCTGAACTCGCGCGGGACGAGCGATTACTTGCAGGTCAAGGCATTTTTGCATGCAAAGGGCAAGCTCGTGGTGGTCGTCGATGAGGATGCTATCGCTCGCCTGACCCAAGGGATGAGCTTTCAAGCTCAGACAATAGATCATCAGGAGGAAAGACGAGCGCTCTCACCGAGCATTTTGCATGCAAGAGGTAGAGTGATGAAGAGAGAAAACGACAAACTGAAACCGCGTATTGGATTCATCGGCATGGGGCACATGGGCAGTCATATGGCCCAGCGGCTGCTCGACGCCGGTTACCAGGTGACCGTGTATGATCGTACACATGAAAAGGCCCAGCGGGTGGGACAATGGGGAGCGCAGGTGGCCCAGACGCCCAAAGACCTGGCAGTTGGCGGCCAGGTCGTGCTGGCCTGCGTGACCGATGACCAGGCCCAGCACGACGTGATGTTTGATCCTGACGGTGCGCTCGCCGGAGTGCAGGGTGGCTCAGTCATCATTGATCTGAGCACGGTTTCTCCAGACGCCTCACGTCGTCTCTTTCAGGCGGCGAAGGAGAAAAACGTCTCCATGATCGATGCGGCCGTCTCGGGCAGTGTGCCACAGGTCGAGCAGGGCGGCCTGGTGATCTTCGTCGGCGGAGAGCACACGACCTATGAGCAGTGCAAACCTCTCTTGGACGTCCTGGGCAAAAATAGCTTCTACATGGGTGCAAGCGGCATGGGGACCACGATGAAGCTGGCGGTCAATACGCTGCTTGGCCTGGGGATGCAAGCCCTGGCAGAGGCGCTTGCGCTCGGTGAAAAGGCGGGCTTAGAGAAAGAACTGTTGCTCGACGTATTGGGGCAGACGACCGTTCTCACCCCTGGTCAGAAGTCCAAGCTGGAAAATGTCAAGCGAGAGGAGTATCCAACGAACTTTGCCCTCTCGCTCATGCAGGCCTATTTGGCCCGCTCATGATTTTTACAACGTTAGCAATGACGAAACCAGATTTGGTCAGGGTTTGTCCCAAGCCCCTCTCCTTCTTTGACCAACATCGCCCGGTTGGTCCCAAGCCGCTTCAATCCTGGTGGTATACTCCTTAACGTTGTATTTTTCGTGGACGGGCCAAATAGGCCATATATGACATTAAGGCTCCTGATGTGTCCAGCTATATTGCTATCTTGCCCCTGATGTCACCAATGTATGTATTAGGCCTACGAAAAATTTAGGTCCAGTTCACTGCATCGATATACACGCTGGTACTCATGAGCGCATTGCTGAGATTGTTAAATTGGGTGCCTAATTGACGCAGTGAGCCGGTTACTCCAGAGGGTAAGGTGAAGGTCAGCCGGTTCCACGTTCCAGGTTTCAACTGCGTCATGGCACCAGGATCGAACCAGTGATACTGGCTGTCCATAACGAAGACCTTGGCCCCAAGGCCGTTAAGATTGCCCGGCACGTAGACATACATGTTGATAGTCTGGCCTGCTTGTGGGTAGCTGGCGAGATGCGACTGCCCAACTGAGACAAAGGGAAAGTCGCCTGTTCCCACGTCCACCAGAGAAACCTGCAGTGAGTGCTTCCCGTCCATAGCAACCGTTGTACTGTTTTGGACGGCAACAGTCTGATCCCCGTGACCACTCCAGCCGCCGGTAGTGCCATCTTCAAATGAGAAGGACGAGTACGAAGTTGAAGTGCTTGTTGTCGTTGGATTGGGAGTGCCACCACCTGCCTGAGACGTTGGCTGTACTGGAACGGTGGTGGGTGCGGGTGCTGGTTGTTGCTTGCCAAAGATCATCTGCTGGTAGACATTCCCAAACATCATGCCCTGTTGGGTGAGCGTGTTGCCGGTCGAAATCATTGGAATCGCTGTGTTGGTGCATGAGTACTGCATGGAAGCAAAGATGCGATTGGCTGCCAGCGTTTGCAGCGCTGTGCTGGTCCAGGTTGCCATGAATGCACTATTGTTATTTTTCCCATCGTTGGGAACAGCGTTCGGTGCGTAGTTCCACTCGGTGATCATGATCGGGAGCGTTGTGCCAATCGTCGCTGTCATCGCGGCGCGTGCATCGTTGAAGTGATTTGTCCAGTTAGCTATATGTGAGATGCAGATGTTGTTGGCCCACGAGTCATCGCAGGTATATTCGTGCCAACTTACCTGGTCAGGGCGCGGATTGGCATGCTGTAAGAAAGTGGTGAGGTAAGTGCGATCATACTGGAAATTGACCGGTCCGACAAACTGTCCATGTAGCGCGATACGCTTGAGTTGTGGGACGACAGCATTCCATGAAGCGGTGTAGCCGTTGACATCCACACCCAGGAGGTCTTCTTCATTGCCGTATTCGTAGTAGACCAGGTTATTACCAAAGATGCGGTTCATATCATTGACGATGAGTGAATCGTCCGCGAGCACGTTAGAGTCTACTGCCCCGCGTAGCACCAGAAGTGGGATCGCACCCACGCTCTTGATTGCCTGAGCCGCTGCGATTTCAGTAGTCTCGGATAGAGTTGAACGTACAGGCATGCGGATGATCTGAGTATGTACCTGTTGGAGCAGCGAGCGTGTTGCAGCAGAAGTTAACACCTGGTCGTTGTTATCGAAGAGGCCCATGTTTGTACCAAAGAGGAGTGGTGAAACAGGGGGAACGAGTGATAACGTCGTTGTTGAAGTCTGGGAGGTATTGCCCGCGTGGGCTCCTCCGAATGCATTGCTGAGTACACCCCAGATAGCAAAACCTAGCAAGAGTGCAATGAGTCCTAGACTGACGACACTCTTTTTACCGCGAAATTTGCTTGGTTCCCCAGGTTGGTGTGACATTTGCTTTCCCTCCCTATACAATGACAAGAAGTGATACAGTAAGAAATATTTTGAGTATCCATGAAAGAATATAACATCATCTGTCCAGGGGAGTGATCGTTTCGTGGAAAATGGTACCTTTGCGCTATATGCTGGTTAAGGCCGCTCCAGGCGAGGTTGACATAAGTTTGGTGGTTGAGCTTTGCTGATCCTGAAATGTTGCCGGATTAGCTCATGGGTTAGCGGTGTTCGCCCTGGCTTTTCTTAGCAGAAGAGCAGTTGCCGCCAGCGGCAAGACCCATGTCCAGAGTCCACAGAAGGTTGACCATTGGAAGCCAGGAAGACCTGGCAAGAAAGTGTGAAGCGGCCCCCATGTGAAGAAGCAATAGAGACCAAGCATACTAAAGCTGAATAGGCGCACAAGACGCACAAAGTTGTTGCCTGTGAAAATACGTGGCAATGCGATGTCGAACCATTGATCGTTAGCGCCCGGCACGGCTTCCATGAGCGCAAAGAGTCCTAAAAAGGTGGTGATATACCAGGGCCAGAACCAGGACGAGCCGATGGCGCAATAGACGAGCCAGACAAGGGCCATCCAGCGTACCAGGCTCTGTAAGGTGCTGACGCGCTGTGGTGCGCGCAAGATACGCCAGCAGAGAAGCATATAGATGATCACAAAGATAACCAGGCTGAGTGTATGCGACAGGTGTTCAGCGGGCGAGCCAATAGAAGTCCCCATAGGAAAGCCGAGATCGCGCACGATGGCGTTGTAGAAATGGCTCAGGAAGTCGGCCAGCGAACCAATTGAGCGGTACGTTGCAGGGTTAACGAAAAACACGTTGAAAATTGCTCCGCCTTGCCAGAATGGAGCATAGAGTAGAAGAATGATCCCGGCGTAGATGGCAGCAGTTATCGCGACACGCTTCCTCCTCTCTTGAACGGGTGCTCGTGTCCAGGCATAAATCAACAGGCCGGGTATGAACAGCACGATGTATATTTTAAGACAGGTGGCCAGTGCAAGCATTGCAGCAGCCAGGGCAATAGCTCTGAGGTTTTCCGTATGCCCGGCGTTGCGCGCGAGGAACCAGATTGCAAGTAATATCAAGGGCAGCAGGGTGGTATCAACATGCGCGTTGACGCAGGCCTCAAAGAGGAGCAGGGGATTCCAGGCGAATGCCAGAGTTGCGCGCATGCGCGTGGTGTTCGAAATGGTTCCATACCTGCGTTGCAGGTGTCCGCTGATCGACCAGATCAATACTGTTGATGCGAGATGCATGGACAGTCCCAGGGCGCGCAGCGCTATGACCATCGGCAAAGTGTACGCGGCTCCTCCAAGAAGCGAGGTGAGCCATTGAAGGGAGCTGGTGATGATAGCCCAGGTGGGTCCATATGCTGAAGGCTGGTCTACCCAGTAGACGTAGGGGTAAATTACGTCGCTGCGAATGGCGGTTGGTAGCGTTGTCAGCGGATTCATATGGTAAATCACGCCGATACGGGCATAAGCGATGTAGGAATACAGGTCCGGGGAAGTGACGACAGGAATGAGCATGTACAGGATGCCGAGTATTGCAGTTGAGATAACCAGGTAACGCCGTGTGATTTGTTCAGGCAGCCGGCGCAGCGTCAATAAATAAACGAGGAAAACGATGATAAAAGAGCCGAGCAATAAAGGAAGCTTCTCCCAACTCTGTAGGACCCGCGGTAACTCTCCATAAGGCAAAGGCGAGATGAGCGGCCAGTCTGGAAAAAGTATCGTGGAAGGAAGCATAGGCCAGGAGCCGAGCTGCGTCAGTTGCGTTTCGTTAAACCAGAATTCGCGTAAGGGCAGAACGGCGTCCATGAGTAAAATCGCACACGCCATCGCGAACAAAATAGCAATGGGAAGGAGTGTGCGACGCCTGGTACTATTGGGGGGCCAGGTGATGAGGTCCCCACGCTTTATATCCACGCGTTCAATCGCTGTCTTCATTTGCATCAGGGCATATTGTACTACGGTTGTGCTTTTTGAACAAGTAGGGCATAGGTGGTTTAGGAAATACGTAGCCTTTCTTGAGAAATTCTTGACGTTTGTCTGTTAGAATAGCAGCAGACAATTTCATATATATACTATACAGGAGGAAAGCAACCTGGGAATAATCAGGCCATTTCCATCGAGGGGTCTATACTTTCAGGGGAAAGAGTAACGCGGGCGACTACGGAGACATTCCCCCGCAAGGACGAGATCCCCATCGAGAGATAATCATCATCTTGTAGGATGACATATGGGAGCCTATAGATATGAGCATGGATATGTTTGATCAGCCAACAGAACCACGAATGAACTTCGACCAGGCGCAAGACGATAATCCACCCACACCGCTGGAAGCTACGCAGGCTCCTATACCGCCAGCAGCGCCTCCGCAGCAGCCTGCTCCAGTCTCGCGCCGCAAGTTCATGGGTAAATCCGTTGCAGGCCTGGCCGCGTTGGGTGGAGCTGGCGTTGCCGCAGCCCTTGGCGGTGTCGCGTTGGAGAAATTGATACAGCATGGTGGGTTGACCAATCCTTTCCAGGGACCTGCGGCGAGCAGCATGCAAACCGGGCACCTGCTGCGGCGTGCGGGCTTTGGGGCATCTCCTGAAGAAATAGCATTGTACAAGCCCCTTGGCTTTAGTGGCGCCGTGGATCGTCTGCTCAACTACCAGCAGGTAGCAGACGATGACCTGGAGAATCGTCTCAAGGCGTTGAACATCAACCTCAATTCGCCGACCGATCAGCAACGCTGGTGGCTGCTGCGCATGGCATGGACTCAACGTCCTTTACTGGAGAAGATGACGCTGTTCTGGCATGGTTTACTGACCAGCAGTTTCCGTAAAGTTGGTGGCCCAAAGGCATATATGCGCATGATTAATCAAAACCAGTTCTTGCGCGAGCATGCCTTCGATACCTTTGATAACATCCTGCTAGGCATCACGAGCGACCCTGCCATGCTCTTCTATCTCGACCTGACCAAGAGCACAAAAAAGGCGCCAAACGAAAATTACGCGCGTGAACTGATGGAATTGTTCACCCTGGGGCTTGGTCACTACACGCAACAGGATGTGTACGAGGGTGCGTCTGCACTCACCGGCTGGCACATCAAAGGATTGACCTCGCGCTTCTACCCGCAAGATCACAATGACCTGGTCAAAACGTACCTGGGACACACGGGCAATCTTGACTACAAGGACGTGATTAACATTCTTGTCAACAATCCCGCGGCACCCTGGTTTATCAGTCGTAAACTCTTTACGTTCTTTGTCTATGAAAACCCGAGCACTGATGACCTGAAGCCGTTGGTTGATACGTACGTGCAGAGCGGACATAACATGGGCGCGGTCATGCGCACCCTGCTGCTCTCGCCACAATTCTCGTCGGCGAAAGCCTACCGCAGTCGCCTAAAATCACCCGTTGAGTTCACCGTTGGCGCCTATCGTGCGCTGGGTATTAACGCTAATGGCAGCGGTTTACCGGCAATCACTACATTGATGGGGCAGACGCTGTTTGATCCACCGAATGTGGCGGGCTGGCCAGGGGACAAAGTAAGCGCTCTGTGGCTCAATAGCGGCACCTGGATGACCCGCTTGAACTATATAGACCTGCTGTTGGTTCGCGGCACCTCTGCACATGGCAGTTCGACATCGCTGGTTGACCTGCAAGGTATGGTTAACAAATACCAGTTGAATTCGCCGGAGCAGTTTGTCGATCACTTCTCCTCGTTCTTACTGGACGGCAATCTCGGTAGTGACCGGCGAACACAGCTGCTCGACTACTTCACGGCTCAAGATGGAAGCAGTGGAGGCACACCGATAACCCTGAACAGCGGGAAGAGTTATCCGCTGGGCCGCGTGCGGGGCACATTGTATCTAATGATGGCATCACCTGAATACCAGCTCGACTAGACTAAAGAGGTTAACATATGAAACTGACTCGCAGAGCAATGATAAGAGATGGATTGTTAGTCGTATCGGCGGGTATGGTCATGCCGGCCATCTTCAGTCGTGGAGTAGCGTCGGCAAGGGCGCAGGCATTGGATGGTTCACGTATAGCTCAGACAGCCAGTGATCGCACGCTGATCATTGTGCAGATGGCGGGTGGAAACGACGGCCTCAACACCGTCATACCCTTCACCGACCCCTTGTATATACAAATGCGCCCCACGCTGGGGGTACCGGGGACGAAAGTGCTGCCACTGGATACACGCCTGGGACTGCATCCAAACCTGCAGCCGCTGACTAAACTCTGGGATGAGGGGCACCTGGCAATCGTGGAGGGTGTCGGCTATCCAAACCAGAGCCTTTCGCACTTCCAGGCTATGGACATCTGGCAAACGCTGGACCTGAATGGCAATGGTAGCGACGGCTGGCTGGGTAAACTCGTTGCCGGGCTGGTTGACCAGGAAGGCCATCCCTTCAAGGCTCTCGATATCGGCGTACAAACCGCGCAGGCGCTGCAATCGATCAGTGCGCAGGTACCGACTGTGGCCAGTGTCAAGTCCTATGCTATCGCTCCCGATCCCGCCGATACTGATCGCGGCAACGCACGCCTGCAGGCGCTGATGAAGCTCTACAACTCCTATCCTGGAACTGCGCCCTATGCCGCCTTGCTGGATACAACCGCGCTCAACGCACAGGACGGTTCGCGCCAGTTGCGCCAGGCGGATGCGATGTACCGGCCTGCAGTGACCTATCCGAAGGGGCCATTTGGCGACGGCCTCAAGGTTTTAGCGGAGGCTATTGTGCAGGGCCTCGGCCTGCGTGTGGGCTATGTCACGCTTGGCGGCTTCGACACGCATGCCAACCAGCAGGCAACGCACGCTTTGCTATTGCAAACGCTCGCCGGTGGTCTCTCGGCCTTCTACAACGACCTCGCGGCCCACGGCAAAGCCGATAATGTGGTTATCATGACCTGGTCGGAGTTTGGGCGGCGTGTCGAGGAGAATGGCAGCCTGGGTACCGATCATGGCACCGCCGCTCCCATGTTCGTGCTGGGGAATCCTGTCAACAAGGGCATCTTCGGTGAACCGCCTAGCTTGAGCAGCCTGGACGGGAACGGCAACCTGAAATATACTGTTGATTTTCGCTCCGTCTATGCCACTGTGCTGGACCGCTGGATGGGGGCATCCTCCAAGTATGTGCTGGGTGGGTCGTTTAGTTCACAAAATTTCCTGCCGCAACCGTGATGCATGAATTTGCTATAATATATCCTGGTTAGAAAAAACCGGGAGTATTGAGCAAGCATGTCACAATCGTTGGATAAAAAACGTCCGCGCCTGTCACCAAGGGCACGGGTCGTAATAGCACTTGCAATCATAGGTCTCGCTGTCGTGCTCAGCTTCATTTTGCCGGGGGGACACGAGGACGCGAGCAATGTAACAGGCGATACTGTGCCCTCTACCGCCGTAGTAACGAACTTTGTCAGTGCCTTGACGGTAAACCGCAGCGTCGACTTTAACCATGTACATTTTACCGTCACCAGTGTGACGCAGGCGGCTGCATTTTCGGATGATCTCAAGCGCGGGGGGAAGTATACGGTACGTGTCGAATTACAGGCCAGGAGCGTAAATGGCAACCAGGCTCCGGTTGGCATAGATTATCCGGCGCTTGTGCGGCTGCTCATGCCGGATGGCCAGGTTATCGCGCCAAAATTAGTCTCGATTGCACCGCTGGTGTTGCCCAATCAGTCACAGAATGGCTACATCGATTTTCCGGTCAATGCGCAGGTTGACCTGTCATTGCTGATGCTGCGCCTGGGGAGTGGGGCAATGGTTGCATTCGGGTGAGACTCCGGGAGGGTGGTTATTCCTCGATGGCTATGCCGACGTGTTCGATGCGGTGTAAAGTGTCGGCCAATGCATCGGACCACGGCGAGTGTTCACCAGGGTGTACCTGGTTTTGCAGTAGGAGTTCTTCCAGCGCCAGGTAGTATTCTA
>WNFT01003546.1_pt1 | contig 13547 bp, 11 predicted proteins | sample 5400191 | NCBI WGS metagenome assembly WNFT01 (sample SAMN13153359, study PRJNA577476) | soil metagenome | isolation source: 80 cm saprolite under Madrone tree | place: USA:California | collected 2016-06-14
ATCCGCGTTCCCTCACGTCGAAGCGATCGAGGTCGGCGAGATGGAGCGACGGCACGCGGATGCGCCGGGCAAGCTCGGTCAGGATCGCCTGATACGCCTGAAAGGCCCCGAGCGCGTTCCAGTGCGTATCGGTCTTGCTGTAGAGGAGACGAGGTGCATACGTGTCGGAAGCCGTCCGAAGCGGACCACGCAAGTCCACCATGATGGATCGCACCGATTCATCGAGACGAGGGAGAAGATCGTCGATGCGGGTGCTCACCCCTGCCTCGTCGCTCCCCAGATATGAGCCGTAGATGCTTTGTTTGTTGGGGACGAGCACGACCAGAAACGTGATGCCGCAGGCCTCTAGCCGCTTGCGAACGGCCTCAAGCCCGGCGTTGATTCGCGTGATCTCATTCGGGCGGAATCGAAGCCGGCCACGGAAATCGGCCATGGTGTTCTTGTCGCCGTCTATTGAATCGGCGAGGAACAACCAGCCCTCGCGACCGAACACGACATAGCGATCGATGGGCCAGCGCAGCAAGAGCACGTCGTAACCGACCGCAGCATAGATGAGCGGGTACCTCAGGCCGATCCGATCACCGAACCAGCCGCCAAACTGTTTGAAGAGGCGCTGCGAGAAACGCTGCGGAAATGCCGCGCGCGGCTGGAATGGAACGTCCTCGCCGATCCATGGTCCATCAACACCGAACAGAATTGTCGGCAGAAGGATCAGCGTGAGAAAGACCGCGACCGGAAAGCGGGGCGATATCGCGTCAACTGACATCGCCTACCCTCTCTCAGAACCTGAAATATATGAATGGGTTCTGCTGCGTGAGTGCCATGTTGGCAAGCGACAGCAGCGTCACGGCGGCGACGAAGATCGTCTTCGCCAAATCGGTCGCAACGCGGCCGGCGACACCGCCAGCCACGCGACACCATACGACTTTCGTCAGCGGCCAGATGGGCGCCGACATCGCGCACGCGAGCAGGATCAAGACCCACATGGGTATTGACACAAGGATCGCCAGTGGAATGTCGAGGGCCTTCTTCACGCCGATGCCGAACAAGCTGCGGATAATGGTGACTGCCTGGCCCAAGTTTTCCGCGCGGAAGAATACCCAGCCGATAGCGACGACGAATAATACGTAGATGCGGGACAGGGGCCCAGCCACTGCCAGCATCGTCTGCACGGATGCTGCGCGTTCGAGTGACAGAAACAGGCCATGCCACAATCCCCAGACGACGAAATTCCAGCTCGGTCCGTGCCATATGCCCGCAAGCAGGAACACGATCCCCAGATTCTGCGCGGTTCGCCATTCACCGCTGCGGTTTCCGCCAAGCGGAACATACACATAGTCGCGGAACCAGAATGACAGGGTCATGTGCCAGCGCCGCCAGAATGCCTGTATGGAGTTTGCGGTGTACGGATAGTTGAAGTTCTCCGGAAACCGAAAGCCGAACATCCGAGCAAGGCCTATCGCCATGTCGGAGTAGCCTGAGAAATCGTAATAGATCTGCAGGCCGTAGGTCAGCACGCCAAGCCACGCGAGGCTCGCGCTCACTTCGCCGCCGGCGAGAGCAAAGACCTGATCGGCTACCGCCCCGATCGGATCGGCAACGAGCAGCTTCTTGGCCAAACCTACGGAGAATCGCAGGATACCCGCGTCGAGATCGGCAAAACCGGCCTCGCGGCTGGTGAGCTGGTGAGCGATCTCACGATACCGGATGATGGGACCGGCGATCATCTGGGGAAAGTTGAGAATATAGAGCGCGAAGGTCCCGAGCGAATGCTGCGCCTGGTCGGTGCCGCGATAGACGTCCACCAAGTAGGAAATGACGTGAAAAGTGAAGAACGATATCCCGAGCGGAAGCGGCAAGCGCGCGCGCGGCAGGCCTGGGCCCGAGACCAAGGCAAGTAGTTCGTTGGCGGTTTCGAACAGGAACGACGTGTACTTGTAGACGATCAATACGGCGAGGTTACCTGCAATCGCCACGCCGATCAGGCGACGCCGTTTTTCCTTGTCGAGGCGCTGCAGGGCCCTCGCGGTCGCAAAGTTTATCAGAATGGAGCAGCCGATCGGCGCGAGCGCGAGGAGGTCATCCCAAGCATAAAAGGCAATGCTTGCCGCAACCAACACGACGTTGTTGGACGTTTTTGGCAGCGCAAAATAAAGCGCCAGGACTACGGGCAGGAACAGGCAGACGAAAGGCAGGCTGCTGAACAGCATGTCAGTGGCACGCGCGCGGCTGCCCGGCACAGCCGCACAGCCCTGTTGCGGCAAGTATTTCGAGCGCCCGGCGCTGTTCCGCACCGAGACGTTCTCGCGGCGTCACAGTGATTGTGTACGACATCGTAGGAATCGCGGGAAATGCCCCGCCGGTTAGGGCAGGGCAAGTCGATGAGTTGGGGTCTGTGGGTGTCCTGTCAGGACATTCCCAACGTATCTCAGTTGTCTATCGGCGACTGTCGCGCAGCCAACACAGGCCGATCGTGTCCACCGGAATCTATCGACCTTCGGCGGCTAGAGCGTCTCGCCCAGCTTCCGTGATCCGGACCTTCGGCACCCGATCATCTTGCCGTCGGCCCGGACCTTCTCGTGCGTCAGGATCGCAAATCCTTTATCGACCAAATCGATGATCATGCTGACGCCGAAGCCGTGCACGCTCACAGCGCTTGGTACTGAGGCGTGGCGACATCATCGCCGCGTCCCATGGCAAGTTGATCAGTTCGCTTACGGCTGAGCCGAGGGCGTTCGACTGGGCAGATCTACGGGCCATTGTGTGTCCACACTTTAATCCGCTCCACAAGTCGGCGAACCGACGGAACTTCTGTTCCGGCAGCGGCAGAGTGATCTCCATCTTCCGCTCTAGCTTCGCCATCGAGCTGGTCCGAGTAAGTATCCCCCGGCAAAGCCGGGGGCTTTAATGAGTGAGCCGCTCAAAGCGGCTTGGAGAGGTCGGTGACACGCCCCTAGTTCCAATCACCGAAACGCCGAGCAATTCCCAAGACGACATCTCTGCCTCGAAGATATCCAACTGAAGCCCACCGCGAATGAACGCATCTGACCGTGTTTGCTGTACTGCGTCGCCGGCCTCAACTTTTATGCACGGCCTCCCCGCCCCGCAGCATCACGTCGTGTCTTAAGGCCATCGCAAGCTTCCTGGAGGACAACCGCCGTATAAGTCAAACTTCTACTGCCACCCCGGCAGAGCCGGGGGAACTCCCATGTTATTAGGCCGGCCACTTTTCTCAGCCGTGAATGCAACTGCGTTGTGTCGATGATGAGAGCCATCGTGAAAAGCCTGCCCGGAATCGCGCCTATCCCTGGGCCACTAGCGGACCTCGGTTTCAATTCTCCAGTCGGGATTGTCCTCTGGACGATTGGCCTGGGAACGTCCGTCCGCCTTATTTGCGCCGCGACCGCAATCGATCTCTCTTATGGTGAAGCATATTATGTAGCCACTGCCAGGCACTTCGCATTAAGTTATTTCGATCATCCGCCGCTCTCATTCTGGATCGCAGCCGCGATCATGAAGTTGACGGGATCGGATGCCCTTTTTGTTTTGCGAGTCCCCTTCATCCTTATTTTTGCTGCGACTACCTGGCTAATGTACCGGGTCGGCGCCTCACTCTTCGGCGAACGGGCAGGCGCATTATCAGCACTGCTGCTCAATATCTCCCCTCTATTCGCCATCAGCATCGGGGCATGGGTTGAACCGGACGGCCCGCTGATCTTTTGCATCCTCGCCTCGACTTTCTGTGTCATACGCCTCGCGTACGCCGACAAACCGAGTGCTGAAATATCGCTTTGGGCTCAGGCGGGTTTTTGGCTTGGGCTAGCTATGCTTGCTAAATATTACGCGGTTCTTCTCCCGATAGGAATCGCGCTCTTCGCATTGACGAGCCGCGAGCATCGGCAATGGTTTCGCAAGCCCGGTCCCTATATCGCATGTGCAATCGCGCTCGCCGTATTCAGTCCCGTTTTGTTATGGAATTTTCAGAACGGCTGGATTTCTTTTCGATTTCAGGGCGTACGGGCGGTTGACTTTAGCGGGATTGGCATAAAGCGTCTGCTCACTAATATTGTTGGGCAAGCGTCGTTTATCGGGCCTTGGATTTGGGTCCCCATGCTACTCGCCTGCGGACGTGCCATCAAGGAGGGAAGGTCCAATTTGACGAGCTGGTTCGTGTTATGCATTGCTTCAGTGCCAATCGTGCTGTTCACGGCCATTCCGCTGTGGGCGCGCACTGGCGGACATTATCATTGGCAGGCGCCAGGCTATCTGATGCTGTTTCCGTTACTCGCCAGTGTCGTTGTTGATAAGCTCGGATCTGGCCATGCGCCGACCCGGCGATGGTTGTCGATGTCGACAGCAGCGCTTTTAGCAATCATAGCGGCTATCGGCACCGAAGCCGCAACCGGCCTGGGCCACATGCTGCTCAAGAATTCACTTCGGCCCGCCCGTGATTTTACGCTGAGCGGCCTGGAGTGGAAGGAGCTTCGGACAGAAATTGCCGAGCGCCATTTACTGAACGAGCCGCGTCTGTTCGTGGTGACGGCGCACCGCGTCGAGACTGGAAAGGTAGATCTAGAGATTGGACAATTCTTGCCAGTCGTCTGCATGTGTGGAGATCCGCGTAACATTGCGTTCGGGTGGAATTTAGACAATTTTTTGACTTGGGATGCCCTTATCATTGGTACGGACTTGCACATTCCAAATGTCCCGGAGGCCTACGGTAGTTATTTTCGTAAGATAGAGCCTCTCGACAACATAGAGATCCATCGCGGTGGCCGGGTCGTCCTTACTTTGCGAGTCTATTACGCGAAGCATTATCTTGGCTCGTACCCTTTGCCATTTGCTCGGTTGGCGGCGTAACGACGGCGGAAAAACATCCGCAGCGCGGATGTTTTTGGCTGATCTTATCGGTTCGCGGGAACTGCATCGCTGCTGAGTGGGCGAAGTTTGCAGGGCTGACCGAGTTCGAGTTTGAGGCCGAGCGGTGACGGGTAGTCGCTTCGGATGACACGGCAATGGCCGGCGGTGTGACTAGGCAGCTTGGGAGGTGCGCATTGATGACAAGCGAACAAGAGCGCACGAGGACTCTATTCGACAAATCGATGAGCGCGTTGCGCAAAGCCTTCCCCAATGGTCGTGAAAAGTTCGACGTCCCAAACGACACGAGGGCGATCGTCATTGCGATCGTCGTGCTGTTCGGCATACGCCTAGCCGTCGCGGCGGCGACGCCGCTCTCCTCCGACGAATGCCTGTATTGGATGTGGTCGAAGCCCCTTGCTGCCGGCTACCTGGATCACCCTCCTGTGACGCCGATCCTTATCAGGCTAGGCACCAGCCTGTTCGGCGACACCTCGTTCGGCGTCAGATCGATAGGCGTGTTCATCAGCCTGGCGGCCACCTGGGCGGTGTGGCGTTCAGCCGTGATCCTGTTCAAGGACGAGAGAATCGGTACGGGAGCCGCGCTGTTCTTCACCTTGGCACTTCCCGTCGCGGCCGGTTCCATCATCATGACGCCGGACAATCCCTCCCTCGCCGCGACGGTGTTGCTGCTGCTCTGCCTCGCCAAATTGCTCGACACCGGGAGACGCGAATGGTGGCTCGCAATCGGCGTGGCGTTCGGCGTCGGCATGCTGTCGAAGTACACGACGCTCTTCTTCTCGGTCAGCATTCTGATATGGGTGCTGACGGTGCCGGAACTGCGGCATTGGCTGCGGACGCCGTGGCCGTGGATTAGCGGGGTCATCGCGTTCGCCCTCTTCTCACCGACGCTCCTGTGGAATTTCCAGCACGGCTGGGCATCGATGCTCTACCAGTACGACCGGCTGGTGATCCGCGAATGGACGCTGCGTTTTCTCGGCGACTTTCTCGCCAGCGAGGTCGGGATGGCGACGCCGCCCATATTCGTGCTCGGTTTCATGGGGCTGATCGGCTTTCTGCGGCGTGACTCCGGATCGCTCGGGGCGCGCGTGCTCCTCATGGTCATGGTGTGGCCGCTGTTTCTTTACTTCGTCTGGCACACGTTCCACGAGCGCGTCCACGGCAACTGGCCGGAGCCATTGTATCCGGCCTTCGTAGTCGCAGCGGCGGTCGCCGCCTGCAGCGTGAAATGGTCAGGCGTGTGGCGGAGTATCGCGTATTGGTCGCGACGAAGCGCAGTGCCGGTCGGCATCGGGTGCGCGGCCGTCATCTATCTACAAGCCGTGTTCGGGATTGTTCCGCTCGGCAGTATCGACCCGACCGCACGCGCGCTCGGCGCCGGCTGGCCCGAACTCGGGGCGGCGATGGACGAGATTCGCGAGCGCCTCGGAGCGCCGGTCATCCTGACTACCGATTACCGGGTGAACGCATGGCTCTCATTCTACGTTCCGTCGCGACCGCCAGTGGAACAGATCGAGACGCGCATACGCTATGTCAATGCTCCAGAGCCCGATCCGGCCCTGTTTCGCGGCACCATGATGTACGTGTGCGAGGGAGAATGCGACTTTCAAGTCGAGATGGTCAGCGCGCGCTTCCGCACCGTCGAACCGGTGACGAAACTGCCGCGCCGTCGCCATGGGATTGTCATCACCGATTACTCGGTGTTTCGCGTCGCGGACCCGATCGGCCATGTGCTTGATCCCTATTAGTCTGATTAATCCTGTGTGCGGCGAGCGAGGACAAATGCCATTGGCGGGGCAGCAGAACTGGATTTCGGCGGCCGGCAACGTGCACCCGTCGCGTATCAGGCTCTCCATTGTGGCGCCGTGCTACAACGAGGAGGGCGCGATCGAGGAATTCCATCGCCGCATGTCTGCGGCCGCCAAGGATGCGGTCGGCGACGATTACGAACTGATCCTTCTCAATGACGGCTCAAGCGATCGCACCTGGAACATCATGCGCGATCTGGTCGCCACCAATCCGCACCTGATCGCCATCAATTTGGCGCGGCGTCATGGTCACCAGCTCGCGATCACGGCGGGCCTCCACATGTGTCGCGGCGATCTGATCCTGACCATCGACGCCGACTTGCAGGACCCGCCGGAACTGCTCAGTGAAATGTGGCGCCTGATGGAGTGTAACTCCTCCGACGTGGTTTACGGCGTTCGCCGCAGCCGGAAAGGCGAAGGCCTGCTCAAGCGCGGCACCGCCGCTGCGTTCTATCGGATCATGCAACGGGCATCGCCCACGGTGCTGCCGGTGGATGCCGGCGATTTCCGCCTGATTACCCGCCGGGTTCTCGACATCCTCAACGGCATGCCTGAGCAGCACCGCTATATCCGCGGCATGGTTGGTTGGATTGGGCTTCGCCAGTCTCCGTTTCTCTACGATCGCGACCCACGGTTCGCGGGCGCGAGCAACTACTCGTCGCTGGCGATGATCAGGCTCGCGCTCGACGCGATTACGTCGTTTTCAACCGTGCCGCTGCGCATCGCATCCTATGTCGGAATGTTGCTGGGATTGCTGAGCATCCTCGCGCTCAGCTATACGCTGGGGAGCTGGTTTCTCGGCCACGTCGTCGAAGGATGGACGAGCGTGCTGACGATCATCCTGCTGCTCGGCAGCGCGCAGCTCATCTTGTTCGGCATACTCGGCGACTATGTCGGGCGATTATACGTCGAGGCCAAGCATCGCCCGCTCTTCATCATCGATCAGGTCATCGGCGACGAAGCGGCGCAATCGGTCGCCGCGGCCACGGAGGCCTCCACCGCTGCTCGCCCTCTCCCCGCGCTCCGCCATCTCGATTTGTCGCCCCGCTGCGTCGGCGTCACCGTATCGATGATATCCTCAAGCTCTTCCCCTTCTTCAACTGCTCTCGCAGAAACGACTGCACAGCGTCGGTGATCTCGTGGCGCCCGCCGTAGGCGGCGCGCTGGTGAGGTGCAGGCCGTTATATGCTTTTGTCGCGGCTTCGGCGGCGCGCACGCAGCGAGGGTCGCGACCGGCAAGAGATCGAGGCGGCCGATGGCTCTGACGCGAACGCCCCGGCGATGTGTTTTGCGGCGCCTTGGCGAGCTCGAGCAATTTGGTTTCGATAGCCGCGTTCTGCCGGGTGGGTCCCGCGCTTATGTCAGACTCGCATGGTTGCCCGCCAAACACCAGGCCGTCATCAGGATACCCTCCAGGTGAAAATCGACGACATCCCGTAGTTCCATACCGCTCCGACAATCACCCCCAAAACGCCTGCAACCAACCATGTCTGATTGGCATTGAACAGGTAGGATGCAATGCCGACATTCGCGGTCGCGCCGATGGCGCAAATGCCGTAGAATGCGAAAAGTCCTCGAAACATTCGCCAGCCGCGCAATCTTTGGTCTCGGTAAGTCAGAATGTTGTTCAGGAAAAAATTCGATGTCATCGCCACGAACGTCGCCAAACTGCGCTACGCCAAATTCCAGTGCCGCGAGTTTAAGTCCTGCCCACAAACACTCGGCGGCTCTTTCGTTTGGTATAATTTGTCTTATTCGTATTCGTTTTCGATTTTTTTCGTAAGACATCAATTATCTGGGAAATCATGTCTCAAAACAGTTGATCTTATTCGGTGTGATCCGCACATACCGTTTTGAGACATTTTTGGAGCCGGGGATGCTTTACGGATACGCTCGCGTTTCGTCGCTTGGTCAGGATCTATCCATCCAGCTTGACGCCCTAACGGCTGCCGGCTGCACCGTGGTGAGATCTGAGAAGGTAACCGGCACCAGCACCGAGGGGCGCGAAGAGCTGGCAACGCTGCTTCAATTTCTCCGCGAAGGCGACACCTTGGTGGTTACTCGGATCGATCGTCTCACGCGCTCTCTGCCCGACCTTCAGAACATCGTCCATGACCTCCGCCAACGGGGCGTCACCCTGAAGGCGACCGAACAGCCAATCGATACCAGCGCCGCGGCCGGCGAGTGCTTCCTCGATATGCTCGGTGTCTTCGCGGAGTTCGAAACCAACCTACGCCGTGAGCGGCAGTTGGAAGGGATTGTCAGGGCGAAGGCAAACGGGGTCTATGCCGGCAAGGGTCGGCCGGCTTCGATAGATGCCGCACGGGTGCGCGAAATGAAAGCGCAATGCATCGGCGCCACGGAGATTGCCAAGGCGCGAGTCCTCCAAAGACCCACCGCTTGAAGTCCTCCCGGATGGTGGCCGCTACGTGTCGGACGTGGTCGACCTCGCGAGTGTTCGTATTCGTCTCGGGCGAACGCCATTTAAGGCTAAAGCCTGCGAACACCGATCGCTGATCGACAGTCCGGCTGAACGTCGCGTCTGGTGCGAGGATTGCGAGCGCACCATCGACAATTTCCATGCCTTCCTGATCTTCACCCGCAAATTTGAAGAGATGTTACAGGAGGCGCGGCACAGGATGCATAGCAAACGAGGCGATGAAGTCGTCGGTGCGTCGCCGCGTCACCAAGGAGCTTGACCGAGCATGGAGCAACATGGCCGTGTGCTGTCCGCATTGCCACGGCGGCCTGCTTCCGAGGATTTCGCCAGAGGGGCATCCATGTGCTCGCGAGATATTGAGCTTGCCAGAAGAGCTAAAAATCAAATCGCACGATTGAGGGGCGTATCCCCAACTTCCCCCACATCGCCAAGGCGCTCGGCATTGGCCGGGCGAGCGTCTATCGAATGCTTGGAAGCGTCCACTGGTGTGGACAGCGAACAATCACTTCATTTACCAACTTTCGATCGATGGCTTGCTAGATTCCCGCGCAGGGCAATCCGGGGATGGTTGGGCACCGGTCGATCACGTCGGGCGGTCTATACGGTCTTGGCACCGAGCCAGGTTTAAGGATTTCTGGCGGGAGTGAGCGGGATCGGTGCCTGTGACGGCCGCAAAACGGCCTTGGGCATGGGTGTAAGGGCTGGCCGCGGCGCAGGTGTCGAGATTTTGTCAAGGACGTATTGTTCGACCGTCCGCAATTCGGTGATTTCGCGCGTTATTTGCTCCTGGCGGGCGGCGAGCTGGTCCACGGTGCGGGTTATTTGCTCTTGGCTGGCGGCGACACTGGTGGTGTTCATGTCGATGCTTTGCCGCATCGCCTCAAGGTCAAGCGATATTGCTTTGAGTAAGGCGGCCTGCGCGGTCGTCTCTTTGTCTGCATCGCCACCGGACTGCCAAGCTAAGGTAGCAGTTGCGACGATGCCAATTGCGAGAAGGAAACAAGCGAGGGTGAGCCAGGCTCGCTTGCCAAGCGACGCCCATCCGATCGTGAACTGGCCATTTTCCAGGTCGGCCTGGCGAATATGAGCTGTCTCCTCGTCCGACTGCTCGATGGGTAATGCATCTGCTAAGAACGACTGCGTGGGGCTCGGCGTTGCACTCATCTGCACCTCGCTTTCATGCCAATAGCGTTAAAGCCCCAGTCCGGGACCTAGGCTGCGCCGTCGGCCGATCGCTATCGCCCTTGCGTTGGCTGAGATGACACCGCAGCGCATTATTGTCGGTCGGCTTCTCGACACGTTCGACAAGGATGCAGGCGGCGTGTCCGCCCCGCAACACTCTGCAAGGTCCGTGATCCCGCTGCGGGTGCAACGGAGGAAGCGAGAAGTGGAACCGGTGATCTCGTGTTAGTCAGATGGTAATGCTGCCGGTTCCTCGGCGGGCTCCATGTAGGCTGCGAGCAAGTCGTTTGTGATTATAGGGGCGGGGCACGAGCGGGCAACACATGAGAGTAATGAACTACCGCGGAAAGAGCATAGTCAGGCTGATCCCCCGCCTCGGCCGGCGCGCTCCCGGCTTCGCCTGCCCAAAACCCGAAACGCTCGCCACGTGCCGCCTGCCGCAGTGGGCGCCGCCGTTCCGGAGGAAACAATGACAGCAATGCGTCGGCGCCGCCTCGAACGGCTCGAACGCCGCAACCGCGCGGACCGGTGTGGCGCGACCCGTTCCCGGTTGCCATGGCGATATGGACGGCAATGCAAGCCGAGCACGACGCCGAGCGCGCCGGCCGGCGGTTTTCGCGGTTGCCGTCCGACCCGCCGACACCGGAAGCCGAATGGCCACCGGCTATGGCCGAGGCGATGCAGTACTGCGACAGGATCGCGGCAAGGCTTGCGCCGTAACCCGATGCGGCGCAGAACAAATAAGAGCCCGGCACTTTGGCCGGGCTCTGCGTTTCGACGTTGTTCAGATCAGAACTTGTAACTTATAGCGGCGCGGCCGACATCGACCGTGGTCCTGAAGTTAACATTATCAAACGGGAAGGGAAACGCCGTGTCGTTGTGGGTGACCCTGCCAAAGTCGTAGTGCAGCCATTCGCCCCGCACCATCCAGTTATTCCAGAACTTGAATTCGAGTCCCGCCCCTACTACCCAACCGAACTCGTTGGCGAAGGACGTTGAGTCCGTGAAAGCGAACAATCCGTCACGCACAAACGCATCGGTCGTATGCAATCGGAAATGGGCCCAGCCAATGCCAGCGGTGCCGTAGAGAAGCCAATTGGGGAATATCAGATAGCCAAGCCGCCCGCGGGCCGAAGCCAGTTCTTCGATCTTCTGGTCTCGCGTGAACGTGTCAAATGGGAATGCCGGCAGGATGAAGAATGTGTTCGACCCTTTGATGTCCGCGCCGCTGAAGTCAATCTCCAGACCGCCGACGACCGGCCCCCATTGCCAGTTGTGCCCCCACTGGAAGCCGAAAACGCCACCGCTCGGGTTCGTGTCGGGTACCGCGAAGAACGTTGACGGTATAAAGTTCGATGTGAAGAAAGTCTGCTGTTCCGTGGACGTCCGAGCCCCGCCACCGCCGCCGTGGATACCGACATAGAACCCGACCCAATCGGGAACGGCGCAGCAGGTGGCCGGTGCCGCGACCGGCGGAGGCGGCCTCACCGGCATATCCGCCGCGAGGGCTGATCCAGCGCCCGCTGCGACCGTAGCGAGCAATCCAATACCGAACAAAGAATCACGATGCATGAAGTCCTCCTTATTGATGCCTCACGCCTCATCCGGCGTTGAACGGTCACTAGCACCATAATTTCCGGTCGTCTCTTTATATTCGAGATAATTCGTCGGATTCAATTACTGAGTTGCACTTCAGCAACGGTTTATGGAACTTTCTGTTGACTGTTGTGGATATCTTAAAAGTTTAATTATGCTTCTGCGCACGAAGTAGACGGATGAAATCGAGATGAACGCATGATTTGAGACGAAGGCGCAATGTTTTCGTGTCAATTGTTTTATTATGTTTGATACCGAACATAACATGCAACTGTTCGGCCGGCGGGCATGTTTGCCGCGAATCGAATCGCCGCTCCAAAGTCAGCCGCGATCGATTAACCTGCGACTCATTCTGTTGTCATCGGCAATCCGGGGATCGACTGGGGTCAATGAATACTGGATTCCCCGGCAGAGATGATGGGCTTGTGTTGGATATCCGACAGTCGCCGGTGGGGGGGGTTATATATGTTGGAAACGTGTTCACTGGAGCGATGCAGGTTCCTAAAAACATCAACTTGCCCGCCCTACCTGGCGGGGTTTTCCCGTGTTGTGCCCAATCACCGTGGGATAACGGTCTCAACCGCTGTGGGGACAAGGTGGTTCGCTATGACACCAGACGTTTTTCGGCGACTCGCACTATCTCAGCCTGAAGTTGTGGAGGTCTATTACCGGGGCCGTTCGGAGTTTCGGGTGTTGCGAAGATCATTCGCAAGCTTGGGGGGCCCTGCTGACTCGGTAGCCATGGTCCATCTCACGTCGGAACAGCAATCGATGTTCATGCAAGCCGCGCCACGCACGTTCGTGCCGGTGCCTGGGGACTCGGGTTGGCTCAGAGCCACCAATGTTGTCCTCGTGTGGGCTAACGAAGCGACTGTTGAAAGCGCCCTCGTGGTGGCTTGGCGCAACATCGTCCCAATTTTACGGCTGAATGGGTCTAAAATTGATGGCGAAATAGTCGATGGCGACGAGGGTGAGCAGTGCATCAGTATACTCGGGGCCGACAACACGCTAAAAGCTATCTGCGAGGAATACATCAAGGGCGACGGCAAAAACCTTCGAAGTGCGGGGTGGCGCGAACAGGTTCTTGAGCGGCTGGTCTATCCCGAGCTTGGCGCGAAACAAATTGGCGACATCAAGCGCAGCGATATTGTCCGGTTACTCGATAAGATCGAAGACGAAAACGGGGCGACGATGGCGGACAGGACGCTTGCCATTGTGCGAAAGGTCATGAACTGGCACGTCTCGCGATCGGACGATTTCCTATCGCCTATCGTCCGCGGTATGGAACGCGTGAAGCCAGAGGAACGCGCTCGCGAGCGCACCTTGACGGATGACGAACTGCGGGCCGTGTGGCGTGCGGCGGAAGCCTCTGCAGGGCCTTTCGGCCGGCTGGTACGGTTCATCCTTTTGACCGCCGCACGCCGCACGGAAGCCGCTGCAATAACGTGGGGCGAGCTTAACGACGAATGGATGTTGCCGGCTTCCCGGAACAAGACCAAAGTAGATTTGGTTCGGCCGCTCAGTGCCGACGCGTGGGCAGTCTTGCCGGCGAAGGTCGCCGGTTGCCCATTCGTGTTCACGACCGCGGGAACCAATCCGATGTCTGGTTACGCCGCATGCAAATCAAAGCTTGATAAGCAAGT
>WNFT01003547.1_pt1 | contig 13547 bp, 10 predicted proteins | sample 5400191 | NCBI WGS metagenome assembly WNFT01 (sample SAMN13153359, study PRJNA577476) | soil metagenome | isolation source: 80 cm saprolite under Madrone tree | place: USA:California | collected 2016-06-14
TTGAAAGCACAGCCCGGCAAGAACATCGTCATCGATGGCAGCAGCGTGCTGGTTCATACCCTGGCCGAGCACGATCTGATTGACGAATATAGCCTGTGGGTTTACCCGGTTGTGCTCGGCAGTGGCAAGAAGCTTTTTCCTGAGGGGCTGCACGTGAATCTGCGCCTGATCGAATCCAGGCCACTGCCATCAGGCGTGGTGCTCATGCGCTACGCGCGCGCCTAATGGGCCGCCGGCACGGAGTTCCTCGCCTCCTCTGTGAGTAGTTGACACAGATCACTAGCTGGTTTGCCCTGGTGCAGGAATCAGGCCAAGTTGTTGTCGCCAGCCGAGCCAATCCAGCTGGTGCCAGATTTCCACGAACTTGTCGTTGGCTATGCGGGCGATGACGATGCCCGTCGTGGTGACCTGCTTGCCAGTCGCGGTGATATGCATCACCGTCACAAGATCAGTAGTGGGTGTGCCACGAAGGGTCACGCGTCCTGCCACCTGGTCTCCTTCCGCGATCATGTCATCAACCATGAGATGAAGGTCAGGGAAGGCACTGCGGCTCTTGATGAGCCATCGTTTGCCGTCTTCGCGGGTGCGAACCTGGGGAAAGGCAGGTTCATGGAAGATGAAGTTGGGGGCGAATAGCTCATCAAAAACAGCGACATTTCCCTGATTCCAGCCTTCCTCAATGAGACGACGGACGAGGGCCTTGTTGTCTTCGGTTGACATAGAAATTCCTCCATAGTTAGCTAAAACATACGAATGGGTATGTTTTGTCGGCAAACAGAGCCAGTGGCAGTGGGTCTTGCCTCTGAGCGTCTTACTGAGAACAGCACGATGACCTTGAAACCAGGCATACAGGCATCCTGACCAGATGAAGCGTCAGGCAAAGGCGAGTGTCCACAAGGTCTGCTGGATTTCGGGTAACTTCCCTGCTACAGGATCATTGCGCTGGATCCAATCGATCCAGCCCAGGTAGACAAAGTAACACAGACGTGCGATGGCGCTCGCCTGAGTGAATGGTTTCCCCATATCGCACAGCAGTTTGGTAATATAAGCGACACGCACCTCCTCAGTCGCGGCTACGCGCCGGGCAACGTTGGCATCCACATTCGCCCAATGATGGATGGCCGCTTCCAGCTTTTTGTCAGCCGAGAAGCTGGTTTCAAATAAGCGTTGGAAACGTGCTTGTGGGGCCGGGATCTTCTCCAACTCATCGATCACCCTGCGTGTGCCTCGCTCTTCCCAACGAGCAAGCAATGCCCCCAGGAATTCGCTGCGCGTATGCCAGTAGTGATAAAAGCTCCCTTTGCTAATATGAAGCTCTTTTGTGAGCGTCTCGACTTTGACACTATCAATGCCAGAGGCGGCCAAAAGTCGTAGCCCCGCATGTATCCAATCTTCTTTTGTCAGTTGCAAGGTTCCTCTCTCCTCCAGAGCATACGGATGCGTATGTTCTACTGAAGACTATAACGTGTTCTGGCAGACATTGTCAAGGATAAAAAGGGGGTGTTGGGGCCACTATCCATGACGAGGCTCATGACGCTTTCATGACACTTCCTACTTATACTCGGACAAGAGAGGGCGAGGTGTCTCAGCTGGGTCGTGGCCCGGCATCCTGTCGGCTGGACCTTTGCGTGAGGAAATGCCCTCAAGACATTCTTAAAGGCCCTATTTGGCGAACGGATGTCGCAAGTAGTCAGCACAGCAGGAGAAAAGAGTGTTATGAACCCGAAGAACGTTATAATCCGTGGAGAAGCGGTCGAAAAGTGGCCTGCACTGCCATTTGAAGCATGGAAAGAGACGGTTGAGACGCTACATATGTGGACCCAGGTCGCCGGCAAGGTGAGGCTGGCACTGAGCCCTTACGTGAACCACTGGTGGCAGGTCCCGCTCTACGTGACGGCGCGTGGCTTGACGACCTCACCTATCCCCTACAAAGCAGGTATCTTTGAGGTCAATTTCGACTTCATCGATCACAATCTCTTTATTCTGACCAGCGACGGCACCACAAGAGCCATCCCGCTCATCTCACGCTCTGTAGCTGAGTTTTACCGGGAATTGATGGCATCATTGAAGGCTCTGGGGATCGAGGTAGAGATCAACACGCGGCCTGTTGAAGTCCAGAACCCCGTCCGGTTTGAGGAAGACACTGTCCACGCCTCGTATGACCCCGTCTCTGTCAACTGCTTCTGGCGTGTTCTGATACAGACAGACAAGGCCATGAAACAACATCGTTCCCATTTTCTGGGTAAGAGCAGCCCTATCCATTTCTTCTGGGGAAGCTTCGACATGGCACTGACCTTTTTTTCAGGCCGCCGCGCACCTGAACGCCCGGGCGCGGACCCGGTAACAAGGGAAGCCTACTCGCATGAAGTCATCAGTTTTGGCTTTTGGCCTGGTGATGCAAGTTTTCCCCAACCTGCTTTCTACGCCTATACCGCTCCCGTGCTGCCTGGGCTTGAGGCAGCGTCTATTCGTCCCGCTTCAGCATTTTATAGCACTGATAGGGGAGAGTTCTTTTTACTGTACGATACCGTCCATATTGCCGGTGCTCCTGAACAGATGCTGCTGGATTTCTACTGGACCACCTACGAGGCGGGAGCAAAACTGGGACACTGGGATCGTGAAGCGTTGGAAAGAAAGCGGGAGAACTGGGATGGCTCAAAAGTGGGAGTGGGGGAATGGAGAAATAATATAGTTTTCAGGCCATAACTTCGATTGTAGGAATCCCGTTCCGGCTCTCTTACACGAATGAGTGTAGTTGGAAGGATGGGGAGACGTCAAGACGCAAAATACCGCCCTACGTCAGGGCTTCTCAAACGTCGCTCTGATTGGCAGCAAGCCCCCACCCCAGAGTAATCAAGAGCGTGTTGCCGGTTTTGCGCTACCGCGCAAAACCGGCAACACGCTCTTTCCACTTTTTTGGGGCGGGGAGGGGAAGAGGAAAAAGACGTTTGAGAAGCCCTGCACCGCCCTACGTATAGACACCCCGTTTTTTACAAGAACTGTCCGGCATAGGAACTATTCATCATAAAAACTATTCTCTGGTTGAGATTTCTTAACCCTGCAATTAGTACTTTATCATCAATAAACAAACATGTCAGCAAGAGATCGTGGGAACCTATGGTAGCATCTGCATTAGGTTATTTACTTTCAAAGCATTTCACCATGTATCACCATACATCACATAGATGCATGGTTACCGGGTGTGTATCCACTGGTGTCAAGCTTTTCCAGTTCGTAGTGACATCGTCAGATGAAGCAGACGAGCAGGTGCTTATACGCCAGCATTGTAGATGAATACAGAAGCTGCCTGCAACGATTGAAAGGAAAGTAGGAAAAGAGATGCTCACAAAACCACGACGTGCCTCCAAGCTGCTAGAAACTTCTATGTACTCACGCAGAAAGCATCGTCGCTTCTCGCCACTGCTCTTAGTCGGCCTGTGTGTACCCATCTTGCTCGCGCTCATCGCCGGGGGAGTATTTATTTTGCCGCGCTTAGGCTCGCATGCGGCAGCCGTAAATGCCGATTGTACGCTGATTGTACCGTCCATGCCCTTAACCGCACAGGGGCTGGCGACCCCTTATCAACTGGTCGCCACCAATCCAGCACAGGGTCCTTGCAATGAAGCGAATGCCGCGCAAGCGGCGTTTGTACAGGGGGCCATCATAGACCCCACCGGTAAAATTTCTGTCTACAACCCTCTGGTGGTCGACCAGGGTACACAGCCGGCTATCAAACCAACTGTGCCACAACTTGCGCAGGGTAGTGTCGTTGCGCTCTGGTTTGGCTTCAACGGCAATAACCTGACGCTACAAGGCACCATGGGCGGTAGTCACTGCGTCAACGGTGTCAATGGCTCTATCTTTGGACAGTTCGCTTATTGTAACGCCCCCGCATTCTTCCGGGCCGCAAATAGAGCGATTAGAGCCGGTAATCTGACTCCTCCTGCCCTGGGCATGGCCAATGACGGCCAAACCTGCATGAGCGTACGCGACTTCGGCCTGGTCGATATGGACCAGAGTGATAACGTGACGACGATATACCTGGTAACCGGCAATGGTCAGACGGCACAGATGACCGCAGCCAACGCTGCCACCCTGCAAAACACGCAGCCAGCTACCAATGCCAGCGATAACCGGCTACTAGACGTTGGGGTAGATGGCGCTCTGGGTTGTCAGCCCTGGATGGCTCCCAACCTGGCAGATCCTGGCAACATGGTACCAGCGCTGCCGCTTAATGAGCTGCAGGCTGCTGCGCAGCAGCCTGCACCTATCGCACTCGTACCCGCCGGTGATCCAATGGTACTCAATAACACCCAGCCCGATCTCAATAAGACCAATGCGTACCGCCGTGGCGTTGACCAGCAGCCCGCAGCCGGTCTCAATGACGCCAGCACAACGACATATTGCAACAACTTGCTCAAAATTGGACCCGCGCGTTTACAGCTTGATATGCAGTTTACGCAAAACAGGCCATCGCCCGATGCTGCTGCGGCCAACTCGCTCTTTACCTTCCTGGCGCAGCGTTTCTCAACATCCTTCGGGCCCAATGGTCTGAACTGCACAGGTCTGCTGAACTTGCAGAATCCTATCACATTGACCACCGATGGCAATGGTGTGGCTACCGCTGCTACCATTAATCCCACGCCAGCACCCGCTAATGCGAACAACGGTAATGGTAACGGCAATGGCCAGACCCCCACTCCCGCTAATACAAACAACGGTAATGGTCAGACCCCGGCACCCACTAATGGGAACAATGGTAATGGCCAGACCCCCACTCCTGTTAACGGGAACGGCGGCAATGGTCAGACCCCCACTCCGGCGGCGTCCTCCACCGCACAAGGAACCGCGACATTTAACCTGGATCCTAATGCCGGGAATGTCAATATGGCATTGAACATCACCTATCCGAATCATCCCAACCAGGCGGTCAAAGTCAATGTGCGGGCTGGCAGTTGCACCGGTTCGCTTATCTCCACTCAGAGCGAAAATCTTGATGGTCAGAGTGCTAACAATACTAACACGGTGATCAATAACGTTCAGGACCAGGCCTTGCCCAACAACTGGTTCTTTACCGTCGCTGATCCCCAGCGAACGGGACCCGATGGGCAGCAGCTCACCGTCGGTTGCGGCTCCGTTGTCGCCAACGGTACGACGGGAACGGCTACTTTAGGCCCGGCCGCTCAGCAGTGACCTGACCTCCAGCGGGACAAAGAGGTCTTGTAGCCTGGGTATGATAGACGCGGCGTGGCTGGCTCAGCCACGCCGCGTCTATCATACCCAGGCTGTTAACTATACTTTATCCTCTGAAAAACTCCACCGTCTTCTCAATGCCCTCTTCTAAGGTCACTTCGGGCTTCCAACCCAGCACACGCTCGGCCTTTCTGCAATCGAAGTAGGCCAGGTAAATATCGCCGGGGCGTTTGGGCGCTCGGACTATCTCCGGCTGGTAGCCGGTGTTCTTTACCAGCTCCTGGTAGAGTTCATTGACCGAAGCCGCTCTCCCTGTACCTATGCAGAAAATATCATTATCGCCACGCTCAATTGCCAGTAGATTAGCGCGGGCTACATCTCCCACGTAGACGTAATCCTTCTTTTGTTCGCCATCCCAGTCGATGCGTACAGGGTCATGATTAAGAAAATGCCTGGCGAAGATAGCTATCACACCTGCCTCCCCGTTTGGATCCTGACGTGGACCATACACATTTCCATAGCGCAGCGCCGTATATGTGAGATTATGCGCCTCTTGCCAATAATGTAAATAGTATTCTGCCACCATCTTGGTGATACCATATGGTGACTCGGGACGTTGTGGCACCTCTTCATCGATCGGCAGTCGGGCTGGAGTACCGTAGGTGGCTCCAGAAGAAGCAAAGACAATCTTACGCGTTCCAACGCGGCTACAATTGATTAAGACGTTCAGCAAGCCAAGCACATTGACACGAGCATCGAGTCGTGGATTTTTCGCCGAGATGGCTACGCTGTGCTGCGCTGCCTGGTGACTAACAACTTCTGGACGTACCTCGTCAAATAGAGATTGTAACGCCGCTTCATCTGTGATATCCGCGTGGAAGAAACGTGCTTTGGCATTGAGGTTTTGCGCTTTGCCACCACCTTCCTCCCAAAGACTATCAACAACTGTAACTTCATGGCCTGCGGCAATGCATTGATCAACAATGTGCGACCCAATAAAACCAGCCCCACCGGTAACCAATATCCTCATGAAAAATAAGTGCCTTTCTTTTTATATCATTGTGTGTCGCATTGCCGTCCCTGGCCTCGCCAGGGACGGCAATGCGACACACAATTAATTTTCTCTATCCTCGCTATTATATACAAACAATATTCAGCGAATCAAATCAATTGTTCCAGGGCAACCTGTAAAGCGCGAGGGTGTGTTAAAACCGGGAAGATGTGTAAGCCCGTCACCTCTTGCAGTCGATCCAGCGCGGAACGGTCCTGCGGATTCACCATAGCCACCGTAAGCATATTGCGTTCGCGCCCGAGGGGATAGCAGTGTAGCTCCTGCGCGAGCTTTGCATTGACAAGGCGCTGCACACCCTGGGGCAATTTTTTTGGCAATAAAGTAAGGTATGGAATACCCAGTTTACGTGCCAGAACCAGCAATTCCTCTTCCATTTCATCTTCAGCCTTGTGTACATCGTCCTCTGGCTGCGCATCGAAGTGCAAACTAGCCTGAGTGGCTGCTTCTATGAAATCATGCATCGTTGCATGATGCATTGGATATGCACTGTATCCTATAGTCATACCGTGTGGACACAACACGTCGCTTTCGCTAAGATTGTGTATGCGCCCGAGCAAAGCTTCCCACAAGCGACTCTGCACAATTTGTCCGCCTTGCATGTTAGCTCCGGGCAGCAGGAAGTACATAGTGTGATCCAGCAGCAAGATACTATCAGTTTTGCGCACGAGTGTGCGCAGGTTGTTGAGTAAGTATCTCGCGCTCTGATCCGCACGCGTCAACTGATGCGTACTGGCTTGCTCCTCGTTGTCATAAAACAAACGGATTGTTACCAGGGCGACCTGTTCGACCCCAGTCGAGATAATCCGTTCAATTACTGATATGATGGCAGATAGTGTTTTTATTGTTTCGTAGCTATACAAGCTGGTTGTTAATCCCCTCGCCGGAGGAGCGGCAGTTTCATTAATCATAACACGGCTCCTTGTGAGCGTATATACATAGGTGAATAGTTGCGATTATCGTACCTGAAGGATGTTGGGAAGCAAGCGTCAAAGTGGTTACAGTTTCGTTAAGACTAAGTGATTAAGGTTAAGATAGCTTCCGCTTATCCTGCCAAAACCGATGCCTCGCGTTTCCTGCGCCTGTTTAATCCATCTGACATCCCCGCATAATTCCTCTTCGTCCCGACCCACCCCCCCGAAGAAAGAAAAAACTTGGGGACACCCCAAACCCCGGCAGGGGACGAAGTCCCCTGCACCCCTATTTTATGAGGGGATCTCAGTAATCCGTATGTTGACGACCCGCAATTTAGCCTTGTATACTCCTCTTGAAATCTGTCTGCTACTAACTGCTAAGGAGTTCTTACCGATGAGCCTGGGGAAAACAATTCGCTTGAAGCGACTGATTGAGCCGCAGTACGGTTCCTGCATCATTTGCGCACTGGATCACGGCATGACCTCGCCAACCTTCCTGGATGGACTCTATGATACGCGCGAACGCACTCGTGAAGCCATCGCGGGCGGAGCTAACGTCTTTATGCTCGGACGAGGCATGGCCCGGCAAGTTATTGAAGCATTTACCCCGGCAACCTCGCTGGCCCTCATGCTCTCCGCTTCCGCTGCCGGGCGACCCCAGGGAGCCGTTGTCACCCCCGTCGGCTCCGTTGACGAAGCCCTGCGCCTTGGAGCCGATGCGGTCGTCGTCTACGTGGCTTTAGCGGGTGAAAACGAATCTGAGATGATCCAGTACGCCTCTTCAATCGGCGAAGCCTGTGATGCCTGGGGCATGCCTTTCATTGCCGAGGCCGAGTTTCCTAATGCCTACCAGGCGCTTACTGAAGCGAGTGGCAGCTATGGAGCCGACTACCTGTTGCGCAACGCGCGCCTGTGTGCCGAACTGGGTGCCGATATCGTCAAGGTCAACTGGAGCGGCGACCAGGCCTCTTTTGAAAAAATCGTCCGCGCAGCCAGTGTCCCCGTCGTAGTTGCCGGTGGCACGCTTGTGAGCGACGAAGAGCTGTTAACGCGCATGCAGCTGGCAGTAGAGGTAGGAGCCATCGGCTGCTCTGTTGGCCGCAATATATTTCAACACAAGAATCCCACCGCCATCACGCGCGCACTGTGCCGCGTCATTCGCGAAAAGTGGAGCGCCCGCGATGCACTGGTAGAATTGAAGGAGCAAGCATGAAACCAGCGGCCAATCGCTACGTCATTGGCGCGGATGTCGGTTCGCAGGGCATGAAGACCGTCCTGCTGGACGCCTCCGGCACCGTCGTTGCCAGCGCTTATGCAGCATATGATCCGCACTATCCCGTGCCCAGTTGGGCCGAGGAGAACCCTGCCGACTGGGAAAATGCGCTCACAAACACTGTGCGGCAGGTGATGCAGGAAACCGGTGTGCAGTCTGCTGAAGTCGTTGCGCTTGCCCTGGGGAGCCAGGTCGATGGCCTGGTCTGCGTTGGCGAGCATGATGAAGTATTGCGTCCCGCCATCATCTGGCTTGACCGCCGTGCCACCGCGCAGTGCGACACGCTTGAACAATATATCAGCGCTGCCGAACTCTTTCACCTCACCGGCGCAAATCTCGACTCCTCGCATGTCGCTCCCAAAATGCTCTGGGTGCGTGACCACGAGCCTGCCATTTTTGAGCGTTCGCGCTACCTCTTATTGCCTGGCAGCTACATGGCCTATCGTCTCACCGGAGAAGTTGCCGTGGATTATTCCAATGCCTCTTCAACGCTCTTGCTCGATGTCAAGCAAAAAGCCTGGTCTCAACACATGCTCAAGCTGACCGGGCTCGACGAGCAACGCCTGGGCCGCGTTAGCGGAGCAACACGTGAACTCAGCCCCCTTACGAACGCAGCGGCTGAACGCCTGGGACTCACCACTAAAACACTGGTAGCCGTCGGCAGTGGTGATGAGCATGCTGCCTGTGTTGGCGCCGGCGTCACTAACAGCAGCATCGTCTGCGATATCAACGGCACTGCCGAGCCGGTGTGTGCCGTCGCTCAATTGCCCGTGTTTGACGAAGGCGGCCTATTGGAAACCCATTGCCATGCCGATCCCGAGGCCTGGCTGATCGAGAATCCAGGTTTTGTCTCAGGTGGCAGCTATCGCTGGTTCCTCGATGCGCTTGCCCCGCATGAACGCGCCGCAGCCATACAGCGAGACATTAGCCCCTATGACCTGCTGAATGCCGAAGCCGGACAGACACCGGTCGCCGCCGAGGGCCTCATCTTTCTCCCTTGTCTGAGCGGGGCCATGACCCCTACCTGGAATGCTGATGCGCGCGGCGTCTTCTTCGGACTCAGCCTGGCACATGGACGTGGCCACATGGTTCGTGCTATCCTGGAAGGCACAGCGTATGGTTTGCGCGATAACGTGGATCGCATGCAGGAGATTGGTCTTAATCCCCAGGAGATTCGCGCCGTCGCAGGCGGTGCGCGCGGGCGACTCTGGCTCCAGATCAAGGCGGATGTGACAGGCAAGCCGGTCAGTGTCCCACGCGAGTTGGAGACAACCGCCCTCGGCGCAGCCATGCTCGCGGGCGTTGCAGGTGGCCTGTTTGCCAATTTACAGGAGGCTGCTGCCACCACCGTGGCTGTCGCGACTTACGTGGAACCGAATCTCGCGCACCGCCAGGCCTATGATGATGCCTACGCTCTCTACCGCGAAGTTTACGACGCTCTGCAAGAGCCATTTAGAAAGGCAGCAAAACGATGACGGCCGCCCCTACCTTTCCAATCGATCCTGCCGATATGTTTGCACTGAAGAACTGGTTAGCCGCCCAGGTCAGCGCCGGCTCATCCCTGCGCTCCATTGATATCGACGAAATCCTGATCGGCTCTGATGTCTTGCTGGAACTCCCAGCTGTCTTGCAGCGCGCGGGCACTCAACCTGGCGCGCAGGTATTACTCGTGATGGACGAAACTCCTATGCTCCGCGAGCGGGAAGACCTCAAACCTTTCGTACAGGCATTGATGGACAACGCGGGATATCACGTTGAACCGCTGTGGCTCAAAGGCGATCAATATGGCCTGGTGCATGCTGACTTTGACCAGGTCGACTTTGTGCAGGCGAGCATTGAACCTGGCACTGCACTCGTTACGCTGGGATCGGGGACTGTGACCGATATTGCCAAACACGCTGCCTATCTCTATCACCAGGAAAACCCTGGTGAGGATCCCGTGGTCTATATCTGCTGCCAGACTGCCAACTCGGTCACGGCCTACGCCGCCAATATGGCGGTCTTGCTCAAAAACGGCGTCAAGCGCACCATCTCCTCGCGTTATCCCACGGCCATCATTGCTGACCTGCGTATTCTCGCCTCCGCACCCAAAGCCATGACCCTGGCCGGCCTGGGTGATTGCTCTGCCCGCTTTGTCGCCTATGGCGACTGGTATCTTGGTGGCGCCCTGGGCATGGTTGATTTTTACAGCGAAGTCCCGCTCGCCCTGCTGAGCAACCTGGACGCCATCCTGCTGGCATACGCCCCCGGCATCGGCCAGCGAACTCATGAAGGAGAGTCTGTAGTTGCGCGTGCCCTGCTGCTGGCCGGTATCGCCCAATCCATTGTCAACATGTCTGCCCCCATTTCAGGTACCGAGCACGTCATCTCGCACAGCTTAGACATGATCGCCGGCCATTACCACCATGGCCTTGCCCTGCACGGCGCACAGGTCGGCGTAGCCACGCTTACCGCGGCGGAACTCTACCAGCGTTTCCTGGACAACTTTGATCCTCGAGCTGTCGACATCGATGCCACTTATCCCAACAGCCAGCATTTACACGCGCACATCCGCAGGCTCTTTCAACCAATTGACCCCAGCGGAGCCATGGCGCGAGAGTGTTGGAACGATTATAGCCAAAAACTGACCCTCTGGCGCCGCAACCGCGCGCATTTCGAGCAATTCTGCAAAGACTGGTACAGCATCCACCGCTCCAAACTCGCTTCGCTTGTTAGCTCTCCACAGGTTGTACACCAGGTCCTCGCCCAGGCCGGAGCGCCCCTCACCCCTCAAGAACTGGAGCCGCCCATCAGCCAGGAAGAATATGATTTTGCAGTACACAACGGCCACTTCATCCGCACGCGCTTCGTCTTGAGCGATTTACTCTACTTTCTCGGCTGGCTCACATAACCCCGGCCACATTTATTTGACCGCTGGAAGCTAGGATTTAGCCAGTAGATGCGGCGCACCAGTCCGTAACGCTTGCCGTAACGCTTAGGAGACGATTATATGGGGGTGCGCCACAGATTTTTGCGCATCATCTGATCTGATTATCCAATATCCATTCGATCTGCTTCAGCAGGAGACGAGGTGGGGTCATGCGAAGAAGGATGTCGCGTAGGCGAACTCCCCAGGGATGTTCCCAGTGAGCGATGCGTCCCTGCTGCCGGGATCGTTGGACCATGGCATTGGCTCGTTTGATCCGTCGCGCTTCATAGCTCTGTAAGGCGGAGGCGATGGTGGGCCCGCTTTGCAGACTGTCTGCCAGCACAAAGGCATCTTCGATCGCCTGACATGCTCCTTGCCCCAGGTTGGGAGTCATCGGGTGTGCTGCATCCCCGACGAGCGTGATCCGTCCCTGGCTCCACGAGGAGATCGGAGGACGATCGTAGATGTCTGTGTGCACGATCGCTGAGGCCTCCGTCGCCTCCACCACTGCCCATGCTGGCTCATGACAAGACGAAACCAGATCTAACACTTGCCGTTTCTCCCTGGTCGCCTCCTCGCACTCTCCTTCTGGCGCATTGGCCACCGCAAACCAGCAGACGCGTCCCTGAGAGAGCGGAATGAACCCAAAGCGTTTTCCCGCTCCCCAGGTCTCAAAGGTCGTCTGCGCCTCACGCTGGTCCATACTGAAGCAGGTCACGGCTCGCCACGCTGTATAGCCGGCATAGCGCGGCCTGGCTGCTCCAACGAGTTGGGAGCGGACGACCGAATGCAATCCATCGGCCCCGACCAGCAGGTCTCCCTGCACTTCTTCTCCAGAAGCAAACCGCACGCGCACTCCCTGCACGTCTTGCTCAAAACCGATCGCTTGCATATTCGTGTGGAGATTTTCCTGCTCAAGAGCCTGCACGAGAACTGCCTGGAGTTCGGCTCGATGGACCGCAAACGTACTTGCCCCATAGCGCTGCATGGCCTCCTGCATCGGCAGGTCCACTAGCACATCCCCTCGCCAGGAGCGCAGATGACTAAAGCGAAGAGGAGCGGCAATGGTGTGCAACACGTCGGCGAGTCCGAGCTGGTGCAGCGCCTGGACGGCATTGCCCGCCAAAATGAGGCCAGATCCCACTTCGCGAAACTGTTGGGTGCGTTCAAACACGAGAGCTTTGATCCCGTGCCGCTGGAAAGCAAGGGCTGTGGCAAGGCCTCCAATGCCTCCCCCAACAATGATGACTGTCATGGTAGAGGGAGAGTACGTTTGAGAGAGGTTCATCTCGATCTCCTTTCTTTTGTTGGGTTGGCGCCAACGGTTCGTCGCTCGTCTCATCTTCTCACCAGGAATGGTAGTGATCGAGCGTCTTGTAAGGGATGCGCCACACCTTTTTGCAGAGGGAATCATCTTTAGCCGAGCCCTCTGTACACCGACCGGTACTTGTCCCCGGCGGTTCACTCCACTTACCTGAACCAGGGCAAGGAAATCAGCTCATCGTGGGATCAAAGCGGCCTGGAGCACCGTGCGTTCGAGCGTGGGGAGAGCCGTTACCGTTCTTCCCCCCTTGCTTCCTCCTTTGAATGACCAGCAGGCGTGGCGCGCCAGGGAGCTTGATGGGTTCCGGCGGGTGTCGGTGGCCGTAACCACAGCGAGACAGAGGTCGGCTGCATCGTTTCCTGCACCACTGCTACCAGGTGTTCGCTCAAGCTGGCCAGGTCTACTTCGTGGCGCAGCGTCGCGCTAAAGGCGGCCAGCGTCCTTGCAGCGTCGTACTTGCGGCGATAGAAACGACGGTCGATGATGGACTGGATACCACGACGCAAAGGCTGGAACAGGACATAGATAGCGAGCGTCGAGACGACAATCGCTACATCGTTATTTTGCTTGATGATCGTTCCCAGGAGAGCTTGTAAGCCGATGATGAGGCCAGCATAGATGAGTCCTAAGGTGATCGTCAAGGTGCCATAGACCAGCGATCGGCTGATCAGCCGATCGATCTCCCACAAGCGATTGTGCAGGATGGCGAAAGCGATGGAAAGCGGGAAGAGCAGCAGCAAGAGAGTAAAAGGCATTTGCGCAAGGAAATAGGCAAGCGGGCCCATCGGGAAGAACTGAGGCAGCAGGCCATCCACCAGAGGGAGAGAGGCCACAAACCCTCCAAAGGTTACGGCAATGCCGAAGAC
>WNFT01003549.1_pt1 | contig 13543 bp, 11 predicted proteins | sample 5400191 | NCBI WGS metagenome assembly WNFT01 (sample SAMN13153359, study PRJNA577476) | soil metagenome | isolation source: 80 cm saprolite under Madrone tree | place: USA:California | collected 2016-06-14
CACGTAAGGGTGATCGGGTGAGCAGTTGATGGCAAAATCGAGTGCAATTTCCAGCCCGCGTTTTCGAACTTCCTCTTCCAACCAGGCAAAATCCTCCAGGGTCCCGAGCGCGGGATCAATATCCTTATGCCCACCACCGTTCGGCAAACCAAGATGTCGGTTACCGGTGGCATACGGCACGCCGGGATCATCAGGTTGAGAGATAGTAGAATTGTTTCGTCCTTTGCGGTTTGTGGTACCAATGGGATGGATCGGCGGGAAATAAATGACGTTAAATCCCATGGCTTTGGCATACTCGATCCGGGGCAAACAATCGCGCAGTTTGGAACCGCGCTCGCCGCTGCCCTCCGCGGAACGCGGAAAGAATTCGTACCAAGCCGCAGTCCGCGCTTCCAGACGGTCAACAACCACGCGCGGCGGTGGAGCCCATTGCGTGGCACCGGCCCGATCCGGATAAGTCGCCATTAAAACCTCGAGTTCGCCAGAATGCACCAGCTGATCGACCTCTGCCGGCACCTTTGTTCGCACTGCCTCCGCGATTTCGCAGAGCCGGCTTGCGTCATGCGGATCGTGTGCGCGTCCTGCTGCTTCCTCGATCAGCGCCGCGCCTTCAAACGCTTCACTGCGCAAAGGAGTTACGCCAGCCTCGAACTTGGTGGAAAATTCGTGCTGCCAGCCGGTAAAAGCGTCAATCCAAGCCTCTACCGTATATTCGTAAATCGCATTTTCATAAAAAGTGCAGGCCCCACGCCAGCGATCGTTATCGATTAATTTCATCGGCGTCTCGTGCCAGCGACTCTCCCCTACCATTCGCCATTTCAGCGCGGCCGCGACAACATCGTGCCCCTCTTTGAAAATATCGGCTTCGACCATCAGATCTTCACCGGCCACCCGCTTGATCGGATAGCGACCGCCATCGATCAGCGGCTCTAGATTTTCAATGACCGCGCTCGGAAATGCCCGAAGCATGGGCGTTCCATCAAACGAATTTCGGTGAAAGGCAAGTCGGCTGACGCGCTCTTGTAGTGGCAGCCGTGCCGGCGGCTCTCGCCTTACGCGTCAAAGTAAAACGCGCACTCGTACAGTCCGGAATTGCGCGTTTCCTGCCGCCGCACTCGTGTGCCGAGAAGCTGCTCGAACATCTCCTGCTCGAGTCGGCCAATAATGGGATATTTATCGAGCACGTTCTGGAGCGGCGTGTGGCATTCCAGAATCTGCGGGCCGCCATCGTCGGTTGTAAATTGTGACATGTAACCTTCGGTATCCCGAATTTTGGCCAGCGATTTGGCACGCTCCGCCACCGTCGCGCCTTTGACCTTCTCTTTCAGGCTCGCGCATTTCCTTTCAAACAAATTGTAGAGCAATTTTTCCGGCGCGTTCGGCCCGTAAATCCCATGGACCGAATCGAGCAATTCCAACGTGAAACGATTACTGTCCGCCTGAAAAAGATCATGCGCGCGCCGGGTCAGACGATAAACCATTTCCGGGCGTCCCATTTTTTGCGGACGCCGCCAGGTATCGAGATAACCGTCGCGTTGCAGGGTGAGGCAATGCTGTTTGATGCCCATGTAACTCATCCGCATGCGATCGACCAATTCATTGACCGATAGTCCGCGACTGCGTTTGAGCGCATTGACAATTTCGAGCCGTTGCGTCCGGCCGATCTCTGCCAGCAATCTTTGATTCATGGCCGTGGGGCGGCCACTAGTTTACTGATAATAAGTCCGTCCATGCAACCAAATTCGCGTAAAAACGCGCCCTTGTAAACCCCTTAGACGACACGACTTGTGGTCGTCGGGTCGAACAAATGCGCTTTGCTAACATTGAGTTCGAACTGCAACCGATGACCGGTCTCGCGGTGATCGAGCGCGCGCTGGCTCCGGCAAACGACGGTGTGCGCGCCGGTCTGCAGGTACAAATTCGTCTCCGCTCCCATTGGCTCGACGATGTCCACGATCGCAGGAAAACTCGCGGTCGAATCCCCCTTTTTCGAAAGCTGAGCCACTTCGATGTCTTCCGGCCGAATCCCGAGCAGCATTGGTCTGCCTGTAAACTCACGCGCCTGCGGTCGGTTAGCGAATCGAACTTCGATTGTTCCACCCTGCATTTCCTTGAACACGGTGGCGTCGCGTTCCTGTTTCAATTCGCCGTTGATGAAATTCATCGGCGGGCTGCCAAGAAATCCGGCAACGAAAAGATTGTCCGGCTCATTGTAAAGTTTCAACGGCGTATCGATCTGTTGCACCTTGCCGTTGTTCATCACCACGATCCGGTCGCCCATTGTCATCGCTTCAATCTGATCATGGGTGACGTAAATCATTGTCGCCTGCAAACGCTGATGCAGTTTGGTGATTTCGGTGCGCATTTGGACCCGCATTTTTGCATCCAGATTCGATAACGGCTCGTCGAACAAAAAAACTTTCGGCTGTCGCACGATGGCGCGTCCCACGGCGACGCGCTGTCGCTGTCCGCCGGAGAGCGCTTTCGGCTTGCGATCGAGCAATCCTTCAATTCCAAGAATGCTCGCCGCATCCCCCACGCGCTTCTTGATTTCGGCTTTGCCGTATTTCCGCAGCTTCAGGCCAAAGGCCATATTATCGAAGACGCTCATGTGCGGATAGAGCGCGTAATTCTGGAATACCATCGCGATATCGCGGTCCTTCGGTGCGACGTCGTTAACCCGCCGCTCTCCAATGTAGATGTCGCCGCGGGAAATTTCTTCCAGACCGGCGATCATGCGAAGAGTGGTCGATTTGCCACAACCGGAGGGGCCAACCAGGACAACGAACTCGCGATCGGCAATTTCAAGATTCACATCCTCGACGGCGGTTACGCTGCTCCCCTTTTCTCCGGGGAAAATCTTGTAAACGTGATCAACCGTGACCTTGGCCATTGCGTGTTCCGCCCAGCAGAGCGCAGTTCAGCAAATTAGCGGGAAGGCTTCGAGGCGGTCAAACTTTCTCGCGCTGAGGTAGCGTTCGGCAGCAGAGCGCAAATAATTAGGAAGTTTCATGTAGGATAGCGTCGTACACTCCATAATCACTTTTGTCTCGCCTAACAAGCGAGAGCTTCAATAGACTAGCGCAAGATCTAACGTAACCGGACTTGGACGGTTAGGCTAAGAAATGAGAGGTTCCTTCCCAACAAACGCGATCGCATTCTCCTTTATTGCTGCCTTCATCTTATCGGCATCAATCGCTTCCCCTCAGGCTATCGTTCCCGATCCCGCGAGCATTGCTCCCGTAATCAATCCTCCAAATCCACAGACGAATATCGTTCTGTCACTGGCGGATTTCATGACCGATCAAAATGGGCAGCCGGTTTCCACGTATCAGGCATTCAAGCGCGCACTTGATGCATGTAGACAACAAAAGGCGGCAAAATTGATCATCCCGACCGGGACGTATGTTTTTGATGATCCCCAGATCCTCCAGGATGGTGGGCACATCGGGTTGTACAATTTGTCTGACCTGGTCATCGATGGTCAGGGGTCAAGCTTCCTATTTCATTACCCTCGATTCGGCATTGGCATGGACGGATCCCAAAGACTGGTCCTGAAGAACTTTACGGTTGATTACGATCTTCTCCTGGCCTCTCTCGGCACAGCGAAGAAAGAAGCCAACGGCACTACATCCATCCATATCCTCGCGGGTTATCCGGTGGCTGCTGGCACTCCGTTTCAGCTAATTGCACCCTATGACATTTCACACCTGCAATGGAGGCGAACATGTTGCGAATTGAACTCTCCCCAAAATGTGACAATGATTTCTCCGCAGGTATTTGTTTCACCAGACTTCAACTCACTGGAAGATGGCGAGGAAGTAATAGTCCAACACTACCGTTACGAAGCTAACGCCATCACAGCCGTCTCCTATTTGGTATCGGACATTTCCTTCGAGAACATCACGATCTATGGCTGTCCCGGAATGGGGTTCTATATTTCGAGCCAAAGAGGTTTTCGGCTTTCAAACTGTAAGATTATGCAGAAGCCAGGTGCTCAACGCCCGGTGTCGGCCGCGGCTGACGGTGCCCATTTTACGGATACGTCCGGAGATATCCTGGTCGAGGACTGCGACTTTAGCGGGCAAGGTGATGACTCGCTGAACATCGCAGGACTCTGGATATCGGTGACGCAGATAGTAAATGCGAGAAATGTAATTCTCACGCGCCAATATAACGCGGATCTTATCAGACAAGGGGATCAGCTTGAATTCGCGAAATCGGATAGCCTGATTGAATTGGTCAGGCGTAATGTGACGAGCGTGAGCTATAATACGACCACCGGCAGGTTCACGGTTACAGTTGACCAGGATTTACCAGCCAATCTCGCGGTCGGAGACTTAGCGATCAATCTAACCCACACTAATCAGAGATTCCTTATAAGGCGAAATTACTTCCACGATCATCGTGCCCGCGGCATGCTAATCCAGTCATGGAACGGCATTGTCGAAGATAACGTGGTGCAAGATCCCACCTGGCAAGGGATATACTTGTCCACAGACGCGAAAAACTTCCTTGAAGGACCGGGTCCCCAGAGCGTCATTGTGCGAAACAATGTCTTTAAACGCTGTGGTTACCTCTACTATGGGGCATCCGGAGAGACAATGGGCGCTCTCAATGTTACGGCTGCCGTGCCCGCGGGTATCAGTGAAACTCCTATAATCAAAAATGTTCTCATTGATGGGAATATAATCTCGGAAACTCCTGGCTTGGCAATGTTCGTCTCATCCGCCTCTGGGATCACCGTCAGCAATAATATCATTGTAGATTCCAACACGCTAGGAGCTTTTCCTTCCTGGTACGGCTCAGCGATTGGCGTCGTGCCCCACGGGTCGATCATGGTCGCGAGGGCTTCGAACGTCCTATTGATGGACAACCTTGAGATCAACAGGCATCAGCAGCCAGAGAAGGGCATCTACTCCGACCCCGCGACGACAGCTGGCATAAGTGTGCAGGGGAATTCGCAGGCGTCCCCCACCGCTGGAGGCACGATTTCATTGGGCGCCGGTTATAAAAGCGGTTCAAACGCGACTCTCACAGCAGAACCATATGGCGGAGCTACGTTTTCCAACTGGACGGAAAACCACAACGTGGTCAGCACATCCACAAACTACTCCTTCAGCTTACAAGCAAATCGAAATTTGATAGCAAACTTCACCCCATCAAGCGGGCAATTATTCAACATCTCCACTCGAATGGAGGTGCAAACGGCCAGCAACGTGCTCATCGCCGGCTTCATCATCGGCGGCAGCAGCAACAAGACGGTGCTGCTGCGCGCCCTTGGCCCCACCCTTAGCCAGTTTGGCATTACCGGAGCATTGGCTGATCCGACGTTGGAGCTCCATGCTGGTAGCGGCGCCCTGATTGCATCTAACGATAATTGGAAAGATACCCAACAAGCTGCGATCAGTACGACTGGGCTAGCGCCGCCCAACGACAAAGAGTCTGCCATTTTACATACGTTTTCTCCCGGTAGCTACACGGCCATTGTGCGCGGGAAGAATAATACAACGGGAGTAGCTTTGGTGGAGGCGTACGATATCGACAAGGGTAATAGTAGCACTTTAACCAACATCAGTACGCGCGGTTTCGTCGATACCGGCCAAAACGCGATGATTGGCGGCTTTATCGGTGGCAATGGCACTACCCGGGTAATCGTGCGGGCGTTGGGGCCAACTCTGTCACAGTTTGGCGTTCCGAATGTGCTGACGGATCCAACTTTGGAGATACACGATACCAACGGAACGTTGATCGCATCTAACGACAACTGGCAGGATACTCAGCAAGCCGAGATTCAGGGAAGTGGATATGCGCCGCCGAACGCGAGCGAATCAGCAATCATCATTGACCGGCCTGTCGGCAACAGCACCGCAATCGTGCGAGGCAAGAACAATACTAAGGGCGTAGCGTTGGTCGAAGTTTATACGCTACAGTAATCTCACGTATCTGAGCAAACTTGCCGGACCAGCTTCGCCACCCCTGCACCCAGGCACGGCAGAGCCGTGCAAGTGAGCGAGGAAGGCGTGATCGCGTCAAACCCCTTCGTCTCCGGCATCGCCGGAATGAAAAGGAAGCGAAACAACTTGAACAAGGGCAGAGCCGGCCATTAACTGCATCCCCGGTTCGTTGTAATTCCTCTTGATCATCGCGAGACCGATTTCGGTATTTAGGCGCTCGGAAAAAGCGCTGCTCTTGATTTGACCCACGAACTTTTCGCCAGCCGCGAGATTTGTTGCGGGTTTCAGGCCGGCGTCGGTCAAAGAGACCACGCCGCGCAAGCGCTGCCGCATCTGGCCGCTCATTTTCATTCGCGAGATCACTTCCTGGCCGATGTAGCAGCCTTTTTCGTAATCAATCGCACGAGCGGCGAGATTCGCTTCCGGCGGAATGATCTCGGGCGTGAGCTCGCGCCCCCAGCGTGGAATTCCATTCTCGATCCGCAAAACTTCCCACTTGCTTTCGTCCATCGCTCGATAATCGGCAGCCAGAATGCTCCTCGTTTTCTCTGCTCCAGCGGATTCAACCCAAATATCCCAACCATCAATCCCCAGCCGACGCGAGCAGACGCAGAACTTTGCGCCTGATATTTTCGGCTTCGGTTCTCCCAAGACCTGGAAGAGTGTAAATTGGTCTGTCGCGTCCTCAATCGTCACGTCATCGGCGATGACATAGCGCTCGAGTCGAGCCTGCAATCGCTCGCGTAACTCCTGATCGGCATCGATCCAAATGTCGTTAGGTGTGGCGAACAAAAAGAGGTGCGCATCGAGATGGCCTTTGGCATTGAGGACGCATGACTCCTGCGTCGCCTCTGCACCGGCTCTACGAACGTCGTTAGTGGTCTGCCCGTTCAGAAAACGAATCCGATCGGCCCCGATAACCCGCAACTTCGCGCGGGCGGAAAGATCGAAGAACGCCGGGGCCATTTGACCGATCAATAATCGGTCCGTCGCAATAAGCGACTGAAGAATCCGCGCTTCGCCTCTTCTGGTTCGGAATCACCGTTCGAAGGAGTCTCGGGTGGAGTCGTCGTTTCCTCCGGTTCCGGCTCCGTTTGACGCGGCGTCTCAAGATCGGCCGGCTTTGGCCGTTCTTCGGCAACCGGCTGTTCTTCTGCCGGAGCTGGCTCAGAAGGCGGTGGTCCAATCTGCGTCGCTTCCAGTTTTGCCAACTGCTCCTCGACGAACTCGGGCGATTCGTGCGGCACCGCCGCCGGACGCGGCGAGAACAAATCGGGCTGTCGCTCCGCCATTTCCGGCGTTTGCACAAATGGTAGAAAACGCCGGGCGATTGAGGAATAATCATCGTCGCCCCGGCCCTGCCGCGCTTCATCGAGCAAGCGATCACGCGTCGCGCCCGCTACTGTCAGATCAAGGTCGAAGTGGCGGCCCATCCGATTTGCGATCTGCATGTCTTTGAGCATGTGCTTGACCGAAAAATGCGGATCGAAATCCGCAGAAATAATCCGCGGCACTTTCAAATCGAGCGTGGCTGAATTGCTGGAGTTTTGCTTAAGAGCATCGGCAAATTTTTCCAATGGAATGCCCGAATAATGTACAATCGCCATCGCTTCTGCGGCCCCTTGCACGCTCGCCGCCGTTACCATGTTGGTTGCGATCTTGATGATGCTGGCGTCGCCGATTGCGCCGATGTTCACGATCGCTTTGCTGCTTGCTTGCAGTAATGGACGCACTTCATTAACAGCCGCTTCATCGCCACTAACGTAATAGACGAGCTGACCCTTCTCCGCGCCCAACTTACTGCCGGTAAATGGCGCCTCCACCAAACGGGCGCCGCGGCGTTCTACTAACGCAGCCGCTTCGCGCATGGTATCGGGTGAGACGGTCGGATGCGCAATCACAATATGACGCGGCGTAAGCGACATCGAAATGGTCTGAATCATTCGCATCAGCGCATCGTCGTCGGAGACGAAGATCTGGAGGTAATTGCAGGTCTGCGCCAGCTCGGCCGGGGAACCGACAAAGTTGGGCACTGGTCGCGGGGTACGGTTCCAAACGAAGACCGACAGTCCTTGGTGGCGCAAATGATCGGCAATACGACGGCCAATAATGCCGAGGCCAATAATACCCACGCTCTTTCGAATAGTACGCGTCATGTCCGTGCCCTCTGGAAACTGCGATTAAACCTGCCACCGTGCAATTCTATTCATTTCACCACAACCCGGGTGCGCTGCGCCAGTTCGGACTCCAGCCCGGAAACGGCGCTATGCCGTTTCTCTGCGGCGATGAGCGCGGTAATTTCAGGCGTGGCTTCTGCAAGCGTCAGCGGGCGTGCGGGATGCACATCGGTCACTTGGAGCGCGTGAAAGCCCAAGTGCGATTGCAGGAATCGCGGTGGAGCATTGGGGACCAATTGTTCCGCGGCCTCGAAAAATTCCGCCGGCATGCGATTGGCCGCGAAAAAACCCAGATCGCCACCGTGCGTTTTGCTCGCTTCGTCTTCGGAAACTGCGGCAGCGAGTTCGCCAAAATCCTCCCCCCGGCCCAAACGTACGGCGATATCGAGGATGGCGTGTTGCTTCGCTTGCATCAGCTCCGGCGCTGAGCCCTCAGGCGCGGCCAGAAAAATGTGTCGGGCGCGAATTCGCGTTGGTTGCACGAATTCGGCTGGATGCTGCTCGAAATATTTCTGCACTTCCGTATCCGACACGGCAACTTGCGAAGCAATTTGATTCTCAATCCATTCTTCGCCGCGGATTGCTTCGGCTAAGGCTCGTCTGAGAGTTCGTTGTGAAACCCCGCTCCGCTGCAGGGTTGCGCGAAACTGGCGATCATCCGCAAATTGATTCCGCAAAGCGACCAGGGCCCGGTCGGAACCGTTCGTTGTAACGCCATTCGTTGGCAATGCTTCGTTTGCCATCAACTCCTCGCGGAGCGCGACTCTCTCAGTTTCATCGGAATCTTCTCTTCCTGCGCAAAATTGTTTCTCTCGGATACGTGCTCCAAGATCCGCCTCGAAGACTCCACTTTGCCGCACCAGCGCAATCAATTTGCCGCGCTGAAAAATCTGGCCAGCTACTTGATGCACTGCAGGCAACCTAACCAGCCAGCCGCCGGTCACCGCGCCCGCGGCAATTGCGAATAGCGCGGGCAGGATTCGGATCAGGTTTTTCATTTCAGCTCAAATTGCACCAGATCGTAGAGGGCAACACGCCCGACGATTTCCAGACTTTCCGCGCTGATTTTGTCCAGTGTATCACCTGCGGTGTGCCACGGCGGAAAATCGAAGTCGATCAGATCGATCACCGGAATCCCGATCTGGTTAAGGGGAGTGTGATCGTCGGTCATTCCACCCCCGAGATAGGTGAAATGAGCGCGTTGGCCGAGCGCATCAGCCGCGGCAAAAATGTTGCGCGTCAGGTCGGGCGGCGAATCAGGCGGCAACGTTACATCGAGCGATTTGTCCCCGATCATATCGAAGAGGATTCCGCCGCGAACAGATTTCGCTTTTCCCGAATCACGCAGCTCTTGCGCAAAATGACGGCTACCGTAGAGCCCATCGGTGGCAGTAAAGTTTTCGAATGCCTCTTCGCCGTCGAAAAACAGAAGCTCGATCTTTGCGGCAAGGGCCGGGCTCATCGCCAGGACCCGGGCCATCTCCATGAGCAACCCAGTGCTCGATCCGCCGTCATTCGCGCCAACAAAGCGAATGGTGTCGAAGGTTTTGGTGTCGTAGTGAGAGCAAAGAAGGAACTGGGCTGCCTCATTCTTTTCGCTGGTCCCAAAGCGCGCGATCAGATTTACAAATGTCATTTTCCCGCGCGGAGTCTGGTCGGAAAATTCAGAGCGCGTTACCGTCCAACCGGCAGACTTCAACTGTTCGATGATATAAAGTCGCGATTTCTCCAACGCTTCCGAACCGGCGGGTCGGGGGCCGAGATCAACCAGATGCTGGACGTGGGCAAAGGCTTTCTCGCCGGAAAAATTTTCCCAAAGCGGCGCGCTTCGAAAACTGCAACTCTGGCCCGATAGGGTTGCGAACGTGGCGAGAAACAGCGCCCGCGAGAAGGTACAGCGCATGGCGCCGCTCAATTTTCTGGCGGAAGCCCGATCACCTGCATGATGCGCTGCAAATCATCGGCACCATAATATTCAATTTCGATTCGCCCTTGTTTCTCACCATGATGCAAAACCACGCGTGTCCCGAGGTGTTCCTGTAAACGCGACTGCAAATGTTCAATCGCACTTGCGTTCACCGATCCTGACGACGGGCGACGACGGCGCGGTTTCGCTTGGCCCAGCTGTCGGGCAACCAGTCGCTCTGTCGCCCGCACTGTCGCGCTGCGTCTTAAGACCGTTTCCGCGACGGCCAACTGTTCTTCTGGCGCTTTCAGCCCGAGCAATACTTTGGCATGTCCGACCGAGATCAAATCCTGGGTCAACCATGTTTGTACTTGCTCGTGCAAATCGAGTAACCGCATCGCGTTCGCCACGGCCGCGCGGCTCCGGCCAACCTTGTGCGCGATCTCTTCCTGCCGCATTCCAAATTCACCGGCCAAACGAGCATAACCCTGCGCTTCTTCGATCGGATTCAGATCGGCGCGCTGTAAATTTTCGATGAGCGAAAGTTCGAGCACGTCGCGATCGCTCGCGCTCCGAATAATGACGGGCACTTCATTTAGGCCCGCTTCCTGAGCCGCGCGCCAGCGCCGTTCCCCGGCGATCAATTCGTGACGTCCGTCGATCGCCCGCACAATCAGAGGTTGAATGATTCCGTGTTCGCGGATGGATTCGACCAACTCCGAGAGCGCATCCGCGCCGAAATCCTTACGCGGCTGCAATGGGCTTGGAGTGATGCTGTAGAGACTGACTCGCTGAATTTTTTCCGAATCGTCGACTGTCGCAATCCCTGGAGCTGGGGCCGGCTGCGCGGCGATGAGTGCGCTGAGACCTTTGCCGAGCGCCATTTTTGCCATTGCGCAGAGATTATCGGAAGCGACTCCGCAACGCAAACAGCTCGTTGCGACAATTTGCGGCACGCATAGCATCGTGCATGGCCACAACCCTCACCGAGACCTTCACTCTCGGGCATTCACCCGATCCGGACGACGCTTTCATGTTTTACGCCATGGCGACGAACAAAATCGATCTGCGCGGTTATCGTTTCGAGCACCGGCTGGAAGATATTCAGACGTTGAACGAACGGGCAATGCGCGGCGAGTTGCATATTTCTGCGGTCTCGATCCATGCCTACGCCTACTTCGGGGACAAATATTTGCTGCTGCCATGCGGCGCGAGCATGGGCGACGGCTATGGCCCGTTAATGATTGAGAAACATCGAACAACGAACAGCGAACATCCAACATCGAATGAAGATATTCGAGAGCGGTTGCGTAATCGAGTAATCGCGGTGCCGGGCACAATGACGAGCGCCTTCTTGGCCCTGCAACTTTATCTCGGTGAATTTAACTACATCGTCGTGCCTTTCGACCAAATCTTCGAGACGGTACGGAGCGGGCGTGCAGAGGCTGGCTTGATCATTCACGAAGGGCAGCTCACTTATGCGCACTCCGGTTTTACAAAATTAATCGATCTGGGCGAATGGTGGAAAGAACGGACCGGCCTGCCATTGCCGCTGGGTGGCAACGTTCTGCGTAAGGACATTCCGCGCGAGATTCAGCATGATCTGGCCGCGATTTTGCGAGAGAGCATCGAATTCGGCCTGAACCATCGCGCCGAAGCGGTGCAACACTCCATGCCATATGCGCGCGACATGGGTAGTGACCTGGCATCAAAGTTTATCGGAATGTATGTAAACGAGTTCACCCGCGACTATGGCGAAGTTGGACGCGAGGCCATCCGCCGGTTTCTGGGCGAAGCGCGCGAACACGGTTATATCGATCGCGAAATCTCGATCGAGTTCGTAACGTAGATATCGGTCGCCGCTATTTTTTTTTCGCGCCCGGAGACGGCGAAGCTTTCGGCTTGCTTACCGCTTCCACGACGAAATTCTTCACCCGCTCGGCCTCTTGTTTGAAACCGTTAGTGAAATCATGGGTGCCGTACTCAAAAAGCACGACGAAAGAGAAGGTGAAAAAAACGAATAGGACGAGCCAGAACAGCCCGCGAATGAGAGACATCGCGCGATCTTAAGGCAGTAAGGGGGCCTGGTCAACGACGCCGTAAACCAAGGCAAGCCTTCGCAGTTGAACCGGCAAGCGAAGCTGCGATTCTGCTCGCGATGCGGGTGCCATTGCTCGACCTAAGCGAACAATATCGCGCCCTGGCCACGCCGATTCGGCAGCAAATCGATGAAGTGCTGCAAAGTCAACGTTTCATCCTCGGCCCGAAAGTGGAGCAGTTCGAACGCGCACTTTGCGATTACACCGGCGCAAAATTCGCTATCGGCGTTTCCTCCGGAACGGATGCGTTGCTCGCAGTCTTGATGGCACTGGAAATCGGACCGGGCGACGCCGTGATTACGACCCCGTATTCGTTTTTCGCGACCGCTGCCTGTATCGCACGGGTCGGCGCGACACCGCTCTTTGTCGATATCGAGCCGGAAACTTTTAATATTTCACCCCAAGCGATTCGATCGTTCATTGAAAAAAATTGTCGCGAGGTGGACGGCGTCCTGATGACACGTGACCGACAAGCCGTTCGCTTGATCATTCCGGTGCATCTTTTCGGGCTCTGCTGCGAGATGGACTCGATCATGGAGATCGCGCGCGAACATAAGTTGCTGGTGATTGAAGACGCGGCCCAGGCAATCGGCGCCGGATACCCTCGAAGCGCTGGAGTAGCATCGGCCGGCACGATCGGCGATGTGGGATGTTTCAGCTTTTATCCTTCGAAGAATCTTGGGGCAGCGGGCGACGCCGGCGCCGTCGTTTGTATGGCGGAAAATCTCGCAAGACGCATACGGACTTGTCGCCAACACGGCATGGAACCGCGGTATCATCATCAGTTTATTGGTGGGAATTTTCGCCTCGACGAAATGCAGGCGGCGATTCTTCAGATTAAACTGCCGCACCTGGCCAATTGGTCGGCAGCTCGTCGCGCAGCCGCTGATTTTTACCGCGGTGAGTTTTCCCGGCGCAATTTGGCAAATTCCATCATTCTTCCAGCCGAGCCATATCGGGAGCGCGCCGGTAATCATCACATCTATCATCAGTTTGTCATTCGCGCGGTAGCGCGGGATGAGTTGAAGGCGCATCTCGTCGGCAACGAAATTGGAAGCGAGATTTACTACCCGGTCCCGCTCCATTTGCAGGAATGCTTTTTCTATTTGGAACACAAAGAGGGCGACTTTCCGGAAGCGGAACGCGCGGCTGCCGAAACGTTGGCCTTGCCGATTTATCCAGAGCTGAGTCGTGAAGCGCAGCGATTTGTGGTAGACAAGGTTGCGGAGTTTTACGACTAATAATGCATCTGTATCCCAAGGTTGAGCGCCCACTTGCGGCGCATCCGGCGCGAGCCTATATCAACGCTCGCAAGCGGGTAGGTTCCGGAGTGGCCAAACGGGGCAGACTGTAAATCTGCTGGCTTTACGCCTTCGCTGGTTCGAATCCAGCCCTGCCCATTTC
>WNFT01003554.1_pt1 | contig 13533 bp, 10 predicted proteins | sample 5400191 | NCBI WGS metagenome assembly WNFT01 (sample SAMN13153359, study PRJNA577476) | soil metagenome | isolation source: 80 cm saprolite under Madrone tree | place: USA:California | collected 2016-06-14
GGCAAGTCTCGCTGGGCGAGCGCAGCCTCGGCGAGCCCCTGGCGGCCGAGCGCCAGGTACGTCCGCTCACCGGACGTCGCCGCGAGCCGACACAGCTCCTGCATCTGTTCGCGTGCGCGGCCGAACTGCCTGCGCGCGAGCCAGTACTGTCCGAGCCCCAGGCTCAGCGGCATCAGGAGAATCGAGCGCATCAGCGTGGACTGGGCGGTGACTTCCTGGAACGCGCGCAGTGCCGCAGCGGGCCTCTTCAAGCCCAGGTGGGCGAATCCAAGGACGATCGAGCCCAGAAGCTGGTCCAGCTGGACCTCCGCCCCCGGCGGCCGCTCTTGCTCGCACAGCGTCCGAGCGCTCTCGAAATTTCCCACGTGCGTGAGCAACCACGCCGTCTGAAACCGGAACCCCCGCGCCCAGAGGCGGTGCCCGTTTCGCTCCGCCATCTGGAGTCCGTCGCGGAGGACGCCGCGCAGCTCTCGCCACTCGCCGAGGTGTAGCAGCGCCCACCCGCGATGGAACTGGCACGTCATGTAGTGATACGCGTCGCTCACCTCCAGCGCCAACCGCAGGCCCTCCTCCGCGGTACGACATGCCACCCGGTAGTCCGCCTGGTAGCTCCGCAGATGCGCGTAACGGCTGACGTGCAGGCTCAGCAGCCTCCTCTCTCCGGCGCGACGCACGGCGTCGATGGCGAGGCGGCAGGCCTCCGCGTCCTCGTCCCGCCAACCGCGCAACAGGATGCGCTGGCAGCCGACGAACCCGCGGACATGCGCCTGCAACGCCTCGTCGGACAGGCCGGGGGCGAGCGCGAGCGCCTGCTCGATGGCCGCCAGGCTTCGCTCTCGATCGATCCAGGAGAGCGCGGCGCCGAGGTCCAGCAGCGCCCGCGCTTCCACATCGGCGCGGCCGTGCTCCCGGGCGTAGGCGGCGAGCGCCTCGAAGCCTTCGACCGTCGCCCTCACATCGCCCATGGCCCGGCGGACTTGCCCGAGCTGCTCGAGGAGGGCGAGGCGCCCGGGGACGCGTTCGGCGTCGGGAAGCCGTTCAGTGAGATCCAGCGCACGGCCGACATAGCCGGCCGCCTCGGTGTTCGCGTTCCGCCGGGTCGCCGTGCCGGCCGCGTCCGTCAGGTAGCGCACAGCTCGCCGGTCGGCGCCCGCTTGCTCGAAGTGCGCCGCCAACTCGGCGGCGATGTCACGCGCCCTGTCGCCGTAACCCATTTCTTCCCGTTCCGCGATCGCCTGGTGGAACTCGCGCCGCCGCGCGGGAGAGATGGACTGGTAAAGCGCGTTCCGGTGCAGCGCGTGCACGAACCGATAGCGCGAGGCCACCGTCCGGTCGGGCCATTCGCCGGCGCCGAGCGACCGGATGAAGAGGTGACGTTGCGCCAGCTCGTCGCAGGTCTCCTCCACCTTGGCCGGCGCTCGTTGGAGGGCCGCGGCCACCGAGGCCGCCGAGAACTCCATGCCGGCGACGCTTCCCGCGGCCAAGACTTGCCGCTCGTCCTCTCCGAGCTGGCCCATGCGACGCTCGATCATCTGGCGGAGGCTCTCCGGAACATCGACCTCGACCTCCTCCAGCACCGCGCGCATCTCCCACCGTTCGTCGCGCATGACGATGAGCCCGCGCGCGACGAGGTCTTCGACGACGCTCACCATGAACAAGGGATTGCCCTCGGTTCGCCGGTTGATGACGCGCGCCAGCTCGGATGGAAACGCGTGTCCCACGAACCGCTCGTGCAGGTACTCCGTGACCGCCGCCTCGCTCAGCAGTTCCAGCGACAGCTCCTGGCCGCGCCCCCGCGCTTGCAACTCGAGTCTGACGTGCTCGAGGGGGTGCTGGCTCACGAGCACGTCGACCGGACGGTAGGTGCCGATCAGGAGCAGCCGCGCGGGCTCCTGCCGCCGTGCGAGCATCGAGACGAGATCGACCGTCGCCGTGTCACTCCAGTGCAGGTCCTCGAGCACGAGAACCAGAGGTGCTTCGGCCGTCAGCGCTTCGACCGCCTCCGCCATCTCGCGCAGCATCCGTTCACGCGTCGCCCCCAGGAGGTCCCGCTCCAAAGCGTCCTGGTCGGCGCTGTCGAGGAGCCACGGCATCTGCACCAGCCAGGTCGGCGCGTGCTTGCGCAGAAGGGGGATCAGCCAGTCGCCACCACTTTCCCGGCAGAGGCGGCCCAACGCATCCAGCACGGGCATATAGGGCTCGGGCGTCCCGTACGTCTCGACGCACTGGCCGTGGGCGATCCACACGCGTGGATCGGCGCTCACTCGCTCGAGAAAGGCCTCGACCACGCCGGTCTTGCCGATGCCCGGCTCACCGGTCACGAAGACGATCTGGCGCGTGCCCCGCCACGCCGCTTCGATCCCTCTCTGGAGCCGGTCGAGCGCGGGCTCGCGGCCGACGAGGTGGGCCGGGCCGCGGTATCGGAAGCCGCCGGTGGGACCGGACCCGACCGGCGATCGCTCGGACGCCCCGTCTCTCTCTGGCCTGGGGTCGGAGTCGGTGACGCCGGCGATGAATCGATATCCGCGGCGGTGAACCGTCGCCACGAAGCGCGGCGCGCCGACTCGATCGCCGAGGGCCTTCCGGATCTCGCGCACGCAGACCTTGAGCACGGCATCCCCCACCACCGTCTCCGGCCACACGCTCTCGAGGAGGAAGTCCTTCGTGACGAGCTGCCCGTGACGCTCGGCGAGACACTGCAGTACGGCAAAGGCCTTCGGCGTCATGCGAATCGCCTTCGTCCCGCGCCACAGACACGCATCGTCCCGATCGAGCCGAAACGGAGGGAAGCGAAGCTGCCGCGACCGTCTCACTTCCATTAGCACGCTCTTACCGAACTCTTACCGCGTGATTATGACCCGCCGATCGCGCCGTGCCTAAGCTGACTGCGCGATGACGGGACCAGCCGCCAAGAGACTACCACCGGCGAGTGCAACTCGCCGCCCGCTGCGCCTTCGTTGTTCAGTGCCGGGCGCAAGCAAACGCCACGAGAGGGGGGGGATGCAGGTCCGTATCGGAACCTCAGTCGAGTCGTGCAATTCCATACGTCTGAAAGGAGAGAGGTCATGCAGTTGACGCATAGCTACCGAATGCTGGCTCACACAAGTATCAGGTCCGCCGTACTCCTTGCCCTCGGCCTCCTGCTCGTCGCGTGGCCGGGACCGGCGACAGCGAGAGAGGAGGGCCACGCGAGAGAGGTTAAGGGCGACCGCCATGAGCAGGAGAAACGGGAGAAGCTCTCGTTTGACATGGTCGTCGCGACCGGGGCACAGCGCTGCCTGCCGAATGCGACAGGGCATGTGACGATCCAAGCGGCGGGAGACAACCAACGGATGCACGTGAAGGTGGAGGGTCTGCCGCCGCATCGAGTGTTCACGCTCTTCGTGCTGCAGGTCCCAACGGGGCCCTTCGGCCTCTCCTGGTATCAGGGCGACATCGAGACCGATGAGGAAGGGGAGGGCAGTAAAACCTTTTTGGGCATCTTCAGCAGCGAGACCTTCGTCATCGCTCAGGCTGTTCACCCAGCACCTCAGACGCACCCCGGCGTCGATGCGGTGACGAATCCCGTAACCGCACCGGTGCACATGTACCATCTCGGGATGTGGTTCAGTGACCCTGGGGATGCCGTGGCGGCAGGATGCTCAAACGGCACGACGCCCTTCGACGGTGATCACGTTGCGGGCATCCAGGTGCTGAACACCAGCAATTTCCCCGACACCGCCGGCCCGCTCGGGCAATTCGAGTGACGCGCGGCGTACGCATCCAGGAAGTGGGACAGGGGGCGGCACCGGCCGCCCCCACGACTCGCGACGAGCTCTCACAGTTCTGGCCACTCTCTGCGCAGCCGCCCAGGACGATGACGCTGGTCGTATCGACGGCGTGACGTAACACGCCCTCCGCGCCACACGTTCGCTTCGCGTCTCGTCGCTGCTGCGGTAGACTTGCCAACGGTCCAAGCGCTGGGCGGCCGGCGAACGTTGAGCATGGTTCAGTGTTCTCCCGGCTTCACGGTCCGTGATTGACCGAGGGCGTCGGGCGCTGATATTTTGCTCGACTGTGCTCGGATTCGGCGAGGTGATCGATGAAAAGACGAGATTTTCTGGCTCTGCTTGGTGGAGCGACTGGGTGGGCGCTTGGCGCCGAAGCGCCGCAGGCAGGCACGATCAAGCGGGTCGGCCTCCTGCGCGTCGGCCCCGCTCCCAAGGAATGGATCGAGAGTTTCCGGCAAGGGTTGCGCGATCACGGCCTCGTCGAGGGGCAGGGATACTCGGTCGAGCTCGGCTTGGCCGACCGTGCCGCGCAGATCCCCGAAGTTCTTGCACAGCTCGTCCGGCGCAAGGTCGACGTGATCGTTGCTTCCGGAGTGCCATCGGTGCTACCGGCCAGGGACGGCGCCGGCACGATCCCGGTGGTGTTCATATTCTCCGGCGATCCGGTTGCTATGCGGCTGGCCGCAAGCTTGGCGCGGCCAGGTGGCAATCTCACCGGAGTTACCGTCATGGACTCGGCCGTTACGGCCAAGCGCTTTCAGCTGCTCAAGGAGCTGGTGCCTGGACTCTCCATGGCCGCGCTTGTGCTACGCACGCAAGGTCCTGAAAATACCCGGTACATCGAGGAAGCACGGCGTGCCGAGCGAGACCTGGAACTGCAGGTGCAAGTCCTGACCGTTCGTGATGCGGACGACCTCGCGCGCGCGCTTGACACGGCAAAGAACGTGCGTGCCTTGGTCGTCGTCGGTGACGCGCAGTTCACAACGGCGCGTGCCCGCATCGCCGAGCTCGCGTTGAAGCATCGCCTGCCGACGATGTTTACCCACGGGGCCATGGTTGAGGCCGGCGGTCTCATGTCCTATGGGCCGGACTATCGAGAGCTCTACCGGCAAGCGGCGGACCATGTCCACAAAATCCTGCAGGGTGCCAAGCCGGGCGACATCCCGATCGAGCAGCCCACGAGGTTCGAACAAGTCATCAATGTGAGAACCGCCAAGGCCCTGGGCCTCACCATTCCGTCGATCCTGCTCATGAACGCTACACATGTGATCGACTAATGCGAGAGTGCTCGACCCTGTTGCAAATGCGGTAGTGTCTCAGTTTGAACGGAGATAGCAGGATAGGTGTACCCGCGACGCGCCCGACGCCCGACACGAGCGACAACGGTTCGCACTGAGCCAGGAACGCCCGCCATGAGCGTCTGAACGCGCGTCGCCCGACGCGCTGTCTCGTTGATCTCGGGTCTGCGACCTTCTTTCACGAAGCAGCGGGTTACGAGAAAAGCCTCGAGCAGTGCCGCACACTCAGCGGGTTCGCTGGCGAGGGTGGAGCGGTACGCCCACCTGGCCCCGGATCGTCTGCGGGCGGCGGTGGAGCGCCTGGTGAGCCAAGCTCCGGCGGCCGCTTTTGTAGCAGCACCTGAGGGAGCCGCAGCGATGCAACTTGCCCGAGACTTCACCGTCAGGCAAGATGAGGCGTCGCGTGTCATGTAAGTATGCGGAGGGGTGGCCGAGCCCGGTTGAAGGCGTCCGACTCGAAATCGGATAGGGGCCCAGAAGGTCCCTCGGGGGTTCAAATCCTCTCCCCTCCGCCAAATTTTCCGGTCGGACGGCATCGGCGTCACAGATTGCATGCGGAGGGGTGACCGAGCGGCCGAAGGTGCGGCACTGGAAATGCCGTGCACGGGTAACCCCTGTGCCGCGGGTTCAAATCCCGCCCCCTCCGCCAACTTCGTCTTCGACGTGGCCGTGCTAGACGGGGAGGTAGCGGTGCCCTGTTGCCCGCAATCCGCTCTAGCGGGGTCGAATCCCCTCTCGAGGGCGGGCCGTGTTGAGTGAGCCTCGGCGAGCGGCGTTGAAGGCTGGGCCCCACGCAACGAGAATCGTCGAACCCCGCCAGGCCCGGAAGGGAGCAACGGTAAGGCGACCCTCTCGTGTGCCGTGGGAGTACCTGGCCGGAGCCGTCTCCACGGGGAGATCGCAGGACGGTTCGATCGAAGGAGGGTGCACGGCCACTGTTGTATCGGAGCCCGCGGCCGGCGTGAACCGAAGGTGGCGAGTGATGGGTACGCGGGGTTCCGCATCTCGGAGTCGACCCGTGAGGTGTCCCCGGTGAGTTATCAGGTGCTCGCACGGAAGTGGCGGCCGCAGACGTTCGAGGCGGTCGTCGGCCAGGACGCGATCACGCGGACGCTGAAGAACGCGCTCGTCTCCGGCCGCATCGCCCACGCCTACCTCTTCGCCGGGCCGCGTGGCATCGGCAAGACGACGACCGCGCGCCTGCTCGCCAAGGCGCTGTTGTGTCCTGAACGGTCGGGCCCCGAGGCGTGCGGCACGTGCACGGTGTGCGTCGAGGCCCAGGCCGGGACGCTTGTGGACATCGTCGAAATCGACGCGGCGTCGAATCGCAAGATCGACGACGTGCGGGCCATCCGGGAGAACGTCAAGTACGCGCCGGCGCGCGGCCGCTACAAGGTCTACATCATCGACGAGGTCCATCAGTTGACGGCCGACTCATTCGATGCGCTGCTGAAGACGCTCGAGGAGCCGCCGGCGCACGTCATCTTCATCCTGGCCACGACCGACCCACGCGAGTTGCCGCCGACGATTCTCTCTCGCGTGCAGCGCTTCGACTTTCGTCCCATCGCGCCCGACGTGCTGGTGAAAAGCCTCGAACGCATCTTGCGGGACGAGAAGATCCCGTTCGAGGCCGCGGTGCTGCCCGTGGTCGTTCGAGCGGCCGAGGGTTCGCTGCGGGACGCACTGTCGTTGCTGGACACGGCCATCGCGTACGGCGGAGGCCAGCTGGAGGCGGCGACGGTGGCCCAGCTCCTCGGCGCCACCGCGCCCGAGGCCGTGCGCGCGTTCTGTGAGGCGCTCATCGGCCACGACACGCCGGCGGCGCTCGAGGCCGTCGACCACGCAGCGCGCGAGGGCGAGGACCTCGGCGCATTCGTGCGTGACGCGATCGAGCTGCTGCGCCGCGTGCTCGTGCTCAAGGCCGCCCCGAGCGCGCAGCTCGCCGAGCTGACCGCCACCGAAGCCAACGCGTTGCGCAAGCTCGGCGAGACGGCGAGCGTCGACGAGATCCTCTACGTGCTGAAGAGCTTCGTCGACACCGACGCGCTGATGCGTGAGTCGCCGCACCCGCGGGTGGAGCTCGAGATGGCGGCGGTCAAGGCGACCCGTCGGCCGGTCCCGCAGGCGCTCGACGACGTGCTGCGCCGCATCGACGAGGCTCAGGCGCGGCTCGCCCAGACGCCGGTGACAGGAGCGGCGCCGGCTGCGGTTCAGGAAAACCTCCTCGCGCCGGTCGAGACCCGCCCGAGCTCGCGGCCGGCGGCACCGACCACCACCGCTGCCGTCTCGACCCCGCGGCCAGCGCCGCCTCCGCCCACCAGCGCAGCGTCACCCGCCAGCCCGCCGCCGCCCGCCGCAACGCCCGCGACACCACCAGCGTCAGACCTCGTGACCGTCTGGCAGCGCGTCGTGGATGAGGTCATGGCGAAAAAGCCGATGCTGGGCTCGGTGCTGGCTCAGGCGAGGCCGGTCGAGGTTCGCGACGGCGATCTCGTGATCGCGGTGAGCGGCAATCACTTCCACCGTGAGATGCTCGGCGATCGCGCCAACCGCGATCTCGTGCAGGCGGCGGCGCGCCGTCAGATCGCCAGCGTCGAGCGGGTCGTCGTCGCCGAGGACGATGCGGCAGCCGGCGGAGTGAGGGATCATCCGGCCGTACGGGCGATCGTCGCGGAACTCGAAGGCGAGGTGGTCGCGGTCCGCCGGCGGCCGCCGGAAGGAGAAGGCCAGTGAAAGGCTTCGGCAACTTGATGAGGGAGGCTCAGCGGCTCCAGCAGCAGATGGCGGCCGTCCAGGAGGAGGTCGCCCAGAAGAAGGTGCAGGCCACGGCGGGCGGGGGCATGGTGACGGTCGAGGCCAACGGCAAGCAGGAGATCGTCTCCATCAAGATCGACCCCGAGGTCATCAACAAGGACGACGCTCAGATGCTGGAAGACCTGGTGCTCGCCGCCAGCAACGAGGCGCTTCGGAAGGCGCGCGAGCTGGTCCAGCAGGAGCTCGGAAAGCTCACCGGCGGCTTGAAGATCCCGGGCCTGGGGCTCTAGGCCCCGCACGTTGGCGCACTACCCGGAGCCCGTCGCCCGGCTGATCGAGGCCCTCCAGCGTCTGCCCGGGATCGGGCCCAAGACGGCCCAGCGCCTGACGTTCTTCCTGCTCAAGCGGCCCGTCGAGGAGGTGCGCGAGCTGTCCGAGGCCCTCGTCGCCGTCAAGGACCGCATCGTCTACTGCCAGACGTGCTTCAACGTCACCGATGAGGACCCCTGCCGCATCTGTCGCGATCCTGGACGCGACTCGCGCCTCATCTGCGTCGTGGAGGAGCCGAACGATCTCCTGGCCATGGAACGGACCGGCGAGTTTCGCGGCCGATATCACGTCCTGCTGGGCGCGCTGTCGCCCCTGGACGGTATCGGGCCCGAAGATCTCAAGGTGCGCGAGCTGCTGGCGCGCCTGGACACCGGCGCCGGCACGGCCGAGGTGATCCTGGCGACTAATCCCAACGTCGAGGGCGAGGCGACCGCGCTGTATCTGGCGAAGCTGCTGCGCCCCCTCGGCGTGAAGGTCACCCGCATCGCGCGAGGCCTGCCCGTCGGGGGCGATCTCGAGTACGCCGATCAGGTCACGCTGTCCAAAGCGTTGGAGGGGCGCCGCGAGATAAGTTAGGATTCATTGAGTATCCGTCGCCGTCACTCCCCGGTAGCTCAGTCGGTAGAGCGGGTGACTGTTAATCGGCTCCGGGGCCGACGCACCACACCGCAGTCCGACGCAACCCCGCACAAGACCGAGAAACAGCGCGACCTCATGCGGCGTGGTCTGTCGTGGTGCGTCGGAACCGTCCTGGAACCAGGGCGATCCGATCGGGCTCGCACGATGACCATGTCGTTCGTCAGAGTCCACGGAGATGAACTCGCCCGAGACCACCTCGGTGAGGATCGGGTCCTGGTTTCTGGCGACGGGCAGCTACCCGCTCAGAGCAGCACCAAGAGACGTCCGGGTTCCAGATCGTCTACCGCATGTGGCCGAAGGGTTACGATCCGATGGCCAAGGGCGAGAAGCCGTATGGGCCGACCGCTCCCTATCTGCCTCCCGTTCCGCCCGCGCTGCCGCCCGCTCCACCGCTGCCGCCCACCAGGAAGGTGCTGACGCCACGGCCGAGGATGAAGCGTCCGGGGAACAGCTCGCTCAGCGCCCGGGCGGCGTTCGACGTCTAACGTACTCCCCGCAGCGCGCGGGGAGCCAGCATAACGAATTGATTGCTCAGAAGCGGAATGCCGCTACCCGACATCCCACCCGAACGGCGTGGATTTGTTGGAACCGATAGGTGGCAGAACGCTTGCACCGATTCCCGAGCCGTCGACCGGCCGCGATCGTCTTCACGGCCAGTCGCCAAGAGCGAGACCTGGTAGCTGCGTTCTTTCGCGAATCGGGGCGGGTATCGACACCGAAGGGGGTGTCTCCGTGAATCGACGAACCTTCCTGACCGGAACCGCTGCCTCCGTTGCCATCAGCCGTCGGTTGCTGTTACGCGCTGCCGCTTCCGCGCCCGTCATGGCCGCCGCCGGCCTGGGGACTCCATCGACGGCCGAAGCGGCTCCGCTGCCCCTGACGCCGCCCGATTCGGTCGATTACGAAGACGTCGGCGACTCGATCATCCAGGCGAGTGCGCCGACGATCGTGAACGTCCGGCTCACGCTCGGCCCGGACGGCGTCTACACCTTCGAGATGCCGCGCCTCGAGCAGGGCACCGGCATCGCGACCGCGCTCGCGATGATGATCGCCGAGGAGGCCGGCGTGACCCTCGACAAGGTCAGGGTCAACTCGGCCGACGCGCAGCCGAATCTCGAAGCGGGCCAGATCACCGGCGGTTCGTGCACCCTGCGCGCCTTCGAACCGTACATCAAGGTATTGGTGCTGAGGGCGCGGGCCGCGGCCGGCCTGCCGCCGCAAGCCGGCACGCCGACGGACCCGGCGCAGTACCGGCTGCTGGGCAAACGCCAGGCCAAGCTCGATGCGCGCGACATCGTGACCGGCAGGAAGAGGTTCACGATGGACCAGGATGTGCCGGGCGCCGTCCCGACCATGTGCCGCATGCCGTCGCAGATCCGCGGGACCGTCGTGAGCGTCAACAACCTGGCCGCGGTCGAGGCGATGCCGGGCGTGCTCGAGGTCGTCGTCGTCCCGGCCGGGGGCTTCGTCGTGAAGATTCCGCCCGCCGTGGCGGTGATGGCCGAGACCTTCGGCCAGGCCTACGACGCGTGCCGCGCGCTCGACATCACGTGGGGCGACGGCAACATGCGGGGGCAGTCGGACGCGACGATCCAGGCGCAGCTCAAGGCCGCGATCGCGCCGCTTCTCCCTTCGCCGCCGGGGACGATGACGGTCGAGGGCGAGTTCCAGTGGCCAGCCGCCACCGCCTGTCCGCTCGAGGTCGAATGCGCGATCGCCGACGTCCGCCCCGACAGCGCCGAGATCTGGGCCGGGTTGCAGAGCCCGATCATCACCTTGCAGTCGACCGCCGCTGAGCTGGGTCTGCCGGAAAGCTCGGTCACCGTGCACTGCATCCCGAGCGGCGGCTCGTTCGGCCGGCGCCTGTTCTGGGATCCGGTGCAGATCGCGGCGCAGGTGTCGAGGCTGACCGGCCGCATCTGCAAGCTGATGTATCACCGCAGCGACGACATCCGCCACACCCGCCTGCGTCCGCCTCAGTACCACAAGGTCCGCGCGGCGCTCAACCCGCCGGGCCCGCTCGCGCCGGGCAACGTGCTCTCCTACCAGCAGCACATCGGCATCGTGCGGCTCGATGCGCGCCACGGCTTCGGTAACAAGGGCAGCGCGATCCCCGCGGGGACGCCGTCGGACGCGATCCAGACGCCCGCCAACGAGCAGTACGAGCAGGCGTTCTTCAACACCATGGTTGCCTCGCCGTACAACTTCGGCGTCAGCGACAAGGCGATCTACCCGGTGGCGCTCGAGATGAACACCGTGTCGTACCGCTCGGTGCACATCATGCCGGCGCGCACCTGCGAGGAGATCATCGTCGACGAAATCGCCGCGGCGCTCCATCGCGATCCGGTCGACTTCCGGCTCGAATTCCTCCGGCTGCCGCGCGCGAAGGCGGTCTTGCAGCGCGTCGCCGGCGCCGCGCAGTGGGGCAAGGCGATGTCGCCGGGCTTCGCGCAGGGCGTCGGCGTGCACATGGAGTCGCGCTCGTTCTCCGCCGCGATCGTCGAGCTCGATGGACGTGACCCGCTGAACTGCAAGGTCACGCGCGTCACGCTGGCGATCGATGTCGGCAAGCCGGTCAATCCCTCGGGCATCGAGCAGCAATGCCACGGCGGCATCGCCGAGGCGATCTCGCTGGTGCTCAAGACGGGGCTGACGATCCGCGACGGCGGCGTTCTCGAGGGAAGCTACAACCAGTACACCTTCGCGAGGATGGCCGATTTCCCGAAGGCGGTCGAGATCATCATCATGCCGAACCTCGGCGACCCGATCGCCGGCATGGGCGAAGTGGCGATGTCGGCGCCCGCCGGCGCCATCGCCAACGCCTACGCGCGCGCGACGGGCATCAAGCCGCGCAAGTTCCCGCTCAACGCGCGCCCTGCCTTCACACCGACGCCGCCCGGGCAGCTGCCGGTCCCGCCGACCGTCTGAGGAGCACGTATGCCCACGTACAACTTCCAGGTGAACGGCGAGCCGGTGAGCGTCGACGCCCCGGCCGATCTCGCACTGCTCTGGGTTCTGCGCGACAAGCTCGGCATCACCGGCCCAAAGTACGGCTGCGGCGTCAACGTCTGCAAAGCCTGCACCTGCCTGGTCAACAACAAGGCGGTGCAGACCTGCGTGACCCCGGTGTCGTCGGTCGCCGGCAAGCGTGTGGTCACGATCGAGGGCCTCGCCGACGGCGACATCCTGCACCCGGTCCAGCAGGCGTGGCTCGATCTCGATGTGCCACAATGCGGCTTCTGCCAGCCGGGGCAGATCATGAACGCCGTCGCGCTCCTGAAGACCAAGAGAAACCCGAGCGACGCCGACATCGACGCGATCGAGAACATATGCCGCTGCGCGACCTACGGCCGCATCCGCCAGGCGATCAAGAATGCGGCGGCTGCTATGCCATAGCACTCAGCGTAGTCGGGCTTCCACCGCTATGGCAGACCTATCAAGTCGTTGCGGAGGGCGTGGAAGCCGGCGTGCCGGGAGGCGGGCCGACCTGGGCTTCTTCTCCATGACCTCAAGCGCTCGACGCCTCGAGGGCATCCTCACCGAGCACAAGCCGCTTCCCCAGAACATCGCGCGCACGCGCCGAATCCGAGGGCCCATCTACTAATTGCCGATCAGTGTCGGCGAACACGATGCCGCTCGGCTTTTACGGCGGCGCGCCGTGCCTACACGTGAACGACCGATGGCACTTCCAGCAGACAATGAGCGGGAGCCCGAGGGCCGAATCAAGTGGCTGGAGCCCGTCGAAGAAGAGCGGCTGCTCGGCGCCTGCGCGGAATCGGACAACTCACAGTTGCTCTCCATCGTCACCATCGCGCTCGAAACCGGGATGCGCTACGGAGAGATCATGGGGATGACGTGGGAGCGTGTCGATCTGAGCCGCGGCGTGATCCGGCTCGACCTCACGAAGTCGGGCCGGCGTCGTGAAGTGCCGATGCGCCAGGCGGTCTACGACGCGCTCGCGAAGCGGCCCGGTGAGCGCAAGGGCCGCGTGTGGTCCGAGCAGAGTATCCGTACGGCGTGGGAGACGGCGGTGGAGCAGGCTAAACTCGACGACCGGCACTTCCACGACTGCCGCCACCACTTCGCCTCGTGGTTCGTCATGCGGGGCGGCAGCCTCCAGGCCCTGAAGGAGATCCTGCGATGCGGTACGCGCACCTCGCCCCCGACCACCTGCGCGCGGAAATCGCCCGGACCGAGCGCGTCGTGGAACCAGTTGTTGGAACCAAGGCGACAACTGGCGACGAGAGTGCCGGGCAAGTGCTAGACTTTCAACGTCACTCCCCGGTAGCTCAGTCGGTAGAGCGGGTGACTGTTAATCACTAGGTCGCAGGTTCGAGTCCTGCCCGGGGAGCCAATACTACGAGGACTTCCGAGACACCCCCACCGGTTCGACAGGCTCATGTGTGATTTCTTGTGTGATTTGCGCGACGGGTTCGGGGCGACGCTCGGTCTTGGCGACCTCGCTGCGGAGGTAGTCCGGGGACAGGTGGGCGTACCGCTGGGTCATCGCCAGCGTGGCGTGGCCGAGGATCTTCTGAAGGGCCTGGCGACTGCCGCCCCGCATGACGAACCACGAGGCGAAGTGGTGGCGGCAGTCGTGGAAGTGGAAGTCGTCAAGCTTCGCCTCGGCGACCGCGTGTTCGAACGAGGTACGGACATCGCCGCGCTTCCACACAGGGCCTTGATGCGGCTCGGGCAGGCTGGCCAGGACGTTGTAGACGGCCTGGCGCATCGGAACCTCG
>WNFT01010970.1_pt1 | contig 13531 bp, 11 predicted proteins | sample 5400191 | NCBI WGS metagenome assembly WNFT01 (sample SAMN13153359, study PRJNA577476) | soil metagenome | isolation source: 80 cm saprolite under Madrone tree | place: USA:California | collected 2016-06-14
AGCGCGGCAGCCCCTGGCGGCGGAGCAGTCGTTTATCTCTCTAGTAGCGCGTCCGCAGCGACGGTCCCAAACACCATCGGGGTCCCTGCAGCAGCGACGAGCGCGACGTTTACCGTGAACACCAGTGCCGTGACAGCATCGACTCCTATAACCATCACCGCGTCTTATGCAGGATCATCCAAAACGGCTGTCCTCAACGTGACTCCTTCAGGAACACCCGCAGGCACCTACACGCTCACGATCACTGGTGGTTCGGGCAGTCTCAATCACTCCGCCACTGTCCAAGCCACTGTGAACTAGGAAGACTGCGCGTGACCAGCCCTTACAGTCCGGCCCCAGCGGCTAGACCTTGACTCCGTTCGGCCCATTTGGCGTTGCGTGTTCAATTTCCTGGATTTGTCGTCGGCTGAGCTGACTCGATCATTGCGTTCTTGATCGCGTGAGCGACTGCATCCTTGACGATGACCTCATTCCGGCCGTGGTCGGTGATGGCGTCGTAGAGCAGTTGCGTCGGTCCTGGGTTTAACTCCTTGTTGTATTCGTCGGTGATGTCGGTGGCCATTTTTTGGAGCATCTTGCTGGACTCGGCACCGAGATCCGTGCCGCTGATCTCAACTCGTCTGCCTATGTATGTCGCGGCGATTCGCTCGGCGAGTTCGTCGGCCGTCTGGTAATAATATTCCGAGATTTGGCGGTGGCCTTCCTCATGTTCGATCACACGTTGGGATACCCCGGTCGGCACCCAGATGTTGATCTTTAGTCCCAGCGTCACCTTGATCTGGGTGATGGTGACGGTCGCGTGTGTGGCATCCGTTTGTCGAGACTCCCCGCGCACGCTGGCCTTGGACTGGAAATCGGAATCGCACTCCGCGTTTTCCCCCGGGGCCAGCGGTGGCATATCGCTCGGCGGTGTGGCCGGGTCAAATGTGTGTTTCGCGATGGCAACCGGTTGCTTGTCGATTGTCGGCACGGGAGCTTCCCTAAGCTGCCGTCGCGATGAGAAGTCCCGCCACGCGAGACTGCCGAAGACAAGCACTCCCAGCAACACAAAAAGCGCAAATAAGCCTCGCAAGGACAATACCGCCTCCGCATTCCATTTTCCAAATAAGACAGCGCTTGAACCATGACTTTGTGGGCGGCGCATTACGCGAAAGGTACTCTCATCGGGCGGCCGAACCAACTCCCGATAAACGCGCTCGCCGAAAACCGACCCATTGGCGACGACATCTAATTGCTTGCATCACCGTTCCGCGGTATTCTTTATGCAGAGCATCTCCATGTCTTCGGCCTTCTATTAGCTGCATCGCCTTCCGCTTCCGCTCCGGAAGCACGCACACCTCTGGAAACTAGGAACCATGTTCGCTTTCTATTCCTTCTTTCTTACTGAACACCGTCAACGCATGGCTGAAAGCTACGTGAAAGCTAACGAGGAATCGCAATGGCCGTTCTCACACTCTCCGAAAAACTGGATCAACTCGGCGCCCGCTACGATGACCTGACCAATCAGCTCTCAACCCAGGAGCTCGTCTCCGACTCCTCGCGCTTCCAAAAGGTCGCCAAGCAGCACGCCGAGCTCGCCGAAATCGTCGCCAAACATCGCGAGTACAAGCAAATCGAAAAAGATCTCGCCGGTGCGCACCAGATGTTCATCGAGGCCGACGACCCGGAAATGAAGCAGCTCGCCCACGAAGAAGAAAAGCAGCTCACCGCCCGCAAGGAAACCGTCGAGCGCCAGCTAAAACTCCTCCTCTTGCCCAAAGATCCCAACGACGAAAAAAGCGTCATCCTGGAAATCCGTGCCGGCACTGGCGGCGATGAAGCCGGCATCTTCGCCGGCGATCTCTACCGCATGTATTCGCGCTACGCCGAAACGCAAGGCTGGAAAGTCGAAGTCCTCGAGAGCTCTCCGTCTTCAATGGGCGGCGTAAAAGAAATCGTCGCCGCCATCCAGGGCAACAAGGTCTACTCCAAGCTGAAATACGAAAGCGGCGTGCATCGCGTGCAGCGCGTTCCCGAGACCGAGCAGCAAGGTCGCATTCACACTTCCGCCGCAACCGTCGCCGTACTCCCGGAAGCCGACGACATCGACATCAAAATCGAAGCCAAGGATCTCCGCGTCGATACCTTCTGCTCCTCCGGTCCCGGCGGGCAGTCCGTCAACACGACTTACTCCGCCGTGCGCATCACGCACATTCCCAGCGGCCTGGTCGTCTCTCAGCAAGACGAAAAATCGCAAATCAAAAATCGCGCCAAAGCCATGCGCGTTCTTCGCGCCCGCCTCTACGAGCTCGAAATGGAAAAGCAGCAATCCGCCCTGGCCGCCGAGCGCCGCGGACAAATCAAATCCGGCGACCGCTCCGAAAAAATCCGCACCTACAACTACCCGCAAAATCGCGTAACCGATCACCGCATCGGCCTGACGCTTCATCAACTCACCGAAGTCATGGACGGCAAACTCGCCCCCATGGTTGACGCCCTGGTCTCCCACTACGAAGCCGAGCGCCTCGACCAAGAGCTCGCTGAGGCATAATCATCTCAGGAGGTGCCCCATGTTGACTCGTCCGGGTTCCACCCCTGGTTCCGGTTGGATTAGAGGCGTGAGCGAACGCTTGGCCTCCGCCCCCGCCGACACGCAATCCCCTCCCCGCCGCTTTTGGGCTGCCTACTTTGCTTTCATGGCTCTGGTCCTCGTGATCTTGCCATTGGTCCAGCGCCGTGCCCTGCAGTCTTACGACATGCGCAACACGCGCTCCTACGAATCTTCCGCACAATGGGCCGGACTTCCGCTCTTTGCTATCGGCCCTGCTCCCGTCGCCATTGTCGCCATCGGTGGCCGTCCCCGCGGCGTCCTTGCTATCGGCGGCATCGCTATCGGAGTCATCGCTATGGGCGGATTAGCGGCGGGCGGTATTGCTATCGGCGGTGTCTCCCTGGGCCTTCTGGCATTCGCGGGACTTGCCATCGGCTGGCGAGCTGTCGGCGGCTGCGCTGTTGGCTTCCGCGCCTTTGGTGGCCTCGCCTTCGGCGGTTACGCCTATGCGGGCAACGGCGTAGCCTTCGGCTATCACGAAGCCTGCGGCCGGCAGAAAGAGAAACTCTTCGGATGATCGAGTTGTCTCTAGATAATTCCGTTCGTTCTCTACTGAAGCGCGGCATCGCGCAACTCCGCGAGACAAACACTCCTTCCTTCACGCTCGCAGCCGAGTTGCTTCTTCTCCACGCCCTTGGCCGCAATCGCACCTGGCTCTACGCGCATCCGGAAGAAACCATCGCCGACGCCGACGCGCAGCGCTTCTTCGAATTGATCGCCCGCCGCGCTGCCGGCGAGCCCACCCAGCATCTCACCGGCAAACAGGAATTCTGGGGCCTCGAATTCGAAGTCACGCCCGACGTCCTCATTCCCCGCCCCGAAACAGAGCACGTCATCGAAGTCGCCCTTGACCGCTTAGCCCTCCGAGAACGTCGCCTCGGCCGCCCGCAAAAATCCACCGGCGCCGGCCTGCAAATCGCTGACATAGGCACCGGCTCCGGCTGTATAGCCATAGCCCTAGCCAAAGAACTCCCCGCCGCAAATTTCCTCGCCACCGACATTTCGCCAGCAGCCCTAGCCGTAGCGCAGCGTAATGCCCAACGCCACGCCGTCTCTGACCGAATCAAATTTCGCGAAGCGAATTTCCTCTCCCCAGTAAGGGCGCAGCAAGCTGCGTCCCAACCCGGCAACATTCCAGACAGCGTACCACCGCTCTTTCACGAGTCACGAAACACGGGTCACGAGTCACGTCCCTTCGATCTCATCGCCAGCAACCCTCCCTACATCGGCCGCCGCGAAGCCCCCTCCCTCCCCCGCGAAGTCCGCGACCACGAACCCGACTCCGCCCTCTACGCCGGCGAAGAAGGCTACGAACTCTACGCCAACCTAATCGCCCAATCCGCCCAGCACCTCAAGCCCGGCGGCATCCTCGTCCTCGAGCTAGGCCACAACTCCCTCGCTGCCGTCCAACCCCTCCTCGACGCATCAGCGTGGACCAATGTCGGCGCAACCAACGACCTCGCCGGCATCCCCCGCGTCGTTGCCGCCGAGCGCCTCTGACTGCATCGAATCCCTAGCGAACAAAAAGTGAAAAGCGTAGGCTAGGGGCGTGCCGGAACTGGCTCGCTTCCGCGCTATTCACGGTCCCGTCGATGAGCACACGCTGCCGACCGTCGCGTCGATTCTGCACGTCGACATGGACGCGTTTTTCGTCTCCGTCGAACTCCTCGAGCGCCCCGAATTGCGCGGCAAACCCGTCATCGTCGGCGGCCAACCCAACCAGCGCGGCGTGGTCACCGCCGCCAGTTACGAAGCGCGAAAATTTGGCGTGCATTCCGCGATGCCGCTGCGCACCGCGGGACGCCTGTGTCCGCACGCTGTCTATCTCGACAGTCACCACGCGAAATACTCGGAGTGGAGCGATCGCGTCGCGACGATCCTCGCAAAATTTTCCCCCGTCGTCGAAATGGTTTCGATCGACGAAGCCTATCTCGATCTTTCCGGCACGGAGCGCCTGCACGGTCCGCCGCTCGCCGCCACCGACAAACTTCTTCGCACCATCACGCGCACCACGGGCCTTCCCTGCTCCGGCGGCCTCGCCACCACGCGCCTCGTCGCCAAAGTCGCGTCCGATCAAGCCAAGCCGCGCGGCCTCCTCTGGGTCGCTCCAGGAAGCGAAGCGCGTTTTCTCGCGCCGTTATCCGTGCGCAAAATTCCCGGCATTGGCGAAGTCACCGAGCGCGCGTTGCGCGCGCTCCGTATCGAAACCGTGGAGCAGCTCGCCGCGCAGCCGTTGGAAAAGCTTGAAAAAATTTTCGGCCAGTGGGGCACCGCGCTATATCGCAAAGCGCGCGGCGGCGACTCCTACGAATTCGTAATCGATGCCGAGCCTAAGTCCATTTCGCACAATCACACGTTTGGCGAAGATACCGACGACACCGTTGCGCTCACCGCGATGCTCAGTCATCTTTCGCAGAAAGCCTGCAAGCGCCTGCGCGAAGCGGGCCTCGCCACGAGCACACTCACCCTCACCATTCGCTACGCCGGCTTCGATACCTACACGCGCGCAAAAACGCTCGGCGAGCCAACGCAACTTGACGCCGACATTTTCGCTGTTTTCCAGAACCTTTTTCGCGAGCATCGCGACCCGAGCCGCAAAATCCGCCTGCTCGGCGTGAGCCTGAGCGGCCTGACCCACGGCGCGGAGCAACTCGATCTGCTCTCCGCGGAGCGCCGCGCCAAACTCGCAAAGCTCACGCGCGCCACCGATCTCCTGCGCGATCGTTTCGGCTTCGACTCCCTGCAATTCGGCGGTTCGCTGCGCCCCGGCGATTCCGCGCCAGGCGGCGAGCACGGCGAAAAAGAATGACCTATACTCTCTGCTGATGAGCACGCCACCCGCTGCGTCTTCCGCTTCTTCCGCTCACACGCGCGAACATTTCAGCACGCGGCTGCGCAATTTCTGGCAGCGCGTCAGCGAAGGCCGCCAGATCGACGATTTGTGGATGCAATTCGCGGCCGATGCGCGCGCCAGTTACGGCTTCTACGGCAGCGACGTCGATTGGGACGAAATCAAGAAACTCCCCCGCTGGCGCCAGCCCCTCCACGTTGCCAAGGAATTTTTCTGGGCGCTCCTGCTCAAAATGACGCCTGCGCGGCGCGTACTCCTGCTCATCGCCATGGCGATGTTTCTGTTGTCCGCCTTGAAGGTGCAAATCGGAACCTTCGTTCTGGACATCAAGTTTGAATTTGTCTCCGCGGCCCTGTTTTTGCTTCTCCTCTCCCTGGAGCTCGCCGACAAAGTCACCATGAAGCGCGACCTCGAAATCGCCCGCGAAATTCAAACCTGGCTCGTGCCGTCCTCTCCGCCGGAGGTTCCCGGCGCGGAAATCGCGTTCGCCTCGCGGCCGCAAAATTCCGTGGCCGGCGATTACTACGACGCGTTTTTCGCCACCACCGCTGCCGCCGAGGGCGGAAAACTCACGTTGGTAATCGCCGACGTCGCCGGCAAGAGCATTCCCGCCGCGCTGCTGATGGCCACGCTGCAAGCCAGCCTGCGCACCATCGCGGGCGAAGGCGCATCGCTCGCGGATTTGGTGCTGCGCCTGAACCGCTACGCCTGCGCGCACAGCCTCGATGGCCGGCGCTTCACCACCGCGGTTCTTGCCGAGTACGAGCCCACGACGCGGCGGCTCAACTACGTAAACGCGGGACACAATGCCCCGATCCTGCGGCGCGCCAATGGCGACATGGAAAAGCTCGACATTGGCGGATTGCCGCTGGGAATCCAGTCCGCGGAGGCGTACGAAACTTCCGTGAAAGATTTGCGGCCGGGCGACGCGCTGATTTTTTTCACCGACGGCGTCGTCGAAGCCTTCGACGAAAGCGGCCAGGAATTTGGCGACGCCCGCTGGCTGGCCGCGATTCGCGACCTTCCGGAAATTAGCGCGCAAGAGTCACTGCATTTTCTGATGACGCGCGTCGACGCCTTCGTGGGAGCCACGCGGCAATCGGACGACATCACCTGCATGATCTTCCGCGTCAAACGGTCCGCGTAACCAGTAGGACAGCCACTCCTGGCTGTCCTCCGATCCCTGCAAGCAGGCCAGCTGCGCCGGCGATCAGGCGGGCGGAGGAGCAGCGGGCGCAGCCGGCTGCGGCGGCGCGGACGGCTTCCCAAATTCGGTGTCATTCAAGTCGGGGTTCAACTCGACTTTCTCGATTCTGATTTTCTGCGTCAGGTCCGCTGCCGAGCTGCCGGAATCGATGGCAAAAGCGAATTTCACTCCGCCAACTTCGCGATAGTCGCTGAAGTGAGACTCCACGGGAAGTTCCTGGTCTTGGTATTTGCGCTTGCCCTCCCACTTGAGCAGCAAAAAAGAATTGGCGTCGAAAAGGTAAAAGCGCACGTCGCCGACTTTCGTGGTCAGCTTCAGGCGCCAGACGTCTTTGTCGTCGACCTTGTCTTTGCCCACCAGCTCGATCTGATTGCCTTTGCTCTTGTAGTCCAGCAGCGGGCCGTCGAAGTCAGACTCCTCGGTGATATTTTTCAGTTCTTCTCCGCTCATGGCTTCGGGATCCACTTTGCCCGCAAAGGGATTGTTGGCCCAGCCCTGTTTTCCGTCGTAGACGCGCACCATGGTCTGGTTTTGAATGGTGAGCTGCATGTGCATTTTGAGCGGGCGTTTCAGCTCCACGACAAACGGCCCGCTGACGTCCCCAAAGGAAATTTGTCCGGAAACGCGCTCGGAGTTGATAGCCCGCAGTTTGTCGAGCCCGCCGCGCGCAGCCAGCACCTTGGCCAGGATCTCGTCGGCCGTCTGGGCGCCCGCGGCCGCTGGAAACAACGCAGCAGCAGGAAGCAGAGTAAGGAGCGCAATGCAAAGCGTTCTGAGTCTCATGGAGTTCATGGTAGCAGGTATCTGAGGTTGGAGGATTGACGCTGGAAATGGAAGCGAGGCGGCCCTTCGCGAAAACCGCTCTGGCTATGGTGCGAAAAAAAACCATGATTCCGTCCCAAAAGACTCCTACGGATTGAACAGTAAGCATGGGAAGCGAAATTCTATTTCCCGCTCGGGGCTGCGGGCTGCGAACTTGGAGCCTCGAAGATTTCAGATAGGACGCGGCCCTTCATCTGAGTCGGCTGGGGGATCCCATAGAGGTTTAGGATAGTCGGCGCAATGTCGAAGACGCTGACGGCAAACCCCATCAGTCGCACGTCCCTCTTGATATTTGGGCCGATCGCGATGAAAATCCCGGGCACATCATCGCCATCCTCGAAGTCGTGTTTGGCAATGATGGGAGTATTGCCGCCGTGATCGTGAGCTGAGTGGTACAGGCGCCGACCCTCTTCAAATTCCCGCAGCGGCTTGATTCCATGGTCGGAAATGATGAACAAATAGGTGTTTCTGTCTACGTACTGCAGGACCTTTCCGAGCACCTGGTCAAAAGCGCGGTACTGGTCAGGGAACGCATTCAGACGAATGCTGTGCAGCGCGGGGTCGTAGCCTACATTGTACGGTTGAATGGGATATAGCCAGTGCCCGACGCGGTCCTCGCAGGATTGAACGAGCACAACTTCGCCTGCTGAGCACGCACTTGCGATACCTGTTGGAGCCAGTGGTCGATAGCCTCTGGTTCTTTGCCTTTCAGGTCCTCTGCTGTCGGCATACGCGAGCAATCAATCCAGAAGTCGCCCACGTTCATCTCCAGCTCAGCAACCATGCCGGGCGGATACACCGCCTCTCCGCCTTTCACCTCCGACAGCTTCGGTGAACAAAGGATTCCATCCTCGCAGCCCTTGCCACGCGTGAGCATGCCGCTGATCATGTAGCCGTTTAACGGCATGACGGGGAAGGTCGCAGGAACGTTTGCCATGCCGACCGTCACGTCGTGCTTTGACAGAATCGACCACAGTGGTTCCCGTTTTAGCATATCGGTTCTGGCGGTCTTTCCAGCAACAACGAAACCGGTGATGCCGTTCTCCTCCGGGGGCGTACTGGTGGCGATGGAGCTGTAGACCTTGGGACAGTTCGGGGCGGAGAGGGTTCTCATTTTCCCATACACACCACGCTGGATGACTTCTGCAAAGTTGTGGAGCTCGCCTTTTAACAATAAGGGACGAATGATGTCCCACTCCATTCCGTTGACGCCAACGATGATCACATGGGGTCGCGACTCAGTTTGGCTACGAGCCGGAATGACCACCATTAGAAGAGCAACCACTCCGATCAGGAATTTCTTGTTGCAGAGCATAGTGATCCCTGCTGACATCAGCCCTACCGCATCTCATCCCTCTATTTGTACAGCTCCGAAGAAATTAGATCTGATCCACCACTCACGAACACTCGACCATCCGTCAGCAAGACAGCAGCCGCAAGCGCCCGGCCTGTTTCCATGCCGCCTGTTTCGGTAAAGGTTCCACTCGCCGCACTGTAGAGCTCAGCCGTGAAGGCGCCGGCGGAGCCGAAGGAACCGCCAGCCACCAGCACAGTTCCATTTGCCAACAGGATGGCAAAATGGGAATCGCGTACAGTCATCATGGGTCCGGTGGCGCTGAAGGTGCCAGCAACTGCGTCGTAAACCTCTGCGCTCGACAACGAAACCCCATTGGCTATATTGGCGATTCCTCCAGTTACGAGCACTTTCCCGTTCGCCAGAAGAGTCGCGGTATGCGACGTGCGCGCCGCTGCCATGGTACCCGTAGCTGCAAAGGTCCCGATGGTCCCGCTGTTCGGGTCGTACAGTTCTGTTGCGGCCAGCGTAGCGCCTGCGGAGTTCGAGCCGCCTGCGATAAGTACCTTCCCGTTCGCCAGAAGAGTCGCGGTATGCGACGTGCGCGCCGCAGTCATCGTACCCGTAACTGTAAAGGTCCCAGTGGTTGGGTCGTATAGTTCGGCGGTAGCGAGCGCACCACTGACGGACTGGCCACCAGCGATAAGCACTTTTCCGCTGGCCAGCAGCGTCGCCGTGTGGGAATTACGACCAACGCTCATACTGCCCGTGGCTGCAAACGTCCCGGAAGTCGGATCATAGAGCTCTGCGCTCGCGTCATGTCCACCCGTTACCAGCACCTTGCCATTATTGAGCAATGTAGCGGTATGGAAATCACGCGTCACCGACATTTTCCCGGTAGTCGAAAATGTGCCTGCGCCGGCATCGTAAACCTCCGCGGAATCCAGTAGACAATTCCCGTAGTAGTAGTAACCAAAGAAAAAGCAGGCGTCCCCGCCAGCGATAAGCACTTTTCCACTCGGCAGGAGGGTGGCCGTATGGGCCGTGCGAACAGCTTTCATATCCCCAGTGGGCCGGAATCCGGAAGCCACGATGGTTACAGTAGCAGTCGCACTCTTGGTTGAGTCCTGGACACTAGTGGCAACCACGTGGAACGGTCCCCCGGTCGTGTTTGGCGCCGTGTATTGGCCGCCGCTCATCGTGATGGCGCCACCCGCAGCCTCTTGGACGCTCCAGGTGACACTCGTGTTTAAAGAAGTATTTACGGTTGCGCTGAAGGCACGAGCCCCCAGTGGTCCCAACACGTTGCTTGGCGGGGAGACCGACACCACGAGCGTCGCGACGGTGACGGTTACCATTGCCGTTTGGGTAGTGTCCGCCTGGCTTGTGGCAATCACGTGAAACATCCCGTCAGTCCCGGGAGCCGTGTAAACGCCCGCACTGGTGATAATGCCTCCGGACGCGCCCTCTTGTATGGCCCAGGAGACGGCCGTATTTACCGTCCCTGTTACGGTCGCTACGAACGGGAATTGATTACCGACATCGAGAGTCACGGCGGTTTGGTTCAAGGAGATTGCGACTGCGGCGATGGTCACCGGCGCCGTCGCTGAGCTAGTCATGTCGGCCTGGCTGGTCGCAATCACGTGAAAAGTGCCGCTCCGGTTCGGGGCTGTGTAAACCCCCATGCTCGTGATCGATCCTCCCGCTGCGCCTTCCCGCACGGTCCAGTTCACGGCAGTGTTACTGGCGCCGCTGACCGCGGCGATGAATGATTGCGTTCCCCCTTGGTTCAGATTTGCCGCCGGAGGAGAGATCGAGATCCCAAGCGGAATCGGAATTTCGATGGGGGTCCCTCCGCCTCCGCCGCAGCCCGTGAACACCACGGGTAGAATGAGCAGAACAAGAGCCCCAATCCTGGTCTTCACGGGAGCCTCCTTGTCTGCCCACAGCGTCGAGCCACAATTTACGAAACGTGAGCCCTGGATCCGCCGTAGGACCTGAATGAATAATGAGGACTTGGAGCCGACTTCGCGCGCAACGCCACGTTTCAGAGACGGCGCCCGGTCTCGCGAGCCATACGATGTGGCTCGCCACTGCAACTGGCGGACGAGCATATCCGGGTTTTGGAGCCCGCGATAGTCCTAAAATCGGACCGAAGACAGTCCGATTTCATTTGTGGGGAGACAAATCTTATGAAGAAGGTACCTGGGCTCGTCTTCGGCGTGTTGCTGTTTGCTGTCCCGAAGGCCGGCGCGAACATCACCGTGCGTTTATCCACCGGAGCCTCGCCGCTGGAGGCGCGACAGACAAACGTTAACCGAGGGGGGCGGGCCGCGGCGTAGGATGACTCCACGTGGCGCATCCCTTCCTTTGCGCCTTGCTTTGGGCGAAGCGTGCACGACCCCGCTTTTCGACCGGGCGAAAATTCCGGCGTAATCCATTCACAATCTTGCGCTTACAAGTTTACTATTGATAAAAGTTCAGATCCGTGGTATGATTGCGCGTGTTATCTCGAACAAACCTCGCCTACCGCTCGTACAACTCCAGCCTTAACCCTCGCCCTTTCAATCTCTTGCAGCCTCTTTGTTCTCTTTTTGCAGCTCCCGTGCTTTGTTTTCAACAGCTTGCAGCCTCTTTTCCCAAAACACCCGGGGTGGGGCTATGCGCGCACGCCTCGCCTTTAGAATCAACTACATGCAGACTTATCTCTGCGTCGGCTCGGCGTCCTCGGCGTCTCTTCACCCAGAGCCTCGAAGGGCGCGTTATCCTTGGCCAGCGTATTTGCCTTGCGAAGGGTCGCTCAAACACAGAAACAACTGCTGCTCTAACTACCTTCAGAATCAACACTTGCAAAAGTGTGTCAAAACAAAGGACTTTAACTCCGTTTAGAATCAACACTTACAAAAAAACGGGGGAGGGGGGTACAACTGCGCCCTTCGGATTTCTCTGCGTTGTGGCAAATCCCGCCCGTCGGGGGGTGTCCAATTTCCGTACCCGCGCATATCTGTAGGCGTTCCAGAGCGCGTCGCACTCGAATTGCGCTTGGGAGCGCTTTAGCGAAACAAGCGATCAGCACGAGTCGGCAAGGAGAAGAAACAACGGCAAACGCGATTTCCGCCCAGACTGGCATCCCCGTTTAATGCTGTATATCGCCATTCAATGCACGGGAACACCGTTTAGAGATAAGGTTTGGAGCCGTAATGCCAACTCCGGTAGACTAGATACTGAACTGTTGAGGGGCTCCGCGCAGGCAAATTCATCTCTGGGCACGCCTGCGCCCCGAGGGGCGGTACGATCCTAAGAAGCAACTGAGGGTGAAGAATGCCGGATGTGATGAAGACATTGCTGTTGAATCCGCCGAGCTTTGAGAATTTTGACGGCGGAGCGAGTTCGCGGTGGCCCGCGACCCGCGAGATTGAATCTTATTGGTATCCCGTTTGGTTGACGTACCCGGCGGGCATGATTCCGGGCAGCCGTCTCCTGGACGCTTCGCCGGCCAAGATCAACTGGCAGCAGACGGTGGAGATTTGCAAGAGCTATGAATTTCTAGTCTTGTTCACATCCACGGTCGGATTCGAGAGCGACGTCAAGCTCATCCGCAAAATCAAGGAAGCCAATCCAAGCTTGAAGATTGCGTTCGTTGGTCCGCACGGGCACATCAAACCGGACGAAACTTTGAACGCCAGCCAGGACATCGACTTCGTGACGCGCGGCGAGTTTGATCACTCCGTGGTCGAATATGCGCAGGGCAAGCCGCTCAGCGAGATTCTGAGTGTCAGCTACCGCAAGGATGGCAAGATTGTCCACAACGCCGAGCGGCCGCAACTGCACACCGAAGAGTTGGACGCTCTTCCGTTTGCTACTGACATCTACAAGCGCGACTTGAAGATCGAGAACTACAACGTGCCATTTTTGCTGCATCCGTTCGTCTCGTTCTATACGACCCGCGGATGCCCGGCGCTGTGCACCTTCTGCATGTGGCCGCAGACCATTTCGGGGCATGCCTGGCGCACGCGTTCCACGGAAAACGTGGCCCGCGAAGTAAAGCAAGCCATCGAATATTTCCCGCAGATGAAGGAAATTTTCTTCGACGACGACACGTTCAACATCCGCAAGGATCGTGTGCTGGATTTGTGCGGAAAGTTCAAGCCGCTGAAATTCCGCTGGTCGTCAACAGCGCGCGTGCACAGCGATTATGAAACGCTGAAGGGCATGGCCGATGCGGGAGCCCGGCTCTTTATCGTGGGCTTCGAGTCCGGCGACCCGCAAATCTTGAAGAACATCAAGAAGGGCGCGACAGTCGAGATGGCTCGCGCGTTCATGAAGAATTGCCGCAAAGTCGGCATTCGCGTGCACGGCGATTTCATCATCGGATTGCCGGGGGAGACGCGCGAGACGATTCAGAAGACCATCGACTTCGCTAAGGAACTGGATTGCGAGACGATTCAGGTCTCCCTGGCGCACGCCATGCCGGGCACGGAGTTGCACGAGTCCATGGCCAAGCAAGGCTTCCTGAAGGTGGAAGCATTGGCCGATTCCGGCGGGCACCAATTGCCGCATATTGAGTATCCGCATTTGTCCAAGCCGGAGATGATGGCCGGTGTGAACCGCTTCTACGACGAATATTATTTCCGTCCAAGGGTCGTCTGGCGCATCGTGCGCGAGGCACTGTGGGACAGCAACGAGCGCAAGCGCCTCTACCACGAAGCGGTCGATTTCCTGAAGCTCCGCTCGGAGCGCTGGAAATGGGTGCGCGAAGGTGGCGAC
>WNFT01003556.1_pt1 | contig 13530 bp, 4 predicted proteins | sample 5400191 | NCBI WGS metagenome assembly WNFT01 (sample SAMN13153359, study PRJNA577476) | soil metagenome | isolation source: 80 cm saprolite under Madrone tree | place: USA:California | collected 2016-06-14
TCATAGTGTCTCCTTCTCGCTTTCGATTGGAGGAGGGACTGAACTGAGTAGCGATCCACGACCTGATGCGGTTTCCGGCATACCGGACGCAATTGAAAACGTTCGGCATTGCCGGGAGCGTCCCACCGTACTAAAATCTGCGCTGGTCGGCTCCGGATCGCGCTCCATCCATTCCGCGCTCGCAATGCACCGTAGCGCGGTTGGGGTTTTGAAGTCCTTCCGAAGTTCCGGCAAATTTCTGGCAGAGCGTATGGCGTTGCAAACCAAGCACTTCTACGCGTTCGGGCCCTTTCGCTTGGATTCCGAGAAGCGCGTGCTGGTGCGCGATGGCGCGCCGGTTCCCCTGGCCCCAAAAGCTTCCGAAATACTTCTTGTGCTCGTCGAACATGCCGGGCACCTGGTAGAAAAAGACACGCTGATCAACAGGGTGTGGCCTGATGCTTTTGTGGAGGAAGGAAACCTCAACAAGAACATCTTTTTTTTGCGGAACGCATTGGGACCATGGGACGGCGGACGGGAATACATAGAAACTGTTCCGAAGCGCGGTTATCGGTTTGTCGCGCCCGTAAGTGAGGTGACTCACGCCGAGAGTGCCCCGCGGCAGCAATCTGCCACCGCAACAAATTTGACCGGCAAGAAGGTTTCACACTACCGCGTGCTGGAGATCCTGGGTGGCGGCGGCATGGGTGTGGTTTACCGGGCGGAGGACATCAAGCTGGGGCGGCGCGTGGCACTCAAGTTCCTGCCGGAAGAGTCCGCCAAGGATCCTGCGGCGCTCGGACGTTTCGAACGCGAAGCGCGCTCGGCTTCCGCACTGGAACATCCCAACATCTGCCCCATCTACGAATTCGGAGAACACGAGGGGCAACCATTCCTCGTGATGCAATTGCTCGAAGGACAGACACTGCGGGAATTGATCTCTGCCGCGGGCCCAGGAAATTCACCGCTCGCCCGAAACAAACTTCTTGATCTCGCAATTCAAGTCAGCGCCGGCTTGGAGGCGGCGCACCGCCTGGGGACCATCCACCGCGACATCAAGCCGGCAAATATTTTCGTCACCAGCGACGGCCAAGTGAAGATTTTGGATTTCGGTTTGGCGAAGCTTGCACGCCTTATATCGGGCGCGGAGGATGACTCGGATCAGGGCTCTCGCGGCGACGGCAGCGTACAGGGAACACCTCGCAAAAGTGGGCCGGCCGCAACTCCTGATGCTTTCCTGAGCCTAACCGGGGTGGCGATGGGGACAGCAGGCTACATGTCGCCGGAGCAGGTGCGCGGCGAGAAGTTGGATGCGCGGACGGACCTGTTTTCTTTTGGTTTGGCGCTCTATGAAATGGCGACGGGGAAACGCGCTTTCGCGGGTGACACCCGGCCTGAGCTTCAGCAAGCCATTCTGACGAGGTTGCCAAGACCGGCCCGGGAGGTGAATCCCGAACTCCCTGCGAAACTCGAACAGATTATTGGCAGAGCGCTTGAAAAGGATCGCGAGGCTCGTTATCAGTCCGCCTCAGAGATGCGCACGGATCTGGAGGTTTTGAAACGAGAGATCGAGCCGAAACACCCCGCCCGGTGGCGGGAAATGGCAGCAGCAGTCGTCGTCCTACTATTCATCGCTGGCGTGGCTCTCTGGTACGCCAAACGCCAATCCGCTGCCAAGAATCCTCCATTGGAATTGAAGCTTAGGCAACTCACGAGTAACTCCCTGGAGAGCACCGTGAAGACAGGTACAATTTCACCCGATGGAAGATACCTAGCGTACACAGACAGGCTGGGGATGCACATCAAACTCATTGAAAGCGGTGAGACGCGGACGGTCCCGCAGGCAGAGGAACTCAAGAACGCTTGGGTAGACTGGGAGATCGGCTCGTGGTTCCCGGACGGGACGAGGTTTCTGGTCAATACGCATCCGCCGGGCGGCGACGCCAGTAATTGGAAGTCCGAGGGAACTAGCATCTGGATTGTCTCCATGCTGGGTGGGCCTCCTCATAGACTTCGCGATGCGGCCTACGCAGACGCCATTTCTCCTGATGGTTCGACCGTCGCTTTCAACGCCAACCCGGGCGAACTGGGTGACCGTGAAATCTGGTTGATGGGGTCGGATGGATCACAAGTGCGCAGACTCTATGAGTCTGGCGAGAAGAGCGTGTTTGGAGCCCTTTATTGGTCCCCCGACGGACAACGGACCATCTACGAGACTTTCGACAACACCGGCCCTGGTCTCGTCACTCGCGATCTGAAGGGAGGGCCTCCTGTGGCGATCCTTCCACCTGCTCAAGCGAAAAGACTGAATGACTTTCTGTGGTTGCCCGATGGCCGGGTGATTTACGCATTGTGGGAAACGGACCCCGCGGAGGATACCTGCAACTACTGGCAGATACGCATTGACCCACGAAGTGGTGAACCCGTCGAGAAACCGCGGCGCATTACGAACTGGGCTGGATTTTGCACGGCCGCCACTTCCGTGACAGCCGATAGCAAACGGCTCGCATTCCTGGAGTGGAGACCTCATACAAACGTCTACGTGGCTGACCTTCAATCCAACGGGACAACTATCATCACCCCAACTCGGCTCACCTTGGACGAGGGTTGGAATGAGCCATTAGGCTGGACGCCCGATGGCAAGGCAGTTCTTTTCTTCTCCCGACGCAACGGACAGACCGAAATTTTCCGGCAGTCTCTTGGCCAGGACTCTGCAGAACCCGTCGTCACCGCAAAGAACGGCGAGCGCGTTTTTGGCCATGCCTGCATGAGCCCAGACGGCTCCTGGGTTCTGTATGCTGTGCGTCCGAATCCGGGAGATCCCGGAGCGTCGGCAGCAGTCATGCGCGCCCCGATAACGGGAGGATCCCCGCAGATTGTGTTGACGGCTAACATCAACGAGGGACTGCGATGCGCCCAGTCCCCAGCAACGCTGTGTGTGATCTCGGAACGAAGTGCGGATCGCAAACAGCTTGTCTTCACAGCATTCGACCCCGTGAAAGGGCGCGGTCACGAGCTGGCCAAATTCAAAACTGAAGCGGCTGGTGAGTATCGATGGGATCTGTCTCGCGATGGCGCCCATATCGCCATTCTCAAAAAGCTGGAGGGGCGACTCCAAATTCTTTCGCTGAACGGCTCGGCACCGCAGGAAATCACCGTGAAGGGATGGAATTTTTTGACCAATGCGGCTTGGACGCCAGATGGGAAGGGTCTGTTTGTCTCCAGCTTCAATGAGCAAGGGTCAGTCCTCTTGAATGTAGATATGAGAGGTAACGCGCGCATCCTGTGGGAGCAACTGGGCGGTATCAACACTTATGCCTTGCCTTCCCCCGACGGCCGCCATCTTGCCATGTTGAGTTGGACCAACAATACCAACATGTGGATGATGGAAAACTTTTGAAACCTGCTGCTTCGATCTCAACTCCTCGCGTATGTTTCTCATCATCATCCACGTTAGTTGCCACCAACTGCGCTCTACCTCGTCGGCGTGGTCCTGGGGTGAACCTGTCCCAATGGAGTTTTCTGGTGCTTAGTACTTGGGCACGCAAGTAGCGCCCAAGACGCCACCAGAGCATTTGCAGCCCCCTCGACAATGAGGATGAAAAATGCTACACGTTTGACCGCAAAGATTTGAATGGTTGCTGTGAGATCGCGCCGCAGCCGTATGCGCTGCAAGCGCCAACACCGCGAGTAAAGCGAAATTTCGGACTAACCTGAGAATCGACATACTTCCTCCTTATGACCGTTGCTACTGACTACAGACATGCGACGAACTTCCAAGCGAACGTTCACATCGAGACTTAGCCATATAAGTCTCGAAAGGCGATCGCAGGAAACTTTGCTGTTTGGATTGGGCGGCCGGCGGCTTGCTCATGGCCGCGATAACTTCTGCTTCCTCCGCGGCCGGAAGCTCGCCCATCCAGACTTTGGTGACTCGCCCTTGCTCATCGACCAGCATCAGAGTCGGAGTGGCTTGCACTTTTACCTGGCCTAACTCAAAGCCCGCAACCGTTTCGATGGTGAGCTGCTGTGCTTCCACGACCTGACGCACGATGCCGGGATTGTCCGGAAACACGGCGACGAGATGAACGCCGATCTGCTTCGATTGTTCCAATTGGGCGAGCTTGCGGTAAAACGGCATGCTCGCCTCACAAAAGTGACATCCGTTTCTGAGAGCGAGAACCAGGGTGTGTTCGTGGGCCGTCCAGTTGTACGCGTGCAGGCCAGGCAGTTGGTCGCCGGCTTTGACTTCGTTCGGCGCCGGACCAGGGGAAGCGAATCGATCCATAAGAAAAACCGACCCGATCACCACGGCCAATACGATCACGACTACATTGGCAGCTACCTCGACTTTATTTTTCATCATTGTTGCCTCCGCGCCTTGGGTAAGGCAGAGTTGTGTTTAAATTCCGCGGCGCTTGCCGACATGGGTCGCGCCGCGGAGCAGAACTATTTCGGTGAGACGGTTCCAAAGCGGCGATGCCGATTCCCCATCATTTCCGCCGGTGAGAACTTGGCCGAACTTGCCGCTGGTGACGGAGTGATATGAGCGGGAAGAACTTGCGCCGCGGGGGTCGCTTCCACCAGCCTGTAGTCGCAGCCCGCGACGTTTGGATGGTTCTCATCGCAAGGGATCAGCAGTACCGCACGAAGGTCGCCGTTGAGAAGCGTCCCCAAAGCCACGATCTCGCCGCGGTCGTTGGCGCTGTCGGCACTTCCCAAGACTATTTCCGAGCCTAGCGGGATAAGGGTGTTCAGGTTCACCAAGTCCCCGTTCTCCCAGAGGAACGCCTCACGTGGAGCGCTGTTTGGACAGTGTTGAAGAGCGCCTAACACTTGACCACGAGAATTGATTCCGTTCGCGTAGGAGCACGGAAAGTCCGCAGTGGCCCCAAGGTCGACGATTTTGCCGTTGGTCCAAAGAGTTGCGTGTACCACTTGGTCGCCCGGGAAAGTGGCATAGCCCGCAGCGTCGCCGGCGTCATTGATCCACCTTGCTTCGCCGGATAAGCCTCCAAGCGTCCCCAAGTCCTTCAGAACCCCGTTCTCCCATAAAAATGGGTGCCCCTGCCCCTGTAGGTCCCCCAACAAGTCCGAGAAACCTACGATCTGTCCTCGAGTATTTATCATGTTGGGATAGCCAAAAGTTCCGCCAATTGTTCCCAAATCGATCATCTTCCCGTTTTCCCAAAGAAAGGGGTCAACGGCGCCCGAACTGGTTATGGACATTCCCGCAATTTGTCCGCTCGCATTGATAACGAAGGCATCGCTGTCAGGGCCACCCAATGTGCCCAAATCCTGCATCCGTCCGTTCTGCCAGAGAAAGGCGTGAGTCTGTGTGGCACCAAATGCAAAAACATTCCCGGTGGATTGGTCTGGCGTGGTATTCGAAGCGAATCCGACCACCTGGCCCAGATTATTTACGGACCAGGCGTAACTTTGATATCCGCCAAAAGTTCCGAGGTTTTGAATCTGGCCGTTTCGCCAGAGAGTGGCATGCACTGCAGGGTAGCCAGCGAGCGGATCGATCGCGCCGATCGTTGCGCCGCCAACGATCCATCCGCGATCGTTGATCCATTGGGAGCAACTGCTGGTTCCGCCGGGAAACGTACCAAGGTCGGTTTTCACTCCCGATTCCCAGCGAAACACATGCTGAATGTAAGGGTCGATAGTGAAGTCCGGATACGCAGAACAGGGGTTTTGCGGGCTATGGGGGTCGAGGTTGGGCGTGTCCGCAGCCCCGGTAAAGGTGCCTTGATTATTGAGGGAGCGTGTCGCCGCTTCATAAACGATACTGCCTGGACCGCCGAAACTTCCCATGTCCACGACAACGTAGTGATGGTGAGTCGTAGGAGCCTGCTGGGCGTAACTACGCGAAGGCGCGGACGCGCATTCTGCGTATCCGAGGGCCAGGGCCGTTATGATTCTAATTCTGTGTTTCATCGTGTCCTCCAACTAAGTTTCTTCTCCGGAGCGAACGGGCCGATTGGACCACATCCTTCACTCCGAGAATTCTTGTGCGGAGCCACTCTGCGCTGGAGGCGAACGAGGCTCAATGCAGGCGACCTCACGGCGGGGTCACCTTTTCCTCACCGGGGCAACCCTTTAGCTGGCAATGCTTTAGGGGAGAAATCAACGGTACCTAGGTGCGCTCCTGCGAGCTAGTTCACCAAGTTCTCTGACTCTTTTGCGATATGATACGGTGCACCTGCTGTAACACGGGTTAAACGGAGGTATCTTCCATGCCGGGAGCGGATCGGCCGCCGCAACTTGCCCGGTTCGAGAGCTTTGAGCTTGACGTGCGCGCGGGAGAATTGCGCCAGCTCGATGGCGCGCCCGTTCGTCTGCCCGAGCAGTCACTCCGCATCCTTCTCCTCCTCTTGGAGCATCCCGCCGAGGTCGTCCAGCGCGAAGAGATCCAAAAGAAGCTTTGGCCGAACGACACGATTGTCGAGTTCGAGCACAGCATCAGCGCCGCCATGAACCGGCTGCGCCAGGCATTGGGTGATTCCGCCGACAAGCCTAAGTACGTAGAGACTCTCGCCCGACGCGGCTATCGCTGGATGGTGCCTGTGGAGTGGGCGGAAGGCAGCCCGGCGCTACAGCCGGGCGTGGCCGCGGTTGCGGAAAAGAAAACGGCGCAATCAACTGATGGAAGGCTGATTGGCAGAAAGGTTTCGCATTATCGTGTTCTACGGATCCTCGGCGGCGGCGGAATGGGGGTCGTCTATGAAGCGGAGGACCTGAAACTGGGTCGCCGCGTGGCCTTGAAGTTTCTCCCCGAAGAATTGGCTAGCGATTCCGCAGTATTAAAACGCTTTGAGTCTGAAGCGCGCTCCGCTTCGGCCTTGAACCATCCCAATATCTGCACGATTTACGGTGTCGAAGAATTCGAAGGGCAGCCCTTCCTCGTCATGGAGCTTTTGGAGGGCCAGACGCTCCGCGACTTGATCGTCGCAATGGCTCCAGGGAAGCCCGCGTTGGAACTCTCGAAGTTGCTCGACCTTGCCGTTCAGATCACAGCGGGATTAGAAGCGGCCCATCGGCAAGGCATCATCCATCGCGACATCAAACCCGCGAATATCTTCGTCACCAGCCGTGGTCAGGCCAAGATTCTTGATTTCGGTTTAGCCAAGTTGTCTCCTACAGGACCCGCCGCGACCGGTTCCCCGGCAACGGATCATCCCGAGGACGGCAGTTCGTTCGAACCACAGCACCAAGCGGAGTCACTCACCGCGTCGAGTCCTTTCCTTAGTCGAACCGGAGTCGCGATGGGCACGGCAGGTTACATGTCTCCGGAACAAGTGCGGGGCGAGAAGTTGGATGCGCGGACGGACCTGTTTTCCTTCGGCTTGGTGCTCTACGAGATGACCACAGGGCAGCGTGCATTCACAGGCGACTCCAGCCCTGTGCTCCAGGAATCCATCCTGAAACAAATTCCTGCCTCTGTGCGCGATCTGAACCGGGCAATCCCCGCGAAGCTCGAGCGGATCATCACCAAGGCCATCGAAAAAAATCGCAATGTCCGGTATCAAACGGCTGCGGAACTCCGTACCGATTTAGAGGCCGTGAAACACGACATGCAGCCTCGGCGCACTTTCGCCCGGCCGTTGCTTGCGGGCGGAGTCTTTGCAATATCCCTCGCGGTGGCGTTCTTCTGGTTCTCCCGGCAAAAGCAGCTCCCCCTCGCGGACCTGCCCGAGCTAAAACTTAGACAACTCACGATCAATTCCTTCGAAAACCGCGTGACCAGTGGGGCGATTTCGCCCGATGGAAGATACCTGGCGTACTCGGACACAAAAGGTCTATATGTGAAACTGATCGAATCCGGCGAGACACACCTCATTCCCCAGCCAGAGTCATTGCAGAATCGCCAAGGCAATTGGGCTTTGGCTTCCTGGTTTCCAGATAACACTCATTTTATTGCGAATGCGGTCAGGCAGGCTGACGCGCCCGATTCGCAAGGTTCTAGCATTTGGATCGCTTCCGCATTGGGCGGAGTGCCGCACAAGCTTCGCGACGATGGACTTGCTTACTCTATCTCACCGGACGGCTCACTGATTTCCTTCTCAGCAAACAAGGGTCATCTTGGCGACCGTGAAATCTGGTTGATGGATGCCAACGGGGAACACGCTCGAAAGCTTTTTCAGGTTGGCGAAGACGGCACGCTTTGGGGAATAAGCTGGTCCCCAGATGGCCACCGCATTATGTACGTCCAAACGGACACGACGGGCGATTCTCTCCTTAGCGGCGACCTGAGTAGCGGGTCTGTCGTCACATTAATGCCACCCTCTGAACTCAAGAACGTGGATGATTCTGTTTGGCTGCCGGATGGGCAATTTGTTTATTCCGTCTCTGAGCATGAATGGAATCACCCGACATGTAAGTATTGGGAGGAACGCTTTGACACTCGCACGGGAAAACGTGTCGAGAAGTCCAGGCAGTTGAAAAATTGGCCCCAAGCCTGCATGCGCAGCCCATTTGTGACGAAGGACGGCAAGCGGCTCGCATTCCTGGAGCGCGAAGGTCACCCGACCGTAAATCTTGCAGACATTGCCATCGGAAACCGGCAAATACGAAACCTACGGCACTTCACATTGAGTGAAAGTTCGGATATGCCTTGGAGTTGGACGTCTGACAGCAAGAACCTCTTCTTCTTTTCGTATCGCAACGGTCCCCTCACTCTCTACCGGCAGCCCTTGGACCAGGATTCGGCGGAACAACTTGCTACTCTCCCGGACCCTTCCCACGACCCTGCACCGACTCCGGATCAGAAATGGATTTTGTTTATAGCGGGAGATTTTCAAGCTCCCCCGGTAGAACGACCCATAATGAGGATTCCTGCAAATGGAGGTACGCCCGTGCAGGTTTCTATCGCCAAATACTCTAGCGCACTTATGTGCGCCCTCCCTCCCTCCAATGTGTGCCTGATTGCCGAGCCAACAGACGACCACAAGGAATTGATCCTCTCTGTCCTCGATGCCTTTAAGGGGCGTGGCGCCGAAGTCGCTCGCTTCGGCATGGACCCGAACGAGGGCGATTGGTGGACGGACCTTTCGCCGAATGGCAGCCAGATAGCCTTCCTTCGTGGTCCAGCAGGACCCCTCTCTGTTTTCTCCTTGCGTGACCACTCGACACGAAAAATCCCCCTGAAGGGCTCGAGCAACCTGAGGACGCTGAATTGGTCCTCGAACAATGATGGCTTGTTCGTTTCGGACGTTGCACAAGGCAACACCAGACTTCTCTATCTGAATTTACGCGGCAAATCATCCGTGTTGGAGGAGCGTTCCGGAGGGGAGGGCAGCGGCGTTCATCAGTCACCAGACGGCCGACACTTGGCCATTTCCACTTGGACGCTGTCCGGCAACATGTGGATGATGGAGAATTTCTGAGAGCACCACGCGCGTTGGTCCTGGTTCGATCCCATCACGCGAACCATGGCGTTTCAGCCTCAGAACTGGATTTGCGCCTTCACCTGAATCATTCGGCCAGAAACATTCGCATTAAGTCCTGAGCCTAGAACGCTGGTCGGGGCCTGCTCCTGATAGAGGATCTGGCCAAACGTATTGTCCGAGCTCCAATTATCGGGAAATCCGAAATTGGCATGATTAAAGAGATTGAAAAACTGCAAGCCGATCGTCAGGACACCGGTTTCCGAGTGCGGAATTTTCGTATTTTTCATGACCGCTAGGTCCGTGTTGACGTAGCTCGGGCCTCGATAACGGTTGCGGCCTTGCGCAAACGTCACGCTTCGGCCGCTGCATGGTCCGTTCGGCCCTGGCAGATTCCCCGTATTAAATCCCGTCTCGCAATCCGTCTGCACAAAAAGTGCGCCGGGATTCGGTGAACCATCGCCCAGCACTTGCGTGGGCAGGCAAGGAGCGGAAGACGCCGGAATCACTGCCCCTTTTCCGCACGGTCCAGCGGAACCGAGAGGAGCTGCCGGCACGGAATAAATTGTGCCGAAGAAATTGTTGTTAACCAGATTACCGGTTTCCGCGAAGTCAATCGCCGTGTAAGGAAAACCAGTGCGAGCGATGATCGTTCCCGAAAGTTGCCACCCCTTCACGAGAGAATCCGGGCCGTGCCCGCGAAGCACTTCTTTCACCGGAGCTTCCCAAACGTAGTTTGCATTGAAAGAATGACGCGCGTCGTAATCCGCTGCCCCGTAGCTTCCATGAAGATTGTTGGCATCTTGTGGGAAAACGGAACTGCCGAATGCAAATTGCTCCCATCCCCCGTTGGACACCTCGTCCAGCGCATGACCATAGGTATAGTTGGCCTGAAACATGCCGCTGCCCCACCGCGTAAACCTCTGTTCGAAGGAAACGACCATTCCATTGTAGTTGGAAATGGCGCCAGTCTCATGCTGCATGACCCCGCTAAATCGCGCATCCGCACAGGGCGGAACGGGTGGGCTGCTGCACACCGCTTTGGGGAAAGATCCGAACCCGAATGCATTTATGTTCGGATCATCAAAAAATTCATGGATACCGTGATTTCCAAAATAGCCGATCGTCACGGAACTCGAGGAACCGAAACTTTGCTGTGCCTGCAGGCTCCATTTTTGATATTCCGGCGAGTGGATCGTATTTGCCGGGTTCTGAATGTTGGGAGGACTGAAGTTCGGATCCGTTTGCTGGATCTGAGCAAGAGTCTGACCCGTGGCAAATCCTTTCACAAATGCTGAATTGGAGGCGGCCACATTCTTGGACAGGCTATTCGTCTCATCGGGGGCGAGGTTATAGCCGCCGAAGGCATAAAAATTGGAGGAAGGCGGGTTCGAAGCTAAAGTTGTCCCGATCGCGCCGGGGACCGGATCGTAAAAAATACCGACGCCGCCTCGCAGGACCGTATTGTGAGAGAGACCGAAGGGCTGCCATGCAAAACTGAACCGCGGCGACCACACGATGCTGTCCGTATTCAGGAAAGCTTGTTTCTGATGGATCAGGATTGCCTGATTGTAGGGCTGATCCGGATCATGGCTGATGGAATCAAATGAACCAGAAAGCCGAGCGATGCAACGACTCTCACAAATTGGATTGGACTGGTGGTCGGCGCGCAACGCGAGCGTAAACGTCAAATTTGCGCGGGCGCGCCATTCTTCCTGACCGTACAGTCCCAAGCTATAGAAAGCGAAACGATTCCAAGTTACGGGCGGATAGGTTTGCCAAATGGTTGTGAAATCTGTTTTGGGGTTGGAGGGGTTTACTCCTCCGTAGAAAAACGCGTTGATCGTTTGCGGCAGTAATTGTCCAATGCCACTCAAATTGTAGCCGTACCCTGCAAAATAGGTCCGCTGAAAGCTCACTCCGAACGCAAACTTATGTTTCCCCCGCGTCTTCACCAGGTCGTCGGACAGCTGATATGACGTTGTCTTTAAACCGACAGGCTGTGCAAAGCCCCAGTCCTGGCCTCCCAGCAAATAGAAGGGATTGCCCGCGAAGCCCAAATTTAACACTGTCGGGAAGACAGCCTGGGTCTGGGCCGGATTCGCTACACTGATGGTTTGGTTGATGTAAGTCCCTGCAAGCAAAAACTGGTTCGCCGCCGAGGGGCCAATGGTATGCGTCTCGCTGAGTTGACCCTGCCACCAGGGCTGATGGGTGTAGACGTTGAAGACCGAGTTGATCGGATCGACATACGTGGCACGGTTTCCGTGGTCATACTGCAACAACAGGAACACGCGGTCGTTTACCCCGAGGTTCCAATCCAAGCGGCCCGACACAATGGACTCACTGGAAGGGTGATAAAGGTTTTCGAAAAAATGCACCGCACAGGCATCCGTCGTTCCCAACCCGCCCGGTCCCTGCCAGCCGTTGCAGCCCAGGGGATCATTAAAGTTGCCGGGAGTCGCCGCACTCGCCCCTGGCGTGTTGTTATACAGGTTGAATACCTGCTGGTAAAACTTGTGCGATGCTGACGTCACTCCGAAGATCGAATCGATATTGGCCACGGTTGCGGATTCGAATTTTGCGCTGGGCAGAACGACCGCACTGCTGAACGGAAGCACGAGGCGCATGCCCTCGGTGTCAAAAAAGAAGAACAACTTATCCTTCTTAATCGCGCCGCCTAGAGATCCCGCCCACTGATTAGCGCTATCGAAGGGGCGCGGGTTACCCTGCGCATTGTCGATCCAGTCGTTGGCATTCAACGCGCTGCCATTCCAGTAGTACGCCGCGTTCCCATGAAAAGCATTGCCGCCGGATTTAGTCAGATAATTGACGCTCGCGCCCGCGGCACCGCCGAATTGTGCCGAATAACCGTTGCTGACGATGGTCCCCTCTTGCACTTCATTTTGGCCCAGCATCATTCCCAAGGCTCCGCCATTGTTCGTATTCTTTAGAGTGTTGTTGTTATTCATCCCGTTTATGGTGAACAAATTGGAGGTGCCCGGCATCCCCAAAATGGAAACATTGCCAAGGTAAAAGACGCCTATCGTGTCCGTATTCATAATCGCTCCAGGAGCCGTTTGGGCGATGTACGTTAGATCGTTGCCGGGGTTCGGCACTTGGGAGATTTGCGTCAGGTTCATCGTGGTGGAAACGTCGCCGTTCTCTGCTTGGAGCAACGGCATCTCACCCGTCACCTTGACCGTCGCGCTTCCTCCTGCAATTTCAAGAGTGATGTTGCGTGTCCCCGGTGTCCCGAGCAGCACATTGACGTCGTGGCTCTCCTCGCGAAACCCAGCATGCGAAACGCTCAGCGTGTATTTTCCCGGCGCAAGGAAGAAGAACCGGTACACACCGGCACCGTCGGTTTTGGCAGTTTGGATCGTTCCTTTGGTTTCGTCTCTCAGTTCCACAACAGTGTTGGGAACCACCGCATGGCTCGGATCACTCACCACGCCGGTCAAACCGCCAGAAGCCGTTGTTTGGGCACATGAATCGTGGATTGAACAGAGGAGCAGAGAGAGGATTCCCAGAAGCTGGATCGGGAGTTTCCATCTCGTCGAGGCGTACCTAAGATTCCAGGCAAACTTTCCCACGAGCTTTACGACCTGCGAACGTAGCTGCAATACTACCGCATTCCTGCCGCTCCCATAATCTTTCAATTACTTGTGGATGCTCACGCAACCACTAACAACGATGCCGCACCCTGGAAATCCAAACGTGGTACTACATTTCTATGACAGCGCTTGTTAACTCTGGGCACATTCCACAGAAGAACTCTCCATTCAACAACTTCCGCACCATCGATTCGCGCTTCACGTCCCAAGCATTCGGTCCCGAGCCGAATGATCGTGAATTTCTCGCAGAACATTACGTCTAAGTCTTTGAAAATCAGTCATCCGATTTTTTGGATTTCACCAAAGAAGTTCGACAAATCACGCCGTTGGACCGAAGTTGGAACCAACCACTGAACTGGCATCATTTCGATGGCTGTACTAGAATGAAAACAAATATGTTGCGCGGTTCCCCGGTAGCTCAATGGTAGAGCATTCGGCTGTTAACCGAAGGGTTGCTAGTTCGAATCTAGCCCGGGGAGCCAACCTCAGATTTTTCAGTCACTTGAATGCCACACGAACATTCGGTCCACTACCGAAGGGTC
>WNFT01006039.1_pt1 | contig 13529 bp, 14 predicted proteins | sample 5400191 | NCBI WGS metagenome assembly WNFT01 (sample SAMN13153359, study PRJNA577476) | soil metagenome | isolation source: 80 cm saprolite under Madrone tree | place: USA:California | collected 2016-06-14
GTACGCGGCCGCCCACCGGCGCCTGGATCACGATTCCCGCCGCAGGGTCGACGGCGTCTTCCTTTTTCTTGCGTCCGACGCCCAGCTCGAGCCCAGCGAGCCCCACCTCCAGGGCGTCGATCGACTCCACGTAGCCATCGCCAAGAGCGGGTATCGGAAGCTGGACCGGTGCCACGGGCAAGCCCTTTTCGATGTGGCCGCCTTGGGCGGCGAGCATCTCGAGAAACTTGGCGCGGCCGGCGCCCGATCGGAGGGCATCAGCCGGATCCGTGTCGACTTCGGCCAGCCAGCACATCTCGCGCGCGACCACGAGCGAGACCTGCACCAGCTCTTCGTCACCCTTGCCGGCCAGGGCATCGAGCGCTTCCTGCACCTCCAGGGCGTTCCCGACGGACCGGCCGAGGGGATTGTCCATCGCGGTCACCAGCGCCACCGTGCGCCGCCCCGCGCCCTCGTGTCCGCCGGCACCATGTGCGGCGACTGCGCTGCGACCGCGATCCCGACCTCGCGCACCTGGCGGATGAACCGGGCGGGGTCGAGATCGACGGTGAGCCCGGGCACCGACTCCAGCTTGTCCAGCGTCCCGCCGGTGTGCGCCAGCGCACGCCCGCTGAGCTTCGGCACCTTGACGCCGCACGCGGCCGCGAGCGGCGGGCCGATGAGCGTGACCTTGTCGCCAACGCCGCCGGTCGAATGCTTGTCCACCTTCGTGCCTGGAATCCCGCTCAGGTCGAGGACCTCCCCACTCCGTACCATCGCCTGGGTCAGCGCGAGAGTCTCGGCGCGGGTCATGCCGCGGATGCAAACGGCCATGAGCCAGGCCGCCATCTGGTAGTCGGGGATATCGCCCTTGAGGTAGCCCGAGATCAGGAACTCGATCTCCACCGGGGAGTGCTCGCCGCCGTCCCGCTTGCGGCCGATGATCTCGAGCGCGTTCATGGGCGAAAGGGAAGCCGGGGGCGCGCGCGCCCCCGGCTCTCAGCAGCCGCCGTCGCGGCTGAATCTACCTCTGCGAAACGTCAGGCCTGTCCGCACTTGGCGGGGCAGGTCTTGACCGAGCCGTCCTTCATACCCTTGAGCGCCGCTGCGAGCTTCGCCTGCAGGTCGGCGCTGATCAGGTTGTCCTTGCCATGGAACGGAGAGATGCCGATCCCGTTGTTGGCGGCGTTGAACAGGCTGTCACCCGGCTTCTGGTTACCGGCGTTCACCGCTTTGATGGCCGCCTCAACAGCGTTGCTGAGGTGCTTCTCGGCCGAGGTGACGATGCAGGGGTCGGCGTTCGGATACGACAGGAACTGGTCCACGTCGACCCCGATCGCGAAGACGTTGGCCGCGCAAGCGGCGTCCAGCACACCGTTGCCTGTCTTGCCTGCCACCTGGAAAAGGACGTCGGCGTGCGTCTGGCTGATGAGCTGTGCACCAAGGACCTTGCCCGCGACCGGGTCGTTGAACGCCTTCGTGAAGTCACTCGTGGTGACATACGCGGTTTCGACCTTGATATTCGGGTTGATCGACTTGGCTCCGAGCTCGAAGCCCTGAAGGTAGCGCACCACCGGCGGTACGACGTTGATGCCACCCACCCCCGCGACAACGCCTGTCTTGGAGATGCTGGCGGCCACCATTCCCACGAGATAGCCTGGCTGGTCTTCCTGGAACCACAGCGAGCTGTAGTTCGGCAGGAGCTTGGAGGCGTCACCCTTGCAGGCGAACGTGGAATCCGCGTTGCCCTGCTCGTCGACACAGATTGGAGACTGGTCGACGCCGATGAAGGTGACATTGGGGTTCTTCTTGGCCGCCTTCGTGGTCGCCGTCCCTTCATCGAAGGCCACTGTCACGATGAGGTTGTAGCCCGCGTCGACGAAGGTCTGGATGTCCTTGTCGTAGTCGGTGGAGTCCTTCGGGACCACCGTGGCGGGGTCTTTGGCTCCAATGTCCGCGGCGCCCTTCTTGGCCCCTTCCCATGAGTACTGGCTGAAGTTGTGGTCCAGGAGGGTGCCGGTCGCCGACATCAGGGCGATCTTCCACTTCGAGGTGGGAGTTCCCGACGACGAAGGCCCGCATGCGGCGATTGCGACTGCCACCAGGGATATAGCCGCTACCCGCGGCAAGTTCGCTAAGACCATTGAAACCCTCCTTGCGGCTGCTGACGATTCACGCGGTAGACCGGCGATATTGTCCTCTTTCTCATGCCTTGTCAACACCAGGCGATCCCCTGCCCGCGGGGCCGGCCGGGGCTCGGGCAGCCTCCTCATCGTGCATCGCCAGGTGTCGGACGGTCTCGCAGCCAAGGCGGGCGAGGCGCTCGATGTGTTCGGGCCCGTGCTCGAGCTGCTTCTCAGGCTCGAATTGGCCCGAAGTCCCCGAGACGCGCCGCACGTTGTCCAGGACGACGGCCATACCACCGGCCCGCAGCCCCCAGACACGGGCCAGCACGAAGATCACGCTGGCCTCCATCTCCGCGGCGGCCACGTTGAGACGGGCGAGGTCGTCGAAGTGGTCCCGCCACCAGGACTGCCAGTAGCCGTTGAAGGAGGAGCCTGGCTGCGCGTGTCCGGCATAGAACGTATCGGCCGAGCGAGTGATGCCAACGTGATGAGCCAACCCCAGGCCAGTAGCGGCCTGGATCGCGGCCTCGACCACATCGTGACTGGCGACGGCTGGATACTCGATTGGCGCATAGAGACGCGAGGCGCCGTCGAGCCGCATGGCGGCATCAAAGATCACCATGTCCCCGACGCGGATCGAATCGAGGAAGGTGCCGGCGGTTCCGACCCGGATGAAAACCCGCGCGCCGCATCGAGCCAGCTCCTCCATCGCGATTGAGGTGGAGGGCGCACCGATGCCGGTCGACGTGCATGAGATCGGCACGCCCTTGTACACACCTGTGTGCGTCACGTACTCACGCGATGTGGCCACATGCCGCGACTCATCCCAAAGCTTTGAGATGACAGGGACGCGCCCAGGGTCGCCAGGCAGGAGGACGTATGGAGCGACGTCACCCGGTGAGATCTTCAGGTGGTACGCAGGCACGGTGCCTAGCTGGCGCTCTCGCGCTGGTATGGCCGGCCGTCCGCGGCCGGCGCGATGCTGCGCCCGATCAGACCGGCGAGCACCACGATCGTGATGAGGTAGGGGAGCGCGTCGAAGAATTGAGTCGGGACGTGGCTGAGAAGGGTGCCCAGCTCACCCGGCGGCGGAGAAACGCTGATCGACTGGCTGATGGCCTGTGACGATGCGAACAAAAGCGCGGCGCCAAAGGCTCCCACGGGGGTCCAACGCCCGACGATCATCGCGGCCAGGCCGATGAAGCCGCGGCCCTGCGTCATGCCGGCTTGAAACGCGTTGGTCGCCTCCATGCTCAGGTAGGCGCCGCCAAGCGCGGCCAGCGCTCCGGACATGACCACGTTGCGGTAACGAAGCCGGATGACGTCGATTCCGACCGTCTCCGCCGCGCGGGGATGCTCACCGACCGATCGCGTCCGCAAACCCCATCGTGAGCGGAACAAGAGGATCTGAAAAATGATCACGATCAGGATGGTCGCAATGCCGATAGGCCCCTGGCCGAAGAGAGCGTTGACAAGCCAGCCAAGGACCGGAATACCTGCCACCGCAGCGGGGATGCGCAGAGCGCTGAAGTTGCTGGTGGCAGCCAATGTCTGGGTCGAGAGCAGCGTGTTCATGTACCCGGTCAGCCCGATGGCCGCGATGTTGATGATGGCGCCGGAGATGATCTGATCCGCCCGCACGCTGATCGAAAGCCATGCGTGCAAAAGCGACAGCAGCATCCCGGCACCGATCGCGGCGACGAGCGCAAGCAACAGGGGCAATGTGAAACCGAAGATCGGCGTCGGCGTGCCGGGACCCAGCAGCCCGGTGATGATCGCTCCCGCGAACCAACCAGTGAACGCGCAGGTCAGCATGATGCCTTCGAGCCCGATGTTCACTACGCCCGACCGCTCACACATGACGCCGCACAGGGCGGCGAGGCAGATCGGAACAGCCAGCTGCACCGCGACGTGCGCAGTGAATGGAAGCGCCGTGATGAAGTACTCGACAAACTGAAAGACCAGTCCGAGCACGGGGATCCCGTTCAATGCGTGCAGCAAGGCGTCCATCAGCCCGTCGCCTCGCCCCCGTACGAGCGTGTGATCGTCTCGAAACCGGTCTGCTCGGCTCCGCTTACACCGCGCAGGCGGAGCAGCCGCCGCAGCGCGACGTTGGCGATGAGAAACAGGAGGATGAGCGCCTGAATGAAGTCGACCAGCTCAACGGGGATGCCGGCGTTGATCTGCATCGGGCCCGCGCCGGCACGCATGGCTCCAAAAAGAAGGGCCGAGACCATGATCCCGATCGGATTGGATCGTCCCAAGAGGGCGACTGTGATCGAGTCGAAACCGACCGATGTGCTGAACGTCGTGTTCATCTGGTGAGTGACGCCAAGGATCGTGCTGGCGCCGGCCAGCCCGGCCAGCATGCCGGCGATGCTCATCGTCAGCACGATCAGCCGTCGAGGCTTCACGCCCGCGTATCGCGCGGCATCAGGGTTGGCGCCCACGGCGCGAATCTCGAAGCCGCGGGTGGTGCGGAACAACAGGAACCAGGCGATCGGCACCGCCAAGAACGCGATGAAAATGCCGATGTGCCCAGACCGATCCAGCACGATTGGAAGGGCGGCGACTCCAACGCTGGGCGTAGACGGCGAGACAGAACCAGGCTGGCGCAGCGGTCCGATCACAATCCAGGCAAGGAGCGCCAGGGCGATGTAGTTCATCATGATCGTGGTCACGACCTCGTGCGCCCCAGAGGTCGCCTTCAGCAGCCCGGGCACGAAGCCCCAGGCCGCGCCCGCGATCATCCCGCCGAGCAGGGCAGCGATGATGGCGATGACCGCGGGCGTATGTGCAAACCAGACCGCTACGGCCACCGATCCCACGGCGCCCATCAGGAACTGGCCCTGAGCTCCAATGTTGAAGAGGCCTGCCCTGAAACCGATGCCTACACCGAGTCCCGCCAAAAGCAGTGGAGTGGTGAGAACGAGTGTCGACACGAATGAGTCGTACGAGCCGACCGCCCCCTGCGCCAGCGCCCCGTACGCGGTGAGCGGCAGCGTGGGATCGAAGGGATTCTTGAGCACGAGCACGCTCGACAACACGATGACAACAGCACCGACGATCAGGGCCATCAAAACCGCAATCAGCGGCACCGCGATCAGCGACCAAACGCTCAGGGTGACGGCGGCAATTCGCGAGCGTCCCTCATTCGGTCTGCTCATGGCGCCGCCCCCGACGCGTCCGCCACTCGCGATCCGCTCCCACCGGTAGCCATCAGCAGCCCGACCTGATACTTGTCCGCAGTCCGCCCATCCAGGAACGCCACCAGCTTGCCGCGGTACATCACCGCGATCCGATCGGAGAGCTCCATCACCTCGTCCAGCTCGGCCGAGACAAGAAGCACCGCCGCTCCGGCGTTGCGCTTCTCGATGATCCGCCGGTGGATGAACTCGATGCTTCCGACATCGAGGCCCCTGGTGGGCTGGTCGAGTACCAAGAGCGTGGTGTCTCCAACGAACTCGCGCGCCACGATCAGCTTCTGCTGGTTGCCGCCAGAAAGGGTTTGGGCGGGCACCAGTGGTGAAGGAGTGCGGACGTCGTACTCGCGGATCCGATCGCGCGCCGCCGCGAGGATGGCGCCTTCATCTCGGATGAGGCCGTGGGCAAACGGTGGCTTGTAATAGCTCGTCAGCACCAGGTTGTCGGTCAGCGGAAAGGCCAGAATGAGACCGAATCGTTGCCGGTCGGCCGGCACGTATCCGACATTGGCCTCGTTGATCGCGCGGGGCGATGCGCCTGTGACGTCGCGGCCGTCGAGCCAGATCCGACCCGCGGTGACACGACGGAGCCCTATCAACGCTTCGACAAGCTCGTCCTGGCCATTGCCGGCGACTCCCGCAATACCGAGGATCTCGCCGCCCCGAATCTCGAGGTCCACTCCCCGCACGACCTCGCTCCCATGGTCGTCCGGGACGTGCATGCCCTCTACCTTCAGCTTGACGTCGCCCGGATGCGACTCTCCTCTGTCGACTGTGAGCAAGACGGCGCGGCCGACCATAAGCTCTGCCAGCTCTTCCGCGTTCGTCTCAGCCGGACGGCGCGACCCGATCACTCGTCCCCGTCGAATCACGGTGATGCGATCAGCGATTTCGAGGACTTCCTGAAGCTTGTGGCTGATGAAGATGATCGAGCGGCCGTCCTTCGCGAGATTGCGTAGGAGGTCGAAGATCTCCTCCGTCTCGCTCGGTGTAAGAACTGCGGTCGGCTCGTCGAGGACCAGGATCTGAGCGTCGCGATAGAGCATCTTGAGAATCTCGACGCGCTGCTGCTGCCCGACCGCCAGGTCCTCGATCTTGGCATCCGGGTCGAGCTCGAACTCGAACTTACCAGCGAGCTCCCGGATGCGACGGCTCGCCTCTCGCAGATCGAGGAAAATCGGATTCGCCATCGTCTCCGCGCCGAGGACGACGTTTTCGGCCACCGACAGAACCGGGATCAGCATGAAATGCTGGTGCACCATCTCTATGCCGCGAGCGATGGCATCGGAGGGCCCGGCGATATGGACGGGGGTCCCGTCGATGAGAATCTGTCCTTCATCCGGGACGGCAAGGCCGTACAGGATGTTCATCAGTGTGGTTTTGCCAGCGCCGTTCTCGCCCAGCAAGGCGTGGATTTCGCCCGGCTGCAAGTCAAGGTCGATGTGGTCGTTGGCGGTCACCCCGGGATACCGCTTGGTGATGCCACGCATCTCCAGCTTGGGAACCGGTGCTCGCGCAGCGTTGGCAGTGGCAGGGGGCCCGGAAGTCACCTTGTGAAGGCCCATTCGAGGACCGAGGCTAGCTCGGCCACGTTCAGCATGTAGAGAAACGCAAGCCCCTGAGTGACTTCATGCGAGACACCTCACGTCCTTCGCGGTGGTAGGCGCGTCGAAAGGGAGTCTAAGCGAACTCGGAAGGAGACGAAACTGCCAAGATCAGACGCCGAACGCTGCGCTTTGGTCGAGCGAGTCGAGCAGAGGGCGGAGCTCGGCGATGGCGCCCAGGCGATACCAGCCGCCCCTCGGCAACGCCGCGTCATCGACGTGCTCGAGATGCCAGGTCATGACGTAAGGGATGTGGACCGCACGGCCGCCTATCTCCACCACCGGCACCACGTCCGAGCGCAGCGAGTTGCCGACCATGACGAACTCCTCGGGCTCGATGTGCCGGCGGCGCAGGACCGCGCGGTAGGCGTCGACGTTCTTCTCGCTCAGGATCTCGACCCCTGAGAACATCTCCGCGAGCCCTGAGCGCGCCAGCTTGCTCTCCTGGTCGAACAGGTCGCCCTTGGTGATCAGAAGCAGCTCATGTTGGCTGCTCACTGCCCGGAGCGCTTCTTCCACCCCTTCGAGGAGCTCGGTCGGTGCGGCGAGCATCTTCTTGCCCCAGCCGAGGATCACTTCCAGGTCGGCGGTTGGAACTCGTCCCTCCGTCACCTGGATCGCCGTCTCCAGCATCGAAAGCGTGAAGGCCTTGACACCGTAGCCGTAAAGCCCGAGGTTGCGCATCTCGACCTCGGACAGATGAGTATCGACGTCGGCGTCGGGAACGTGGCGGCGGAGGAGGTCGCGCAGGGCGGTCTGGGTGAGATGGAAGCGTGTCTCGTTATGCCACAGCGTGTCGTCGCCGTCGAAAGCTACGTACCGGATTGCCAACCGTGTCTCCCCACCCGGCGCTACGCGCGCCGACCTCCCCACGTGGTGGGGAGGTGAAGGGTGAATGATATCCGGGTACTCGAGTGCCTAAACCCACCACGCCGCCAAAACGTTCGGGAACCGGCAGCCGAAGGCTGTACTCGACCGGCGACGCAGACGTCGATCGCAGGCTGACCGCGCTGGTCGAGGAGCTCAAGCTCGCCCCGGTCGACGCCCGCTCGACCTATGAGCTGCTGGTGACCGCGATCCGCATGGCGGGCGAGCCCCTGAGCCGCCTCGATCGCAAGCTCATCAACGCATCCATCAAGGAGATGCGTTACGCGTTCAACGTCTTCTCGAAATACAGAGACCGGAAGAAGGTGAGCGTCTTTGGTTCCGCGCGCACGCCGCCGGGCGATCCGAACTACCTGCTGGCCAAGGAGTTCGGACGGCGCATGGCCGAAGTCGGCTGGATGGTGGTGACCGGCGCCGGGCCCGGCATCATGAGCGCCGCCAACGAGGGCGCGGGCCAGGAGAGCTCGTTCGGCGTCAACATCGTGCTTCCATTCGAGGCCAAGCCCAACCCGTTCATCGCCTCAGACCCCAAGCTGATCAACTTCAAGTACTTCTTCACGCGGAAGCTCATGTTCATGAAAGAGGCGGAAGCGTTCGTTCTCTTTCCCGGTGGCTTCGGCACGCTGGACGAGCTGTTCGAGCTCCTGACGCTGAGCCAGACGGGCAAGAGCGACCTGCATCCGATCGTGATGATCGAGGCCGAGCGATATGGCTACTGGCCCGAGATCGACCGGACGTTGAAGGCAGGGCTCCTGACGCGCGGCTATGTCGACCCCGAGGACCTCGGGCTCTACCACCTGACGGAATCTCTGGACGACGCCGTCGACTACATCAAGCGCTTCTATCGCGTGTACCACTCGCAGCGGTACGTCGACGGCAAGCTCATCTTGAGGCTGAACACCGACCTCCCCGACGCCAAGATTGCGCAGCTGAGCCAGGAGTTTGCCGACATCCTGCGCGGTCCCATCGAGCGCACGACCGCATCGAGCGGCGAGCGCCAGGACGGGGACGTGCCGGACCTCCCGCGGCTGCAGCTTCATTTCGATCGCAGCCACTTCGGGCGCCTGCGGCGGCTGATCGACAGGTTGAACGAAGCTTAAAAACCAAGCTCCTTTCTCCCCACCCGGCGAGCCCGCTTCGCGGGCTGGCCGACCTCCCCACATGGTGGGGAGGCGAAGGCCCGAAAGCCCGCCTAACCCGTCTTGGTGATCCGGTCGATCTCCTCGAGCTCTTCACGCGCGAACTTCAGGTTGTCGAGCGCGCCGAGGTTTTCCTCGAGCTGCTGCACGCTGCTGACCCCGACAATTGCAGAGGTGACGCGCGCATCGCGCAGCACCCACGCCACCGCCATCTGGGAAAGCTTCTGGCCGCGGCGTCTCGCGAGCTCGGCCAGAGCCCGAACACGCTCCATGTTCTGATTCACCGTGTCGGGATTCAGCGAATACCCCTGCGTCGCGCGCGAACCCGCAGGCACCCCGTGTAGGTAACGGTCGGTGAGCATGCCCTGCGACAGCGGCGAGAATGCGATGCAGCCCACCCCCTCTTGTTCGAGCACGCTCAGCAGCTCGGGCTCCACCCAGCGATTGAGCATCGAATACACGGGTTGGTGGATCAGCAGATGGATGCCCATGCTTTTGAGGATCGCCGCAGCTTCGTGCGTCGCCGCCGGTTGATACTGCGAGATGCCCACATACAGCGCCTTGCCCTGGAGCACCGCAGTGGCGAGCGCCCCCATCGTCTCCTCGAGCGGAGTCTCGGGGTCGGGCCGGTGGTGATAGAAGATGTCGACGTAGTCGATTCCCATCCGCTTGAGGCTTTGGTCGAGGCTGGCGAGCAGGTACTTGCGGGAGCCCGCGTCGCCGTACGGCCCGGGCCACATGTCCCAGCCGGCCTTGGTGGAAATCACGAGCTCGTCGCGGTGGCCGGCGAGATCGGTCCGGAGCATTTGCCCGAAGTTCGACTCGGCGGATCCGTATGGCGGGCCGTAGTTGTTGGCCAGGTCGAAGTGGGTCACCCCCAGCTCGAAGGCGCGGCGGAGGATCGCCCGATTCTCATCCGACGGAGCGTCGCCGCCGAAGCGCTGCCACAGGCCCACCGACAGAGCCGGAAGCAGGAGCCCGCTGCGCCCGGTTCGCCGGTAGATCATCCGCGCCAGAGTAGCCTATGACCGTGACCCGAATCGAAGAGCTGTCGGGGGTCTTGCCGGCGCTTGTTTCGCCGCTGCGTCGCGACGGCAGCGCGGACGAGTCCGGCATCAAACGGCTCGTCGACCACGTCATCGCAGGGGGCGTGCATGGACTTCTGGCGCTCGGCTCGACCGGCGAGGGCGCGTCGCTCGGCGAACGAATCCGATGGCAGGTCTTGACGAGCGTGATCGAGGCGGGCGCAGGTCGCGTGCCGGTGATATGTGGCGTGGCGCAACCCCACCTCGACGCCGCGCGCGGCGAGGTTGCAGCAGCGTCGCGACTGGGAGCCGATGCCGCGCTCGTCGCGCCTCCCTTCTATTACCCGACCGACCAGGCGACGGTTCGCGCGTTCTATCGCCGGCTGGCGGCCGACAGCAAAATCCCTCTGCTGCTCTACAACATCCCGCAGTTCACCAAGGTCGTCGCCGAGCCCACGACGGTCGCCGAGCTGGCCACGGAGGGCACGATCGCGGGGATCAAGGATTCGAGTCGCGACTTCGAGTATTTCGAGAACGTTCGCCTGGCCACGCGAAGCCTGGAACACTTCCGGATGTTCACAGGCAGCGACACCATGCTCCTGGCCTCGCTGGCCATGGGCGGTGCCGGCACGATCTGCGGCGCCGCCAACGTCGCGCCGAGCTGGGTGGTCCGGATCTACGACAACTTCCGGCGCGGCGATTGGAGCTCGGCTCGCACAGACCAGGAGGCTTTGATCGAGCTGGTGACCGCGCTTCGGGCCGGGGTCTTCCCAGCCTCCATCAAGGCTGCGCTCCAGCTACAAGCCATCTGCGAGCCATGGCCCGCTCCGCCGACGGCTGCGCTGGACGACGCCGCCACGCTGGGTCGGCGATCGAGTGGTGGTGGTCGACATTCCCACTGGACGCCTGCTCGAGGCCGATCCTCATACGCCCGGCCCGCTGCGGCAGCTCGCCAAGCTCGACGTCACGCTGGGCGCGGTCGCGCCGCTGGCGGGCACGGACGGCGCATGGATCGCCGCGTGCGGCACGGGCATCGCGCTGCTCAGGGTGGGAGGGCGGCTCGAATGGCTGGACAAGCCCGAGGACGGCAATCCGGTGAGGACGCGTATGAACGACGCGTCCGCGGATCGGGCGGGGCGCTTCTGGGCGGGCAGCATGGCTTTTGACTTCACCCCGGACGCGGGCTCGCTCTACCGGGTGGACCGCGACGGCACTGTCACGAAGGTCCTCGACGGCATCACCATCTCCAATGGGCCTGCTTTCGACGCCACCGGCACGACGATGTACTTCACCGACACGGCCCGGCGGCGAATCGACCGGTTTCACGTCGATCCCGAATCCGGCGCCCTCAGCGATAGGACGCTCTTCGTGCAGATGAAGGCCGGCCGGGAGAATCCCGACGGCATGGCCGTGGACGACCAGGACCACGTTTGGGTCGCCGTGTGGGGCTCGTCCGAGGTGAGGCGGTACCGCCCCGATGGCAGCCTGGCCGAGACAGTTTTGGTTCCAACCAGGCAGCCGTCGAGCGTTTGCCTGATGGGTCGCGAGCAGCCGCGGATGTTCGTGACCAGCGCCGCGACCGGGTTGGACGCGTCGGACGAGCTGGCGGGGGCGGTGTTCGCGATGCCGGCGGCCGTGCGAGGAAGGCCTGCCGACGGGTTCCGCCTGGGCTAGGCTGGGCGGCGCTCCAGCAGCTCGGAGAACGAGCCTTCGAACTTGGCGAGGCGCTTGTGCACCTCGATCACCTCGTCGGAGCTGACGGGGTCGTGCGGGTCGACGTCGGTTTGGTGCTCGGTCCACTCCGCGCCACAGTCACAGCGGTGGAAAAGGAAGCGGTCCGTGTGGGAGCGGTAAATGTAGACAGACGCGTCTTTGGTCGGCCGTCCACAGGCGCATTTGCCCTTGTCTGGTTCCAACTTTGACCTTTGCAATGACGTGTTCCTCGACTTGTATAACGAACCAGAACCCGAATTCGTTGCGGATGCTACACCGAGTGTCCCGTATTTGGGACCTACAAATGTTTGTAAATGTCCGGGCGCTACTGGGCGGAATTCAGCTCCGCCAGTAAACCGGACAGGTCCCGAAGACGCTCGGTCTGCTCGGCGTGCTCGAGGGTCTGGTACTGGGACAGGACGTCGACGAACCCCTCGCCTACGTCATAGCCATGCTCGAGAAGCACCTGCCGGCCCCGGTCGCCGAGCCGGTTCAAGACGTCGCGGACCTTGCTCTGGGGCGAGAAAAGCGCAACTTCAGGCACTCGGTGCAGCCTCGGGGCTTCGGACGATCACCGCGTGGCCATGCCAGCGTTCGGGGACGCCAACCGGCGGATCTCCAGTGTAAGCAAGCTCCAAGCACCAAACCCCGTCCACCTGGACGGGCGCCACCGAAAGCTTGCTCTTGGGGTTCATGCGTTGGAGCGCCTGGACGAGGGCGACGCCGTAGAGCACGAGGGCGCCGGGCAGGTTGACGGTATTGATCCGGCCGCCTTCGCTGGAACCGTCCACGCCGGACGTGCGGGAGCCGAGGGCGTGGGTCACGAAGCTAGGTTAGCGGGACGAGCGGCCTGGCAGGGCGGCGACGATGGCGGCGATTGTGGCGTCGTAGCCCAGCCGGCCGGTGTCCAGCACCAGGTCGTAATGCGACGCCAGGGTCCGGTCGTGTCCGTAGACCTGCTTGATGTAGGCGGTCCAGTTCTCGTCCGTCTGCTTCAGCCGCTTACGCGCCTCCTCTTCCGTCCTGTGCTCGCGCTCCATGAGCGTCTTGACCCGGGTCGCCGTGTCCGCGCGCAGGAAAACATGCAGCGCGCCGGGGTGGTCGGCAAGGATGTACGCCCCGCCCCGACCGACGATGACCACGTTGTCGCCGCGGGCCGCCTCCTGGATCACGTGCTGAGTGATCTGGAGCACGGCTCGACGGGTGTCGAAGACCGGGTCGGCGTTGGGCGGGCTCCAGGCGGACGTCTCGGGCGGGATCATCGGCTCGGTGTTGGCGGCCCCAAGAGCCAGTAGGAGACGGCTCAGCAACGAGCCGGGGTGCTCGTCTTCGGCCTCGACCTCCTCCTTCGGCAGCTCGAGACGCCGGGCGACCTCATCGATCAGCTCCCCGTCCAGGAAGTCGAGCTTGAGCCTGGTCGCCAGCATGTGGCCGACCGAGCTGCCCCCGGCCCCGATCTGCCGCCCGATGGTAATGACAGGCATCGCCTGCCCCCCTCCTTCCTACTCCAGGTAGTCGCGGAGCTTCTTCGAGCGCGAGGGGTGGCGGAGCTTGCGCAGCGCCTTGGCCTCGATCTGGCGGATGCGCTCTCGGGTGACGCCGAATCGCTTGCCCACCTCTTCCAGCGTGCGCTGGTGGCCGTCGATCAGCCCGAAGCGCAGCTGCAGCACGCGCCGCTCGCGCGGCGTGAGCGTGTCGAGCACGTCCTCCACCTCAGAGTGGAGCATCGTCAGCGAGGCGGCGTCGGACGGCGAGACGGCCTCACGGTCCTCGACGAAGTCGCCGAGGTGTGAATCCTCCTCCTCCCCGATCGGGGTCTCGAGCGAGACCGGGTCCTGCGAGACCTTCACGATCT
>WNFT01003558.1_pt1 | contig 13526 bp, 7 predicted proteins | sample 5400191 | NCBI WGS metagenome assembly WNFT01 (sample SAMN13153359, study PRJNA577476) | soil metagenome | isolation source: 80 cm saprolite under Madrone tree | place: USA:California | collected 2016-06-14
GTGCGATGAGATCGGGTTAGGAGTCGCGCCGTCAGTTGCCGGGCACGACGGCTGGAGCGAGACCCCGTAGTACGATTCGCTAGCCGTATCAGCGATGGAGGGGCGCTTGCGAAAACCGGGTCGGATGTCGGTCAGCAGGGATGTGCAGGCAATTCGGAGGTCGCTGGGCTCAATCGCTCGTGCGCTGGCGCGATTGGCTCCCGCTCTCGAGGCTGCCGTCAAGGGCCCCTCAACGCCCTTGAAGAGTGGCCGCAGGCTGCGGCTTTCGTCGGCGCGACGCAGCGCTCTCAAGGTCCAGGGTCAATACATGGGGCACCTCCGGAGCCTTAAGCCAAGGCAGAAAGCCCGCGTCAAAGCGCTGAGGGCGGCGAAGGGCGTCACGGCGGCGATCACTTTGGCAAAGAAGCTGGCGCGAGCCGGGCGGCCCTAGGTAGGCTTGGCCCCCGCCGGCATAGCTCAGCAGTAGAACAGCTGATTCGTAGTCATCTGGTTGGTTAAGTCAGGTCAACAGCTTACCAGGACAGCACCACGGTGGGGGTACGCCGGGGGTGCGACTATTGGACGCGTCTGAGGAACCACCTGACGATTCGTGAAGGCCGACGGCCGCAAAGACAACTAATGTCGCTCGTGCCGACCAACGTCAAATCAGGATCTCGTGGTAGTGCGGATAGTGGCGCGCTACGCGTTTAAAGTGGTCCAGGACCTCCGGCTCCAACTCAAAGGCGATATTCTCGGAGGCGGTCGAGTCCTCCAAGTACCTCTCCAGCCAGTGACGCTCCCTCAGGGTCAGCGGGGGGACCGCAATGCGGAACGGTTCGTCGCCGTGTTGGACGAAAGGGAGGTTCCGCACACCAGACGCTGCGACCCTCCTCTCCAAAGCTTCATCCCCAACGATGCCGCCAACGGTGAGCATCTGTGCGCCGTCGGCGTACTGAAAGTTGAAGAGCTGTAGAAACTTCGTGCCAATCTCGCGACGCCTCGCCAATTCGGTGTCAATGTGCAATCTCAACGACTGAGCTAGGGTTCGGGGCAGGGCGTTCCTGGTGACCTGGTTCCGCTTGAGACCATTCTCGAAGAAACGACTCAACAGGTGGCGGAAAAGATCGAAGACTCGATCGCTCCGTTCCGTCCCGGAGAGCTCCTCGTCCTCTTGATCCTTTGGCAGTCTAGGCTCGGCGTCCACGGTTACGATCAGGATGCTTCCTGGCGCCAATACCGTCAGCAGCCCGCTGATGTCTTGAAGCACCTCTTCGTTCAGGCCATAGTCGTAGTCCAGCCACGCGAGGTAACGACGCTTTCGGTTCAGCCTTGGGATGACGTCGGCCATCCTCTGCATCCAGAGTTTCACGAACCGATAGGGTTTGTTGAACTTCATTCTTCTGGGTATTGGGCTCTTCTCGACGCAGATCATCTCTTTGATGTACAGAAGCTTGTGGAACAGGATGAAGTCCGCGAAGTAGATGGATCCAAATCCAAGGTAGGCATACTCCCTAAGCGCCAGGCCGGCAGGAGCTAACCCGTGAAGGGTTTCGATGAGAATCTTCCGCTCTACCTGCTTCGCCGGGCGGAGGAGGTAGTTGATCTTCTCGTAGCTCTCCAGCCTGTCGCGGGAGCTCACTGCGCCTCATGCTTCAGGAAGTAGTTGAACGCGTGCTCCGCGACCTTTCTAGCGGAAAGGCCCTCCGTTCCGATCGCCTGTCTGGCCCTCTCAATGTTCCGTTTGGAGACCTGAAACTGGACGTTCACGAGGATCTCTGAGTCCTTTCTCCTGGGAAGCTTCACCTCGAAGGAGCCGTCCTTCGCTCTGATCGCGGTGATTGGCACGCTCTTGGCCGTCTTGAGGAGTTGACGGCCCGGCACGTCTTGCTCCTCCACCTCGGAATATAGGTTGGAGAGGAAGTTCAAGACCGGCCTTGCGTGAAGGACCATTTCAGACAAGGCCTCCTGGTAGGCCCGTGACTCAAAGACGATGCCCTGCTTCGTCGTGGTCCATGGCAGCGAGTAGACGTCGTCGCTGCGGAAATAGGCATATCCGACGAAGTGCCCATACTTCGTGTGCCACTGTGGCAGGCCATCGCCCCAGGCGGTCAACGCCGAGCGATCAGCCTCGAGCACCATTCGGCCGTTGCAGAACAGGTACCAGCCTCGTGGCTCACGGTCTTCTCGCGGGGTGACCCCGGCCAGGATCAGGATGTCAACCTTTCCGGACCGGAGTTTCTTGCGCGCTGGCTTCAGACCCGCATCTGCTGCTATTTGCGGAATTGTGGATTCAACCTTCTTTCCATTCACCCGCAGGTCCAGGCCTGCGATGATGAAGAGAGCGTAGCTGCTCGCCAACCTGGCCATCAGGTCCTGCGTGAAGGTGGGTACCGCCACCAGCCTCTTGATTTCCGGGCGCAGCTTCTCGATGCCGATTTTGGTTCCCGGCAAGGTGCCCTTCCAGGGTGCGCCCTGGTCCGTGAACTCGAAGGACCACTCGGTCTGGGCTAGCCACTTGTCCACGTCAATCACTACGACGAACGACTCCTTTCTTGTCGACGATTCCACTCTAACCAGCGTCCCGAGCTTGAAGAAGGCGCGCTTCATTCCGATCCCGTAGACACTGAGGCCGTGCCTCGTGGCCTCGTGGGACGTCACGCCAAGGCGAAAGACTTCGCGCTTTGCCTCGTCGCGGGAAATCCCGCCGCAGTTATCGAAGACGTGAATGGACTGTTCGGACACCTCCACGTCAATTCGGTACCTCTTCAGGCCGCTCAGGTGTTTCTTCTCGAGAATCGTCATTACGTCGATCTCAGCCTCGCCCACTGCGTGGTCGAGTGAGTTGTCGACGAGGTCGAGAAGGCAATCAGCGATTTTCAGGTCGCGAGTGATAATCTCGACGAAGAACTCTTTACTGGGATTGGCGTCGATCTTGTCGGCCTCGAGGTCGTTCATTGCTTGCCTTCCCGCCTCTTGATGGTCTGCCGGATCCGGTGGACCATCAGGCGGCAGTGCTTGAGCTGGCGATCGCAGCCGAGGAAGATCATGCCGGCCTTCGCCGCCAGGACCAGACTCGTACCTGCCCCAGCGAATGCGTCCACAAACAAACCCCCGGGCCGGCTTGCTATCTGCAGAACTCGGCTTGGAATCTCTTGCGGCAGTTCATTCTCTTCCCGGTGTTTGTGTTTCGCGTGCCGAACAGGGCTGAGGTCGTCCCACACGTCGCTTAGATTGATGCCATTCGCGATGAACCTTTCATAGCCGCCGTAGTCTTTGACGAGGCGACGGCAGTGTGGGCACTCGGCGGGCCTGATCTTTGGGCGGCGGAAAGAGCGGGGCTTGCCCTTCGTGAAGTACAGGAGCGCGTAGTGGGCAGGATAGAGACTATCCCCGCGGGCAAAGCCGTTTTTCATTGAGATTGCGATCCAATGCCGAAACATCAGGTCGCTTGCCAGCACGGGCGCGAAGCGGCTCGCCCAACGGGGTACGTGATAAAGGAATAGGGAGCCGCCTGGTCGTAGCACGGCTGCGGAGCGGCGAAGGATCTGCCACATGTAGGCAAAGTACGCGTCGTCGCCGAGCCGGTCGGCGGACCGAGTCGCTCGACCGTAGCTCTTGCCAAGGTTGAAGGGCGGGTCCAGGAGGATTACATCAGCACAGCCCTCTGGCAGAGCCTGCAGGAACCTGAGCGCGTCCGCGCAGACTATGTCGCCGCCCGGGAGCCGGAAGAGCGGGCCAGGGCTCGAGGGACCGGTTCCGGCCCTGCGGAAAGGGAGAGGTCTCGACAAGCGTGTCTCCTGTGGCTGTGAGTCTATGCCCGTTCGGGCGCCGTTTCACGAGACCGTCACTCGCTGTATCACGCGACCATCTCGTGTCACCGAACGTTGAAAACCGGCCACCTCGAGTGGGCGGTGGTGAGTATCGCTGACTGATGGTGAGGATGACAAGGCCGTTGTCGTTGCCGCTATCGACTTCCGCCGCTCTTAGAGAGAGAGGCGCGGCCTGTGGTAGCTCCTGAGAAATGAGGTGTAAAGAAGACGCCTCGGCGCCCGCCGGCAACTTCTGCCCAGGGCGACTGCTGATCTCCGAGAGGGCGCCACCCCAGCGATGCGCCGATCCGCGCGAATGGACCGACGGTCTGACAGCGACGTTGCTGGCACGAAGTGACCCCGGGCTCTGCGACCAGATTTGACGCGTGTGTTGTCACCTCGCGAAAAACGGGCTGCCAGTCTCCTGATCGAGCCCCGAAGGGCCATGGCTTCAGTGGGTACTCCGAGGGGCATGGCGCGTGGGTGGGATCTCCCTGTCGCGTGGGTTCGAGGGGGAGCACCAGTTGTACGCTGCCGGCGTGGAGCCTCATCAGGAAGCAATTGGTAGGCCGGTGGAGATGGCCGGTCTTGACATGCCCAAAGCTCGTGAAGGGCGTACCTTCAAACCAGCAAGGCATCGAGGACGTCCAGCGCCCAATCCCGCCGGAGGTCCTCGTGCCACAGCTGATTGCGATAGTGGCGCAAGCAGGCGTAGCAGGAGCTGTCGCGGCCGCACTCGCAATTCCCTACGATCCGGCGGGCCTCCGCAGCGACCTTGCGCACGTCGCGAGCGACCCGCTGGGCGTGACCAGCCCCGCCTGGGACGGTGTCCAGAAGCACGAGGGCCGGGGGCACCCCAGGCGCATACGAGAACAGGGTCCCGTCCATTTCTTCTGGCCGGATGGCGAGCGCCCCGACCCCAGCCAGCAAGGCATACATGGTGCTCCGCGCTCTTTCCTGCGTGAATTGCGGGGTCTGAATCCGAAGCTCCACGACATCCGTCAAGAACTCGTGCCCGAGCTGGAACCACCTTAGCGCCCCTCGGCAGGTTCGCCCAGGGTGGCGGGGATCAGAGTGTTGTGAGGCACTCGCACCCTTCCCCCCTGCGGGCTTAGCGAATCCGCACCACGAGCAGATCTGGAAGCCAGCCCGCCGCGGACCGCGATTGAGGACCGAAATGCGGCCCTGACGGCTGAAGCGGCACACGATCCTAGTCGGTTCGAGGTCCGGAACCGGCTTTGGTTGATCGGGCCCGGGGCCCTGGTACTCGCTGAAGAAGGTCTCCGAGTAGTTGCTGCGCGGAGGGCGTGAGTCGCCTGGACTCTTGTCGTCCCGGGCACCATTGAAGCCGAACACTGGAATGACGAACTGGCCGCGGTCGGTCGTCGGTTGCTCCGAGCCACAGATTGGGCACTCTGGCGGTACCGGACTGATGGAGCGACGGAAAGCACCACAATCGGGACAAACGGCCCAGAACAGCTCCGGCCAGCCGCGGCCAGCCCGCGTCGACAGGCCGAGGGGCCGCCAGAGCGCCTTTGCGGCGACGATCTGCCCCCCCGGAGCGAATTCGGTTATCGCCATGCGGAGATCCCGCTCCAACTCGATTCGGGCCGCGTCAGGGTCACCGGTGCGGGCCAGGTTCAGCTGCACCACGTCTACTGGAAAGCCGTACTTCGGAATCACGTTGCGGCTGGATAGGAAGCCGATTAGCGCCCGTCCGGCCAGTGTATTGCGTTGACCTTCCAGGGCAATCGCTCTTCGGCGTTCCTTGGCCTGGTCTGCCTCAGCGATCGCCGCATCGAGTTCGGCGAGGTCTTGCTCCACTTCTCCTCGAGCTCGGTCTAGCCAGCCCCAGTTGAGATGCGCCGGGGGCGACGTGACGAGTGCGTCCACCCAGGACCAATCGGCCAAACCGACTTCCGCGGCGACCTGGATCGGCGAGACACGCGAGAGAGCATCGCCGAGACGGTCAGGCCGCCCCCGTAACCAGGACACAAATGCCGAGTAAGGCGTTCCCTGAGTCTCTGAGGCAACAAAGAACGATTCCACCGTCGTGTGCTCTCTGCCCTCGCGCTCGAAGGCGGCAAACGCCATCGAGTGCATGTGGCGGCGCACGATGCTGGTGTTCGCCATATAGAGTCGTGGCGGCGAAATGAATCCGTCAATCAAACGCTCGGGCTCAGCATAGTAGAACGCATCGTGGTTGCGCCTTTGTGCGAACGTCACCGCCAGGGCTGCCGATGCAGTTCGGCGCCCAGCCCTTCCCGCCCGTTGAAGATAGTTCGCTGGCGAGGGTGGAACGTTGTGCAGGAGGACCGCCTCGATGTCACCGACGTCCACGCCCAGTTCAAAGGTAGTCGAGCAACTGAGGACATTGACGTCGCCACGAATGAACTCATCCTGGATTCTGCTGGCTTCGGCCGGCGTCCACTGTGCCGTGTGCTCGTGTGCGACCATGCCGATCGGGACCAAGCCCTCGTACAAAGCTCGGTAGTGGGCACCCGGAAGCTCGGCGCGGGCGTTGATTGGTGCGAGGCGACCGACGCAGCGGTAGGTGCTGCAGATACCTGCGATCGTGCGCCACCAGACATGGCGGCATGTGTCACAGATGAGAGGTGCGCTGTCTGGTCCGCCTAACCCGAAGTCGAGACGGTCGTACGCTATCCGCCACAGAACGCCGACCGGCGGCTTTGAGTATGACGGCAAGGCCTTACTCCAGGCGCTGGCCGGATTGGTCAAATGGTCCCAAATGCCCTGCAGGACTTCCTTGGCGTTGGCGTCAACCCTTCTGGCCCGCAGGACGCGAGCCAGGATATCCAGCCTACGGTTGGATGCCTTGCCCGGAATCCAGGCTAGGACTGGGCCCTGGGCACCAGCACCTCGGCATCCAATTTCTCGATTCCTGGGCTCAAAGGCATCGTCGCGCACGTCGACGTCACCAGGAAACGTTACGGCTCCGGCCGACCGGATCGTATCAAGTAAGAGCTGGATGAGAGTGCTGGCTTCAGATGGGCTAAACCCGAGCCTAAGCAGTCCCTCGGGAGCGAGCGCGCCCGTGGGTAGAGCGACCCGGATATCAACCAGGCCCGTTCCTTCCAGGCTCTGCCGGTGATCGAAAGACAGTACCTCCCTCATCAGCCAGGTCCGCGCCGCCTTCCGATTGGCCAGGGCGCCCGCATCGGGATCGAGAACTCGACGGTGCTCCGCCTCGCGCACGATGGGAAGCACGAGGTCGTCAAGCCGGCCCGGACCTCCGCCGATCTCTTGCAGAGCCCTCAGGATCAGGGCCCGGTGCACGGCACGCTGGTAGGTCCGCTCGAGATAGGGAGCGAAGAAAGCTGCGTCCTGGCGGCTGTCCGAGAAGCACAAGAGCTTCCGGCCCTCGCCCACCAGGCTTGCAGCGGAAGGTGAATCGGAGGGTGGAAGATTCTGGTAAAGACTGGTCGCAACCACCGCAACCGGAGCGTCGACGCCCGTCCGAAGCCGCGTAACGATCTCACCGCCAGCGCGCCCCGAGCAGGCGGCACACGTTCGAACCACGTCCGCACCTTTCGCCGGCCTAACCCGAACCACAGGAATGGGGGCCGCGTTGCCGCCGCAGGCACAAGGATCCGGAGACGCGAGCAGTGCCCTGCAGCACGGGCACAAGTGAAAGGCGTCCTGGATGTCCGCCCCGGCAACGCTGAGTTCGTCCTCGTCGTCCTCGCCCTCGGCGACGGTGCGGCCTAGAAGGAAATGGGCGACCTGGCCGGTCGCCGTCGGCAGCGCCAACCGGTCATCGATGCGTAGGTCACCCGCGAGGTACTCAGCTCCGCACTTTCGACAGGTTCCCAACTCGAACATGGCGGATCGGTGCGAAGGCCGGCAGGAGGGACAATCGAGGTGACGCGCCAAGCGCAGCCTCGGCTGATGGGCGGGATGGGCAGGATGGAGGCACACGAACGCGCCCTCCAGCGAACGCACGAGGAAGTGATAGCGAGCCGGCAGGAGAGGAGCATCAGTTGGAGTGGGACGTGCCGTGGTTCCCAGGGAGACAAGGGCGACGAGCGTCACCTGGGCGTCGGGCCCGTGAAATACCTCGCCCGCCACGGACTCCACTGAGCGGGCGCCGCGCTGCATCGCCCCCCATACCCGGTGGAGGGCACGATCCCCGGCAAGGAGCTCGTGCAGATATGCCTCGGCTGACGCCGCGCCGGTCGCGCTCGGCGGGTTGACGCCGGCCCGCTTGGCGATCTGAGCGAGATCCTCAGGGTTAGCAGCTGATTCCATGGCTGCGAGCAGAGCCGGGTAGACTTGGATCGGAGCGTCGTACTTTGCTTCACCTAAGGCGACCGCAGCACGCCTCGGACCAATCACGTCCTGGCGTGTCGGTTCGTCTGGAACCCACTCGCAGGGCTCATCGAAGAGACTCGACGCAAAGTTCGCAATCTCTGGGTAGTCTGCCTCTCCTTTCCCGAGGGTCGCTGATGTGGCCAAACACTGAAGCTGTCCACGCGTTGTCTGGTTCACGCGGTCGCGAACGCGCCGGAGAAGCATCGCGATCTCTGTACCCTGGGCGCCGTCGTAGACGTGGGCCTCGTCGAGTACGACAAACCTCCATTGCTTGCCTGTTTCTCCATCGAACAGGGAGCTGTCGGCCGGGCGCAAGAGAAGGTACTCCAGCATCGCAAAGTTCGTCAGGAGGAGATGCGGCGGTGTCGCCTGCATCTCTTCGCGGCTCAGCAATTCGTTGGGAACCAGAGGCTCCAAGGGATACCGCTTCTTGAAGTCATCTATCGCCTTCCTTCTGTCGCCGAGAGTCTCGCCAACGTACCGCCCGAAGGTGATCTCCGGACAATCCTTCAGGAGGCGCCGCAGGCGCTTGACTTGGTCGTTTGCAAGAGCGTTCATCGGGTAGAGGAGCAGAGCCCGAACGCCCGGACGAGCGAGGGTTCCGGCCTGCGACTCTCGGAAGAGGCAATCGAGGATCGGGAAAAGGAAGCACTCGGTCTTCCCTGAGCCTGTCCCCGTCGCGATGACGAGGTTGCGCCGGTGACCCACTGCCTTCTCGATCGCCGTCTCTTGGTGGGCGTGGAGGGGTCTGTCTAGCGGGAATGCGGAAGAGACCTTCGAGAAGGCGGGCGCTAGGATGCCAGCATCGATCAGGTCTTGGACCGAACGTCCCCGTAGGTACGGGGGCGCCACCTCAAGGTACGGCCCCTTGGTCAGCTGGATCTCGTTCTGCAGGGCTCGCTCCAATTCGCCCTGGAACTCGCGGCCACGCAGATTGAAGGTGGTGGTCAGGTAACGGACATAGTGCTCCCGGATCGAGGTGGCCGTTTTGAGCGGATCAAGCATGGTCCTGGTCGGAGGCTCGGGCTATTGGCGCCAGTGCGCGGAGCACGGCCGCCAGCGCGAGGTCGAATGCAACGAGGCGGGGAGCGAACTCGACGGCCTCCATGAGGGCCTCCCGAGCCCGCCGCACTTCGCGCCCGTCGTGCAACGCGAGACAGGCCGCCAGAGTGATCTGGGCCAGGCCCGCCCACGCCGAAACCCAAGGCGGCGGGGCGCGTCTCCGAAAATGCTCTTGTGCTAGCTCGCCTGAGGGCGGCACCAGGGAAAGGATCAGCTGGTGGCGCTCCCAGAATAACTGAGCTCGACCCCTCGCGTTCCCCCGAATGAGCCACTCGATGCCGGCCCCTGCGAATTCGTCAAGCGTCAGGAGGGGGCCGGGTAACAGATCAATGGCGCCCTTGATCCCAAGTAACACCTCCGGCGGAGCCCCGAGCAGTGCTTGCTGCGGTGCCAGGCTCTCTGCGCTGTTGGTCAGTCCCCTGACCGGGGGCACGCCCGGCTCCCAATCCAGGAATTCCTGGCAGCGAGCCGCCGCTTCGGCCTCTCCTGCTACGGCTGCCGGAGAATCGATCTGCGCCGCCACGCACGGCAGAGTTACCCAGACGCTTCGCCCGTCCGCCCAGTTAGCATCTCCGCTCGTAGCAGGAAGCGGCAAGAGCGCAATCACCGCGCCCAGGGCATCGGCGGCCTCGAGGCGCCCCGATGCGCACGCCGTCGCAAGTGCCGAAGCTGTGAGCCGCGGATGTGTCGCAAGAATCTCACGTAAGAGCACGATCGGCCCAGAGTAGCCGCCGTCAGGCTCTGCCGTTCGATCCAGGAGCGCACTGATGGCAAGCGGCGTGATGGCTTCCTGCTCCTCGCCGCTCAGCTCCCGCACGAGCACGCCCTCAATCAAGAGCAGCTCGAGAGCGGCAACGGCATCGCTTTCCGCGCGTCGTCGGAGGTCCACACGGCCAGACTGAGGATCGCCTACTGAGCAACGGACGGTGTTGCCTCCGCCGGGGTTCGGCCGGGACATCGGGAGCCATTCGTCGTGGATAGCTACCTCGACAAGGTAGCGGCCAGGCGGAATCAGCGGTCCATCCAGGGGCAACGATGCGCGGACGCTCGCGTGGGCCAAGAGACGTATGGTCCGGATCGGGTTGCTCTCCCACGGACGATGGGCGGGCCAGAGGCGGACTTCAAGATTTGTGAACCGCGCCCGGTCGTCGAAAGCGATCGACAGCGTCTGGCCGGAAGGATCATCGGTTAGTTGGCACTCGAGGTTGCTGAGCTGCAATCTCGCGAAGAGTGTCGCGGCGGGCACGGCGCGCCCAGCAACGAGGAGATCCATTTGCAGGGTCGCGGCCCCCGCGGCTACTGCCGCGTCCCGGAATGGAGCGAGAAGGAATGCGGCTCGACCGTCCCGCGACGTTTTCGCGACTCGCAAGCCCAGCTCGGTTCCGCGATGGTGAAGCCGGAGGCTGATGGCAAGATCTGGGTACCGAGTCGAGACGACAACCGCAGCTGCGCCTTCCGCCTTTCCTTCGGCCTGCAACTCGTCGAGGGCAATGCGCTCGACCGTCGTCCCAAGCGTGTGTCCTGTCGCATCGGAGCGGGCGATCCCCCAGACCAGTCGAGCGACGGCCACGAGGAGCAACAAGCGCTCACCGGAGCCGATTGCCCAGCATCTGGTAACATCTTCGTCCGCGCCCATGGGGAGGCTGGTCGCCGGGCCTCCTCCGGATGCCTGCAGGACGATGCCATCAGACGCGTGTACAGATACCCGGGCGTTGCCATGGCCCCCCGGGAGGATCAGCCCATCTGGGCGAGATACTCTAAGGCCCTGCACAACGGCAAACTCGGTCCGCAGATCGGAACCGATCGGGCCAGTTACCCGAAGTTGGATCCTGGCAACTTCGACGTTGCCAACCAACTCACGAAGGTCCGCTCGCGGATAGCCGCACTCTGCTGGCGTCCCCTCGGCGACCTTCCCTCCCCACCGGGCGTGAAGTCTCCACGTGGGGGCCAGCGCGGCATCAACAGGAAACACCACGCGGGGTAGTTCCGAGAAGACAAGCAGGCCGTCCTCGGTGGTCACGCCAGCGACGACCAATCCATCCAGCGTGGGCCGGATCTCGTCACGCGGGACAACCCGAAGGACCTCGGCGCGAGGCCCAGCCCTCGTCATTCGTTGCGCTTCGATAGAGGCAACGCCCGTGAGGTCGTACTCCTGGAGAGAATGACCGTCCCAGGAGCCGGCAAGTGGAGGCAGCTCGGTAACTCTGGCAGGCACTTGCAGTCCCGACGCGCCCAAAAAGCGCAAGGATGTGTCGGTCGGCACCAAGAGCCAGGCTGACATCCACGGGACTATGCGAGGGTCACGCGCGAGCAGGCCGGTCTTTGGGTCGAATACGGCCACGCCCGTTTCAGGGAGTCGCTCGAATACAGATGTGCGAAGAGTGCCTTTTGGGCTGCGCAGTTCAGCGGCCCAGGAACGCGCCGGTCCCAGAAGATGCAGGTGTGCTTGCACCATCGATCCGGCAACGACACGAGCGCCCGTTCCATCCTCAACGAGCCATGAGGCCTGTACGAGATCTCGAGGCAGGGGCGGGAGCTCAAGCACGGGGCCCAGTGGGTGCCAGGGGTTGATCCTCACGTGTGGCAGGGGCACGGCGTGCAACCGTAGATTCTGAGTTTGCGCCATCTCGGCAGCGTCGAGCGTAAGGCCCTCAACGATCTGCCGTGGCAGGCCAAGATCCGCCGGACTCGCGGGTGAACCCCCAGCCTTATGCGCGATGAGATCGATACATCGATCCACGAGATCGACCGCGGGGCTCCCGCCGTAAAGGACGAACCGCTTCACGGGTACGTCGATGCCGACAAACGCTGTCTGTCGGGCCCGCCACACCGCCAGCAGTTCTCCCGCGCTGGCCCCGAAACCACGGCGCAACTGCGGAATGAGCAACCTGTGGAAGAAGTCTCCCACGCAATATCGAGGTATACCTGCGTGAGCCAGGATCGGGGTTACGTATTTCATCCCTTGAACGCTGAGGAACTCGAATGTCTCGAGCCCGAAGTTGCCAAGAGCCTTGATGAAGGCAGTGCCAAGTGCCGTCTGGTCAGCTTGCTTGGTCGGGAGAGTGAGGTGCGGCCAGAACGTCCCGCCTTCATACTTCTCGATCGCCTCCGACACCAAGTAGGCCGACAACACTGCCGGGTACCGGGCAATGAGCAGCGAAACGGGATCCGGTGACTGCCGCTTGAGCCAAGCGACGACAGCAAGGCTCTCCGTGATCGTCGCGTCGTCCAGGATCTCGAAGACGAGGCGGCAGCTGCGGAGGCGGACACTAAGGCTCTGCTCGAGCTGAAGAGGATCTACTGCCACGTCGCTCATCGGACCGCCGCCAACTCACATCCCCAGGTCATCGAGGAACTCCGAGGCCGGCGCCACGCCGGTCACCAGCAAGTTGTCACGGGCCCGCGTACACGCAACGTAGAGCAGATGGCGCTCGGTATCGTAGACCTCCTCTAGGTCCGCCTCATCCGCTACCGCCTCGATACGCTCCTGAAGGGGCAGAACGCCGTCATCGCAGGCCATCACCACAACCGCCCGAAACTCCAGGCCCTTCGCCAGGTGCATCGTGCTAATCGAGAGGTGACCGCTGCTGGGTTCCACCTTTTCGTCAAGCACCTTGAGAGGAACCTTGGCCTCCTCCACTGCAGCCCGGGCCCGCGCAAGCTGGGCCGGCGACCGCACGAAAACCGCGGCCTCGTGTGGCGGCATGCCTTCAGCCATTCGGTCGGCAAGCCAGCGAGCGACCGCCCCACTTTCGGCTTCGACCGTGTCCAGAACCTGGATCATCGGCTCCGGCCCATTGAATACGGATACGGTGCCGCGCCTGTCTTGCTTGTTGCCGTCGACGTCGGCCACCTCCGCGCCCAGCAACCGATCGGCCTTCGCCCGAATCTGGTGGGAAGTGCGATAGTTGATCTGCAACGTCCGGGAGCGACCGCGGACATCGACCCCCAGGGACTTCCAGGAAAACGGCTGCTGGAAGATCCTCTGGCCCAGGTCTCCGGCAAAGAAGAGGCTTTCCGGCCGGCCGGCACCGAGGGCCGCAAGAAAGCGCAACTGCGCCACCCCAACGTCCTGTGCCTCGTCCACCACGACGAACTCGAAGGGTGCCTGCTTCACAGTCGCGAGATGCGATGCAAGCCGGCCCAACATCTGCGAAGCCGTGATCAGCCCTTTCGCGATGAGACCCGTCCGGACGCGCTCGAAGACGTCCCAAAGGGCCTTTCGATGGGCCTCCGGCAGCCGCGTCTTGCGGCCGAGACGGAGGACATCCCGGTACGCCTCCCAGGTAGTCAACTGCCAGGCATCAACCACGTCCTCCCACTCTGTCTCGAGGAAGTGGAGAC
>WNFT01014448.1_pt1 | contig 13526 bp, 9 predicted proteins | sample 5400191 | NCBI WGS metagenome assembly WNFT01 (sample SAMN13153359, study PRJNA577476) | soil metagenome | isolation source: 80 cm saprolite under Madrone tree | place: USA:California | collected 2016-06-14
CGCATTTTTCCCATGCTCGTAAGTCCGCGAACGTTCTCGCCAAGACCGCCTCTGCCCTCGGCCTATTGTGCGCTCTGGTGATTACGCTCCTGATGCCATGCGCTTCGTATTCCCAGGACACCGGCTACATCAGCGGCACTGTCATGGACAAATCCGGTGCTGCGGTTGTAAGCGCAGAGATAACGCTGACCAACACTGCCGGTAGCTTGACCCGCAACACCACGAGCAATGGCGACGGCGCTTACGTAATTCCCGGTCTGCCAGGCGATACCTATAATCTCAGCGTCAGCGCGAAAGGCTTTCAGAAATACACCGCGCAGAATGTGAAACTGAACGTCGCGGAAAAGGCGCGCGTTGACGTGACCCTCACGGTGGGCGCGATGAGCGAAGAGATTACGGTTACTGGCGAAAGCGTCGCGCAAGTCGAAACGGAATCCTCTGAAATCGGCGCCACCATAACTGGCAAGCAAATCAATCAGCTTGAGCTCAACGGCCGCCAATTCACCCAGCTGGCCGCCCTCAGCCCGGGCGTCGCCAACGAGACATTTGGGGCAACCGGCACGGATGATGGTGTGGTTGGCATCACCAACATCCAGTTCAGCATTAACGGTGGCCGTTACGAGTACAACAACTGGGAACTCGACGGCGGCGACAATATGGACAACGGCAGCAACGCCACGCTGAACGTATATCCGAATATCGAAGCCATCGCCGAGTTCAAGGTGCTGACTTCCAACTACGGCGCGCAGTACGGCCGCAACGGTTCCGGCACTGTCGAAGTTGAAACGAAATCGGGCGGAAGCACTTTCCACGGCAGCGCGTTTTACTACAACCGTAATGAATTCTTCAAAGCGAAATCATGGGCAGAAGGCGCAACGCCACTCGCCAAGAAGGCGCCTTACAAGAAACACGATTTCGGCTATACCATTGGCGGACCAGTTTACATTCCCAACCACTACAATGCGGACAAGAAAAAGACCTTTTTCTTCTTCTCTCAAGAATGGCGTCGCGAAAAGGTCTCGACCACAATTCTTCAAAACGTTCCTTCCAATGCGGAGCGCGGTGGCGACTTTAGCGACCTTTGCCCTGGGCCTGATTGCCCGAGCGGTCCCCAAGTCGTTGGCAATAAAGTAGTGCCGAGTGCGGTTGGTACTGCCCTTCTTGCGATCATCCCTCAAGCCAATACGACGAACGGCGGCTTCCCCGCAGTCTCGCAAACCATTTCGAGCCCCACCACCTGGCGGGAACAACTGATTCGCATCGATCACAACCTCTCAAACAACTATCGCTTGACGTTCCGATACATCCACGACTCCTGGCAGACCGTGGTGCCGAACCCGCTATGGGGCAACAGCACTGCCAGCTTCCAAAATGTCACCACGACGTTTGTCGGCCCCGGGACAAGCTTTGTGGCCCGCTTGAATGCGAACATCTCGCCGACCTTACTCAACGAATTCGTCGCGAGCTACACCGGTGACCACATCTTTCTCACGACCGGCGGGCCCGTGGGGCTACCGTCCGGCTTCTCGATGGGATCGATTTTCAATAATGGTTTCGGCGGAAAGCTTCCCGCCATCAGTCTAGGCAGTAACAATGCATACGGCGGGAGCTTTGGGCAAGATACCGGATATTTTCCATGGCACAATGCAAATCCCACCTACACGTATCGTGACAACATAACCAAGGTTCTTGGTACACATACTCTCCAATTTGGTGCTTACCTCGTGTTCGCGCAAAAGAACGAGGCCAACTCGCCCAACGTCCAGGGCATCTTGACCTTTACCTCTGGCGACGCGACCGTCTCGACGGGCAATTCGTTCGCCGATCTGCTGCTGGGGAATATCGCTAGTTACCAGCAGTGGAGCAGAGAGACCCAATACTACAACCGGTATAAGATCGTGGAGCCCTACTTCCAAGACGACTGGCGCATCACCAAACGCCTTACCCTGAATCTTGGCTTGCGAGTGAGCATGTTTGGGACATATCGGGAGCGATACAAGCAAGCTTTCAACTTCAATCCCAGCGCCTTCGTTGCAGCTAACAAGCCCGGCTTTAACGGCGACGGGTCGCTAAACATAGGGTCTGGGACCGGCAATCCGGTGAACGGTTTCGTCCAGTGCGGAGGAGCAGGTGGGACTCTGTCTTTCGTCCCAGGATCAGCATTCCCGACCGTTAGCGTCGGATCTTCCTCGAATGCCGGGTGCCTTGAGGGACACCTCTTCAATCCCGCACCGCGCATTGGTTTCGCGTTTGACCCCAAGGGCGATGGCAAAATGGCCATTCGCGGCGGTTACGGAATCTTCTATGAACATACCAACGGCAACGAAGGCAACACCGAATCGCTCGAAGGCTCCCCGCCGCTTGTTCTTAACGCTACACAGTCAAACGTCATCGGCTATCAAAACATCGGCGCTGGCGGTGGAACAATACCATTCTTTCCACTCTCGGTCGTTTCCATACCGAACAAGGCAGTCTGGCCCTACGTCCAGCAGTGGAACCTAAGCGTACAGAAAGAACTGCCTTCCCACATTGTGCTCTCAGCGGCCTATGTCGGAAGCAAAGGCACGCATTTGACCCTGCTCAGCAACGCCAATCAGCTTTTCCCGGTCTCGACGAACCCCTACACGGCGGGCGAGCCAATTGTTACTGCGGGAGACCCGAATTCTACAGGTAAGCCGGTTAACACCGTCTGTCCTGACGCTAACTTCGCTGGTGGCTCAGTAAATGGCGCGCCCGTATCCGGCCAGGTGGCCGTCAATCTGGCTGTTGCTTGCGGAACTGAATCCAGTCTTGCTGCGGTGCGCACCGCGTTCCCCGGATTCAACAACATCAACACTCTTAGGGACGCAGCGAATTCGATATATCACTCCTTCCAGGCATCAGCTACTCGTACCGTCGGCGATCTGACCCTGAGCCTGGCCTACACGTATAGCCACTCCATTGACGATTCCTCGGACCGAGGTGATACGGCTTTCGTCAACGCTTACAACTTTGCCGCCAATCGAGCCAGCTCCAATTTCGACTTGCGCCACAACGTCTCGATCAGCTACGTCTACAGCTTGCCCTTTTTCCGCAGTAGCGGATTGGCCCATTCAGTCCTCGGCGGGTGGCAGGTCTCTGGCATCACCGTTGCCCAGACCGGCACACCGTTCAGCGTGACCAACGGTTTGCCGAACTTCGGCGACAATGCTGGCGTGGGCAATGGCACGGGAACAGGCTCGCGCCCCGATCTGGTCGGTAATCCCAAATCAGGTTTCTCCGCTAACCAGGATCCTGCCAACCGTGGGCCGCTGGCCGGCAATCCGGCAGCTTTCGCCGCTCCCACGGGACTCAGTTTCGGCGATGTCGGGCGCAACACCATGAACTTCCCTCGCCGTGTTAACTTCGATTTTGGCCTCTTCAAGAGGTTTTCGATCAACGAGAGGACCGGACTCGAATTCCGCTGGGAAACATTCAATCTCTTCAACCACACTCAGTTCAATGCCATTACTCCAGGCAATTCGAGCAACTCAGCCTTTGGGCCGACCACCTTCCTGCACCTGACTGGCACACACGATCCGCGCCGCATGCAGTTTGGCCTGCGCTTCTATTTTTAACTCACCACCACCCCGAAAAAGCGGCGCTTTTCGGAGCGCCGCTTTTTTTGTGATTCGCTCGCGGAAACCGGGATGAATTGGCTCCAGTTGCTCGCTCTTGGGTTGCAACTTTTCGACTGCCAGCTTTCCGCGAAAGGAGTAAACTACGCACCATGAATCGACGAACTTTTATCGGAACCTCTATCGCCGCTGCCGCAGCCGCCTCGCGTCCTGCGTGGGCGGCCGAAACTCATCACATCGACCGCGTCGGATTGCAGCTCTACACCGTGCGCGATCTCATCAAGAAGGATTTCGACGGTACGATCGCCAAGGTCGCGGAAATTGGCTACAAAGAAGTGGAGTTCGCTGGGTACTATGGGAGGTCGCCGCAAGACGTTCGGGCCATTTTGGAAAAAGATGGCCTGACGTCGCCATCAACCCACGTCGGCTACGACATTGTCGAGAAGAAGTGGGGCGAAACGCTGGATACAGCTCACACCATCGGCCACGCATTCGTCGTTTGCCCTTGGATCGACGCAAAGCAACGCAAAACGCCGGATGGCTGGAAGCGCGCAGCGGAGCTATTTAACGGCGCTGGTGATTCCGCGCAGAAAGCTGGCATCCAGTTCGCCTATCACAATCACGCGTTTGAGTTCGAGCCTTCCGACACGCTGGGCGGGAAAATGCCCTACGATTTCCTGCTCGAGAACACCGATCCCAAGCTGGTCAAGATGGAAATGGACCTCTGCTGGATTACGGTCGGCGGGCAGGCCGACGTCGGCCAAGGCGAAATCGACTGGAAGCGTATTTTCGCGCAATCCGGCAAAGCCGGAATCCAGCACTACTTCGTTGAAAACGACGAGCCGAAGTCGGCGTTCGAGGACATCAAGATCAGCTACGACTACTTGGCCAAATTAACGGTCTAACCTCCGGGTGGCACCTGTAAAGTTATTCAATGGAGAAAATCGCCCGCGCACATATGTGGGCGCAGTTTTCCTTTGACAATTGATCAATAAATGCTATACTTGCCCGCGTACAGAAGTGCGTTCGGCACCTCTTGATCCCTACCCTGGCGCCTGGCGGTACGTTCCCCAAGATCACTAACGTTACCTTCTATCGCCAAGTAAGTGCTTTAGAATGAACACTTCCGAGCGAATACCGTGTTTTATGGGTTTTTGACCGAAATTGTGGTGCACTAACCCTAGTGCTTTCAACAGTTAGGGAACCCCAGTCCGCTAAGTGCTTTAAATTCTGCACTTGCAAAAAAGGGGGGAGGGATCGGATCCCCCCGGCCATACACAACTAGTTCAAATTTCAGGGGACATCCCTAAGCGAGCCTATCTTACAGAAAACACAGGCCTAACGAATTGTTCAGCCACGGTTCGGTGGAGGCGGGCAGCCGGGGAATTCGCGCAGCGACGTATTGCCGATGTATTGCAAGTCGGCGATGCCAATCTTGCTGGTGTAGAAGCCGTCGCAGGTTATCTTGCGCAGAAACGCGAAGAAGGCGACGCCTTGGCTGAGCGCCGCGTCTTTCTTCGCATTCTTGCGATACGCAATCAGGTCCAGCACCTCGTTGCGCTGCTGCGGAGCGCATTCCAGAAAGGATTTCGCGTAACGGTCCGCACAAAAGCTATCGAGCCATATCAATCCGCCGCCGAGCCGCAACTGATACTTTTCATTTTCGCTGGTCAGCAAATCGATGAACTCCGGCGCGCCCGCTTCGACAGCTCCGCCGGAATGATCGTCCTTGGGAATAATGGCGTCGCACAGCCAATTCAGTGTCTCGTATTGATGCGCGGAAAAATATTTGGGAGCGTACTTCCCTGCCGGCGACGCGGCTTTTTCCTTGCGCACTGCCTGGTGCACGAATTCCGCGGCTTTGGCGGGAATGACTTGCAGCACCGAGCCGCCCACCGCGCCAATTGCCAGCGTCTTCAAAATGTCGCGTCGCGTTATACTTTGCGCACTCATAGCTCCTCGCAGTTTCTGTTGTTGAGATTATTCGCTCCGCTCTGGATCACAACGCGCGGCTTGTGTGACATCACAAATTCCCTTTTTGCGCTTCGGAGAGCAAGTATTCCGAAGCGCGCCACGACAGCGCCATAATCGTCAGCGTCGGATTTTTGTCCGGATTGGTCACCAACGGAGCCCCATCGGTAACAAAGAGATTCTTCACGTCGTGCGCCTGGCAATAGCCGTTCAGCACGGAAGTCTTCGGGTCTGCGCCCATGCGCGCGGTCCCCACTTCGTGGATGATTTTTCCGCCCGCTTGAATTCCGAACGGATACGGCCCATCGATTTTCGTCTTCGTGCGGTATTCCCCGCCCGCTGCCTCTACAATCGCGCGGAAGGTTTGCTGCATGTCCTGGGCCTGCCGCAACTCGTAATCCGTCCACTTGAAATGGAAGCGCAGCACCGGGATGCCCCATTGGTCCACGACGTCGGGATCGATCTCGCAATACGTGTCCGGGTTCGGAATCATTTCGCCCCGGCCAGAGAACCCGATGTGCGTGCCGTAGACTTTGCGCGCGCGCTGTTTCAGTGCCGCACCGTATCCCTCTTCGCGGTGACACAAGCTATCGAACATTCCCACGCCGGGCATATCGCGACCACCCGAGAATTCGATGTGATAGCCGCGAGGAAAATCATTCTTCCGATCGAATTTCCACCACGGAATGTACATGTGCATTCCGCCGACGCCGTCGTGGTTGTGCGGCGGCATCTTATCGAGATACGGAAATTCGCCCCAGCCATCGCTGCCGACCGAATCGGTCAGATACTTGCCGACCGTTCCAGAAGAATTCGCCAGCCCGTCAGGAAATGAAGCAGACTTGGAATTGAGCAGCAATCGCGCCGACTCGCACGCGCTCGCCGCCAGAACCACGGCGCGAGCGCTGACTCGTTTTTCCGAACGCGTGGTCTTGTCGATGTAGGAGACGCCCTCGGCTTTTCCGTCTTTGCCTACCAGGACCTCGCGTGCCATCGCCCCGGTAATCAGCGTCAGCTTGCCCGTGGCCATCGCCGGCGGCAGCAAAACCTGGCTGGAGCTGAAATTTGAAGCGGTGACGCACCCGCGCCCGCATTGCGCGCAATAGTGGCACGGCAAGCGGCCATTCAACGATTGCGTTAGGATTGCGAGCCGCGACGGGATGCAGATGATACCCAGCTTGTCGCAAGCCTTCTTGACAATCAGTTCGTGGCAGCGCGGCTTCGGTGGCGGCAAGAAAACGCCATCCGGCGCGCTGGACACATTCTCTTTCGTGCCGAACACGCCGATATACGATTCCACTTTGTCGTAATACGGCGCAAGGTCCTCGTAACTGATGGGCCAGTCAGCTCCGAGCGAGTCTCGCGTGTACGAGCGAAAATCCACCGGAGCAAACCGCAGCGCGATGCGCCCCCAATGATTCGTGCGCCCGCCCACGATGCGCGAGCGGAACCACTGAAAATTCGCTCCAGGCGCCGAAGTGTACGGCTCGCCGGCGATGTCCCACGACCCATTGGGCGCCAGAAATTCGCCGAAATTCTCGAGCGCAGTCCCGCCCACGCCCGCGCCGCGATGCGGAAACTCGTACGGCCACATCAGCATCTTGAAATCTTTTTCGGGATAGACTTGCGGGCCGGCTTCCAGCAGCGCCACGGTCAGGCCGCCTTCGGTGAGAATCTTCGCCGCCATGCCGCCGCCCGCGCCGGAGCCAATAACGCACACATCATAAGTTTTCGGCGAACGCGTGACTTGAGCCATCTATTTCTCTCCGTGAACTCTTTGCATTACTCGTGTTCTCTGTGTCAGATTTTTTTCCGTGTTAAGCACCAAGCAGTTCGCTGCGCACATTTTTCAAAACCCACGCCGCGCGCTCCACACCCACCGGCCCCGACAAAATCGGGTCCTCATTCTCAATGCTCAAGATTCCTTCGTAGCCGATGTCCATGTATGCCTTGACCACGGACTTCCACAAGCTCGCGCTATGGCCATATCCCACGGCGCGAAACGTCTCCGAAGCCTGCGGCAGGTCGGCGGTATCAAACGCAAAATTCAGCACGCCGTATTTCCCGACGTTCTCGGGAAACAGAACGGTGTCCTTCATATGAGCGTGGAAAATCGCTTTCTGCTTTCCGAGGAAATGAATCACTTCCACAGGATCGCATCCCTGCCAGAAAAGATGGCTCAAGTCGCAGTTTGCGCCGATTTCCTCGCCCGCCGCTTCGCGGAGCTTCATCAGCGTGCGCGGATTGTAGACCACGAAATTCGGATGCATCTCCAACGCCAGGCGATGCACGCCATGCGCCCGCGCAAATTTCGCAGCCTCCTTCCAATACGGAATTACCTTTTCCTTCCACTGCCAGTCCTGCATCTCCGCGTATTCCGGGGGCCAGCGATACGTGATCCAGTTCGGCTGCGTGTCGGTCGGCGTGCCTCCCGGACAACCGGAAAATCCCACGATCACCTTGACGTCCAGACGCTCCGCAAGCAGGACCGTCTTGCGGAGGCTCTCGCGATCGCGCGCCGCATGCTTTTCATCGGGATGTACAGGGTTGCCGTGGCAGCTCAGCGTCGCAACTTGAATGCCGCGATCTTCAAACTTCTTTTTCCAGGCCTTCGCTTTGCCAGCATCCGCCAACAATTCGTCGATTGGACAGTGTCCGGTGCCGGGATATCCGCCGGTCCCAATCTCCATGGCTTCCAAACCGAGCGCGCTCACGCGATCCAGCATTTCGTCGAGCGACAACTTCTCGTAAACAGGATCGAAAACGCCAATGGGAATCTTTCGCAGCGCGCCGCTCGAGGCCTGCGCGGAAGACGCCGCAGCGGAGCTCGACGTAGCGACCGCTCGCCCCGACAAGTCTGCACGGTTCGCAACGCCCGGCATCGACGCCGCCAACAAACCGGTCCCTGTCGCCGTCAGGAACTCCCGACGGTCAATGCTCGACGATTTGCGCTGGCTTTTCATGCGCTCTCCTCAGCGGCGCCGTTGACTGCGTTCGCCCTACTGAAGCCGGGCGGCATTATACGACGCTTTTTGCAGAGACGAGCTATGTGATTCGCTGAGGTTTGAGGGCACTAAGAGGGGGAATCGAGGTTGGCACGGTGAGCGCGCGCTCCGGAGGACGTTTTTTCTGTTGAATCGCTTGCACGAACATCTCGACGGCTTGTCCGGCGTTAGGAGGCACAAAAATGGTCGCAGCAAGCAATCCGCTGCGCACCCACGCTTGGCCCGTTTTCGGGAGGCCGTCGCAACCAGTGAACGGCAGCTTCAGCCAGCGTTCGCGATCCGCTTCGTTGGGCAGTTCCTCAAAAGCCTTTCGCGCGCCAATGGCCATCGAATCATCCTGCGCTCCGATCAAGTCCACGGCGGCCTTTTGCGAAGTAGTCAGCTTCAGCCACGAACGCACCGCGCGCTGCGAAGTTTCCTCTGTCCACTGGCCTCGTAGCGCGATCACCTGGATGTTCGCTGGCTTGGTCTCTTGCATGCCCAGGGTGCGGTCTTTCGCGGCGGAATTTTCCGACGGACCCTGGATGTACAGCACCGTCCCCCCGCGCGGCAGCAGCGCGGCAAACTGCCGCCCCTGAATGCGCCCAATCTCCACATGATCGGAACTGATCGCGAAAATTGCCGCGGTCGCAGTCTTGCGCAGATCCTCTATGTAATTCGCCTCGCGATTGAGCACCGCCCATCCGATGTCCGCAGCGGCTGCGGCGCGCGCCACCTGCGGCAGCGCCGTCCCGCCCACGGGCTCAAACACGATTGCGCTCGGACGGTCTTCCGGCGACGCCTGAATGGCTCGCAAAATCTGCGTGCTCTGATTGATGGCGTCGTTGTTCGCGTAAACAATTTCCGCGCTCACGCCCAGCTTGCTCGCGGCTTGCTCCGCTGACTGCGCCTGCTCGATTTGGTAGTCGTTGTCGTTGGTGGTCAACGAAACCAGAATTCGTATCTTCGCCATCTGCCGGGTTACGCCCCCACGGCCCTACCATACACCGGGTCGCTGCGTGATGGAGCGAAATCGTTTTTTCCGCCTCGGTCGTGACATTACTCAGGAGCGTAATGTTCAAGGCGAAGGGGCCAATCCGATCGACTGTGGTATTCAAATCGAAGGAGTCCCTGATACCCTGAAACATACCTTGAAAACACGACGAAATACCGCTTGACACCAAGGCGCGACAAACGTACACTTATGCCAATGAATCGTACATTGGAAATTGAAAGGACACAGATGGCTACCGCCCGCGTGAATGTCAACGTTAAGAGGGTAACAGCCACCGATTTGCGGGATAGCTTGAAGGACTGCCTAACGGCCGCCAGGAAAAACCGTGTCCTTCTGATCGAAAATCGGCGTCAATCTGCAAAGTACCTCGTGGACAAAGAATTCTTGGATACGCTCATGAATGAACGTGACTCCATACTCGCAACTTTGGAAATTCTTGCGGATCGTAGTCTTACCGATCGGCTTCTGAATCTTGCAAAGACCATCGATAGCGACTTTGCCGCCGGTCGTCTGCTCACCACAGCCGACGTTTTCGGCGGATGAGCAAAAAGGGAAAACATTCTTCGTCCACGTCACCCGCCGCCCCGAGCCTTGAGCCCAAGGCGTCGTCTTCTTTTGAACTTAGATATACAGAAGACGCCGCTAAGGAAATCAAGGAACTGGACGGAAGTATTAAAAAGCCACTTCGGAAAGTCTTAGAGAAAAAGCTGGCTGTCCATCCTGAAAGTTATGGATTGCCTTTGCGTGGGCCGCTTTCAGGCTACTGGAAGCACGAGTTTGCCGATCATCGTGTGATTTACAGAATTTATCCTGATCCTCCCACCGTGGTTGTCTGTGCTGTCGGTCCTCGGAAGGCAGGTAACGCCGAAGACATCTACAATCAGTTAGATGCCGTCATCAAAACGGGTCGGCTTGCCGAACAACTTGTTTTGGTGCTCAACAAGTTTTTGCCGAGGAAAAAGTAACCCACAAGTTTGCGGCTTGACGCCCGGTACTAGCTCCATGTATGCCTTACATCAATACGTTGCTGCTGGGTATATGCTGGAGATCAATTCCTCGGAGGATCGTGGTAGCCCGGACGGGAGTCGAACCCGTAATCTTCACCTTGAGAGGGTGACGAGTTAACCGATTACTCTACCGGGCCATGTGAACAGTTTAGCGTGCGGCGGATGCTTCCGCAATTGAGACTACGTTTGGCTCTTCGTACTGGCCGATCTTAACCAGCGCTTCTTTGACATCCTCGATGGTCTTGATGCTAGATCGCTCGAAGATATCCTCTGTCTTGTGTCCAGTGATTTTCATTGCGCGTGTTTTCAGTAGCCTACCTCGAAATAACTCCGCCCTCTCAAGGCAGAAACATGGTTTCGAGTCCCGTTAGCGCTACCGTGCAGACCCCGGCACCACCATCGGAAGAAGTCAACGCGTCTACATCAATGACATAGGCGAACTGCTGCGCGGTAAGAACAAGCAGTCGATTTCCTGCCGTGGAAAAACGCGTGTACACTGGCGCGTCGGGAAAAAGATACTCGTCAATGTTCCTGCCGCTCTTCAGTTTGTATAACCTCAAATGATTTCCGTCTGCTGCCGCCAGAAGACCCGTAGTTGCGGAGGCGGAGACATAGTGGCCAAATAGCCGGGCCTGGATTTCACCGGTAGAGAGCGAATACACGGTCACCCGTCACCCGGGTTTGGTCTCTCACGCAGATTAGGAAATCACCGACCGAGAACACGGAATTGAAGCTCGCCGGTCCACCCACGCGCACCAGAGCAGTGCCAACACTTTTCCCGGACTCGGCTTCGAGCACCTCGAAGACGGCGTCGGCGGCATTTATGGGGAGCTTCGCAGCATCCATCTGCCTCTTCAAAGCAGGATAGCGTTTTGCGAGGGCCTGGCCACCGCTTTCCATCGCCGTCCATCCGATCGCCACACGTTCCCCCTGAGGGTCGGGATACGGGATGGGCGGATCGTACCAAGTCGCCACGGGGAACTGCCCAACCCCTGTGAGCGTGGCCGGGTGATGTACCCATTTTCTCACCCACAGCTCTCGCCCGGTCTTCAGGTCGAGGGCACGCAATTGGTCTCTTAGTTGGGGATGGCCCACGGCGTGTCCGTCCGGGGAAATATACATCGAGGGTTGCTCCAGAACGAAAAGCACGGGACCAGCTATGCGTGTATCTAATATTTTCAATAGGGGATCGGACTTGAATGCTGGAGACCAACTGTCTGAGGCGGTTTCACCTTTTCGATTCACCTTCTTTATCGCCGTTGTCGAACCACCTTCGCTGGACTGCGCGATATATAGTTCGTCATCTCGTGCAAACCAAGCGCCGGTTAGTTGCTTGAAGGGTGCAATTTGATTTCCCGTGGCAGTGAGAAAAAGGCCAGCATCACCTCGGGTACCGACAACAATATCTTCGAGGTTCGGTGAGGCATTGGCGACACGAAGCGTGGGAAGCCAAGGCGGGGGAAGAATGGTTCTGGCCTCAAGCTTATCATCCGCAACGTTGGCCAGCGTGACCTCACCTTGCCGGGAATAGACTGCGAGCGTTCCTCCCATGATGTCCATCAGTGCGCCTTCCTGCGCCTTCAGAGCCCTGCCCGAATCCACGTCGAACGGGCGGACTTCGTCCGGATTGTCGTTGCCCCGAGCGATTAGGTATCTCGACTGCGTCGCGGCTGTAGCAGCGCGGGCCGCAAGGGGAAGTTTGGTTAAGAGCCGGCCTCCTGGAAACTCGGCAATTTGCGACTTCTCGGGATCGTCCGGGTCGAGAACAGCAATCTGATCGGGTGCCATAAAACAGATCGTCGCGTTCCAACGATTCTTAATGACTCCTGGGCAGCTGATTTTTCGCCTCGCGTCGACGTCCACGCAGACCATGCTCCTGTGGACACGGTTGAGCATAATGAGAAAGCGGGCTTCGGGTGAGAACAGGAAACGAACGCCGAATAGTTCCTGATCTGCCAAAACCTTGAGTGTGTAAACCGGGCGGTATCCCAAGGGCTCAGCGTAAGCCGTGGTGCCTTCGTTTCTGGGAACGATTTCAAATGTGGATACTATTCCAGCGGCCATCTTTTCCTGGTCGCTAAATGCCGGCTCGGCAAACACCCGCTCGCCCGTGTCTGTTCTATACAGTTCCAGAGCGAGGGAGGGATCAAGACACGCGGCGAGCTCACCGTGGATCGACAGCTCGGAGCCGAGGCATCCATCCTGCGTCTTCAGAATTCGCTCGTCCAATTTCCGGTTATCTGCTAAGTTCCACCGCGTAATCGTAAGACTTCGCGTTGCCAAGATTAGTGTTTTTGAATCCGCAGAAAATCTCGCTGGAAGAATGTCTGGCGCATGGATCCACGTTCTTATCTCTAGGGGATGCCGGTTAAGGATGTAAATTCCGGATTCCAGCTGAATGAAGAGATATTCTCCATCAGAACTAAACCGAACTCGGCGCGGCATACCACGCAGCGGTGGCGCGAGGCGAGCCGAGCTGAGAACTCCGTGAAGTTGCTTCTTTGGAGATTTATCTTGGCCTGCCGAAGATTCGGCAGGCACCGCCTGTCGGAGCCCGGCTGCCAGCACAGCGCTTATGAGCGCGACGTTGGCTAGGAACGCGATGGAGACTAAGATCGGCTTACTGAATTTCATCTACATGTTGGTCGGCATAAATGACTTGAGCGTGCGCATTCGTTACAGCATATTTGCTTGCATGCCGGCTAAACGAGCTAAATTATAGCAGTCGATTTCGGGAAGGGGGACACCGATGCTTGCTGGACGAAATATAGCGATGCAGACTCGCACGTTACAACGAACTCGGACGGCATTTCCCTTCCTGATTCTAGTTCTGCGATCTCAAGCCAAGCTCCGGCTTCGGCGGGGTTCGAGTCCCGTTAACGCTACCAAGCAGACCGCGGCGCCACAATTCTCGGCATGAAAAACTCCAGGAACTGATCCGAACTCGAACGCA
>WNFT01003559.1_pt1 | contig 13525 bp, 8 predicted proteins | sample 5400191 | NCBI WGS metagenome assembly WNFT01 (sample SAMN13153359, study PRJNA577476) | soil metagenome | isolation source: 80 cm saprolite under Madrone tree | place: USA:California | collected 2016-06-14
ACACCGCGATTGCGGAAGCGCTCCGTGCTGGCGCAGCCAGGGTCGGATTGCCGGAAGACAGTATTCTGCTCATTCCAAGCACTGGTCGGGATGCCGTGCGGCACATGGCTGAGATGGACCAGTGCATCGATCTTATCATCCCACGTGGCGGCCGTAGCTTGATCGAAACAGTCATGAGTCATGCGCGGATGCCGGTGATCAAACACTACCTGGGGTTGTGCATCGCATATGTGGACAGGGAAGCCGATCTCGATATGGCTGTGCGAATCGTCGTTAACGCAAAGACACAACGTCCAGGTGTGTGCAACGCCATCGAGACTGTGCTTGTGCACCGTGAAATCGCGGCTGCCTTTTTTAAGAAAATCGCACCGATCCTGGCCGAAAAGAAAGTGGAGATACGCGCCGATTCCGGCAGCCTCCATCAGCTCTCAGCTCTTGGCTATCAGCCACTCCATTCCGCCCGCGACGAAGACTGGACAACCGAATATCTCGATCTCATCCTCGCTGTCCGCACCGTGGACAACATCGAAGAGGCGATTGCGCATGTGGAAAAGTGTGGCTCTCATCATAGCGATGTCATTATCACCCGCGACGCCGCGCGTGCTGAGAAATTCCTTAACGAGGTCGATTCCGCCACAGTTTACTGGAACGCATCGACCCGATTCACCGATGGTGGCGAATTTGGCTTCGGCGCGGAAGTTGGTATCAGCACTGACAAGCTTCACGCGCGTGGGCCGATGGCACTCGAAGAGCTAACCACTTATAAGTACATCATCCGCGGCGACGGCCAGATTCGCGAATAAACAGTTCTTTGCGACACGATTTGTCGGAACAATGATCAGGATAAGCAGAATGGCAGAACTGCCACGGAGGAAGCGTGAAGTGAGTGAACATGTGGAGCGCAGAACGCGCATAGCATGACAGTTTATTTTCCGCCGAAGTAAAACAGCGAATTGATCAGATAATGCAAATCTGTGACGGAACTGGCGTTGATGAAGCGTACCGCCGTGGCGGCCGGCGGGTGACGTTATTTCGTCAGCCGCACATTACGATTTGCCTGACCGTCACCTTGTTGTGCTGGCCAAGACTTCTGTCTTCACGAGATCAACGCCTGATCGTAGGCGGTTGTTGTCGGTACCAAGCGTACAGTCTCAGGGGGGCAGTCGTGGTAGGTGTAGTTGCAGGCGTTGAAGTGATGACTACGGCAGCCGGCGTGGAATACGAAGCGCGCAGCAAGCGCAATCTGCAGCTGCGGAATCTGCGGCCTTTTTGTTTCCGCTCCGCCTCAATGGGAGGCGGAGCGGATGTACTCAGCACCGTTACGGCTATCTGTGTGTATCGCTATCGGTTGCACTGTTGTTAGTTAAGTTGGGATCGGTCACTCCGTTTGGAGCCGTCACCGTCACTGTGTCCGAAATTGTCCCGGTTGCCGATAGGCTGATCGTCCCGGTCGCTATGTAGGTGATAACGCTCCCGCCTGGCATCGTTACTGTATCATGGATATTGCCACTCCCGCTCGCGGTGAATCCTGACGCGCCGCCGGTCTGGGTCGCGGTAAATGTCACGCCGCCAAAAAAGGCAGGGAAGCTGTCGCTTACCCCCGCGCCGGTAACTCTGCCCAGCCCGTTGTTAGTGACCACAATTGTATAGGTGTCCGATGCGCCCGGAGTGTACCTAGTCTGTCCGTCAGTCACGGTAACCTTGAGGTCAGCCGATAACACGAGTGTATCACTATCGGTTGCGCTGTTGTTGGTGAGAACTGGATCTGTAACGCCGTTTGGAGCCGTCACCGTCGCTGTGTCCGAAAGCGTGCCGCTTGGCGCCGATGGATCGATCGTCCCGGTCGCTGTATAGACGATAACGCTCCCGCCTGGCATCGTTACAGTATCGTTGATATTGCCATTACCGCTCGCGGTGAATCCTGACGCGCCGCCGGTCTGGGTCGCGGTAAATGTCACGCCGGTAAAGACGGCAGGGAAACTGTCGCTTACCCCCGCGCCGGTAACTCTGCCCAGCCCGTTGTTAGTGACCACAATTGTGTAGGTGTCGCTCTGGCCCGAAACGACGTTACCCTTATTGTCAGTCACGGTAACCTTGAGGTCAGCCGATAACACGAGTGTATCACTATCGGTTGCGCTGTTGTTGGTGAGATCTGGATCTGTAACGCCGTTTGGAACGCTCACCGTCGCTGTGTCCGAAAGCGTGCCGCTTGGTGCCGATGGATCGATCGTCCCGGTCGCTGAATAGGTGATAACGCTCCCGCCCGGCATCGTTACAGTATCGTTGATATTGCCACTCCCGCTCGCGGTGAATCCTGACGCGCCGCCGGTCTGGGTCGCAGTAAATCTCACGCCGGTAAAGACGGCAGGGAAACTGTCGCCCACCACCGCGCCGGTAACTCTGCCCAACCCATTGTTAGTTACCACAATTGTGTAGGTGTCGCTCTGGCCCGAAACGACGCTACTGTTTCCGTCAGTCACGGTAACCTTGAGGTTAGCCGATAACACGAGTGCATCACTATCGGTTGCGCTGTTGTTGGTGAGAACTGGATCTGTAACGCCGCTTGGAGCGGTCACAGTCGCTGTGTCCGAAAGTGTGCCGCTTGGCGCCGATGGATCGATCGTCCCGGTCGCTGTATAGGTGATAACACTGCCGGATGGCATCGTTACAGTATCGTTGATATTGCCACTCCCACTGGCGGTGAATCCTGAAGCGCCGCCGGTCTGCGTCGCGGTGAAGCTCATGCCGGTAAAAACGGCAGGGAAATTATCGCTTACAGGCGCGCCAGGGACATTACTGGGCCCGCTGTTGGTCACCACAATTGTGTAGGTATCGCTCTGGCCCGAAACGACGCTACTCTTTCCGTCAGTCACGGTAACCTTGAGGTCAGCCGTTAACGTGATTGTAGAGGTATCGATTGCGGTGTTATTAGCTGAGTTCGGATCGTTCACTCCGTTTGGAGTCGTCACCGTCGCTGTATCCGAAATCGTGCCAGTTGCCGATGAAGGAATCGTCCCATTCGCTACGTACGTAATGGTGCTGTTGGCGGGCATTGTGACCGTGTCATTGATGTTGCCCGTGCCAGAGTGGGTGTACCCTGAAGCCCCACCAGTCTGCGACGCGGTAAAGCTCACGCCGGTAAAGTTGGCGGGAAAAGTGTTGGTTACGGGTGTTACGGTGACGTCACTTGGCCCGGGATTGGCAACCACAATTGTGTAGGTGTCCCTTGCTCCCGCAACGGCGCCTGTGTCAGTCACGGTAACGTTGAGGTCAGCCTTGAGTGTGATTGTAGAGGTATCGGTTGCGCTGTTGTTAGCTGAGGGGTCGTTCAGTCCGGCCGGACCCGTCACCGTCGCTGTGTTCGAAATCGTCCCGGTTGCGGATGAGCGAATCACCCCGGTCACTATATAGGTAATGGTGCTGTTGGCGGGCATCACGACTGTGTCATTGATGTCGCCAGAGCCAGAGGCGCTGAAACCTGAAGCCCCACCAGTCTGCGACGCGGTGAATGTCTCGCCAGTAAGCAGGGTAGGCAAAGTATCGGCTACACCTACTCCGCTGACGTCATTTGGCCCGGAGTTGGTAACCACAATTGTGTAGGTATCCGATGCGCCGGCAACGGCCCCTGTGTCGGTGACGGTGATGCTTAGGTCGGCTGAAAGACCATTCCGTGGCGTTCCGCCCATGGCGATCGTTGTCGCTTTAATCATGTCGTAGAAGTCCGGCTCCACCGAATCTTGCGCCCAAATCTCAATGAACGCCGTACCGTAGGTCCTGGCTACATCAAGCGAGGTTTGCATGACGCATGTCGGGTCGCAGGTGGGGCCGCAGGGCCCGTCTGGGCCGCCGCCTTGCCGGCAATCGGTCGTCGCGCCCAGCACCGCTGCGGCGACCATCTGCAATCCAGCCTGCCCTGGAGTAGTCCACGGCGGGTTGGGATGGGCGTGTGCACGGATCATGTATTTGATGTAAGGGTCGGCATTGAAGCCAGGGACGTAAGTGTCGAAATAAGTGCCAACCTGCCAATTAGCGGCCACCGTGTTGCGCTGCATAAAAAATCTGCTGGCATAATCCCGAGGCGGTATTCCCAGCGAAGCGTTTCCGTACACATAATCCTGGATACCGCGGCACATTGTGGTGTAAGTGCCACCGTCAAAAGCGGGATAGGTTATGTCTAGACCGCCGATTGGCAGTTTGATGTTCTGATTGGGGAATGCCGCCGCCGCGGCGTCGCACAGCTCTTTGCCAAGCTCGATCATCGTTGGCTCACTCCATCCGACCGCCAGCCACTGTGACGGCTGGTCAAGAGTAATAGTGCCACACTGTGTGGGTGGCGGTTGCGGGCAGCTGGGGCATACGAGGGGGCCAATCGTGTCCTGGATGTTCCAGTCATTCGAGTCATGATTGGCGAAAGCGGCCATGTTTACGGCGACAATGGCCGGATCGTTGGTATATTTTGCTCCCGCGGCGGCAATCAAGTCGAGGCGCGCCTGATGAAAAGTAGGATTCCAATATAAAGCGGTGTTTATGAATTGGCAGAAAGTTGTGTGGATGGGAGCGATGTCGAGCAACTGAATCTTTTGATCGACTGGAAGCGAATCCAAAAGCCACTGCGGCGTGTCAGCCGAGCTATCGATAATGGTTAGGGAAATATAATTGAACCCGGCAGCTTTGGATTGCGCGATTCTGGAATCCACTGAGCTCCAGTCATACACGCCGGGAGCTGGATTAACTATGTCCCAGTTTTCGGCTACGATTATCCCGACGACACCCAGGTTATTAACCAAGGCGGGATCGAGGTCGTTGTTACCAATTCCATATGGGGCCCATACTCCAACGGGGTATGGCGGTACGGTTTGCGCCTGAGTCGAGTGGACTCCGAAGATAATGGCGCACCAAGATACTAACACTGCCGCGAGAGTGAGTGCCGATTGAGCAGATCGCGCGGTATGGCTCGAGATCATGAGATCTCTGTTTTTGGATTGCTTGACGTTCAGTTTCTGGGGGGAGCTTTTTGAGTGCATCCACGCGTTATGCGCAGTTTATGAGTTAGGTGTCAAGCTTTTTCTTAAGAATATTTTCTTAGGTCACCTAGACTACCAGCGGTATCACTCTTAAGAAACGGTTTCCTTCTTCGGCGCGCGTTAACGCGACTGCCTTACCCCCAGAAAGACCCGAACGAACCTACGGCAAAGATCAGTTTCGAAACTCGCTCCGGTACGAAGTGGCAGCGGAGTCATTGAAAAGAATATCGAAGTGCGCATTGGCCGCCGCTTCAAACGCCAGGGCGCAGCTGGAGTTGCAAACGGCGCCGAACATCTCGCTCAACTGCTCTGGCTCCAAAGTCACCCCACCGATTGGACCCACTGCTGGAGCAAAACCGCTTTAGGCAAAGTCAGAGTAAACCCAGGCTGGTCTTCATGCGCCCTACCATCAAACTGACAATTGACCAACACTACATCAGGAAAAATTCTAGGAAATTCGAGCTTGACGCGCACCTGCGTAAGTGAAATGATGCGGTTTGCGGTGAGTTCGTCAGGTGGCTCCAGCCAAGCACTCGACCCACTTTCCGCAGGGAAACCGCGAACGGCAGGCGGTCGTTCGCACAACTTGAGATAGTGGCTATGACAATCAGACAAAATTCCTTACGGTTCGTGCCGTCTCAGCGAAAACAGGGAGTGACGCCCAGGTCAACCCCGGGAGGCTTCAAGCTGGGTATTATTAGCAAAGCTCTTCTGCCTTTGCTACTCATCGTTTGGGCTTTTGCTTCCTCGGCTTTAGCGGCCAACTTGTTTGTCGTCGCGAGATTGTCCGACGCCGTGGCTGTGATCGACGATTCGACCGACCACGTCATCGCGCAAATTCAGGTCGGGGACGGGCCGGTTCGTATCACCATGTCACCGGATCGGCTCAAGGCCTACGTTTCCAACGGAGTAGCCGGAACGGTGTCGGTTCTCGATACGGTCGGGCTCACAACCACCGCCACGATCCGGGTGGCCTCCAATTCCAGACCGCAAGAGAGCGCGGTCACCCCGGATGGCGGACGACTCTTCCTCATACATCAAAAGAGCCCCACCGTCACCGTCATTGATACGGCGACCAATCAGGTCATCACCGATGTCTTTATCGGCGGGCACCAGGCCAAAGATATCTTGTTCACGTTGGACGGACGCTCCGCCTACGTCGCGAACTATTCCCAAGGGGTAGTGAACGTGATTGATGCCGCCACTTACCAAGTGAGGACCATCCCCACTGGGGCCGGCCCCCGTCGCTTTGCCATCTCTCCCTCGGGCAATCGCGTGTTCGTCACCAACAACAACGGCGCCTCCGTGTCCGTCATCGACACAGGGAACCAACAGGTGATCGCCACAATTCCTGTCGGAGTCAAGCCGAGAGGAATTGCGGTCACCCCGAGCGGCGACGCGATTTACGTGGGCAACGTGCAGGATGCGACAGTCTCCGTCATCGACGCTAGGACCCTCACTGTGATCAAGACAATCCCGGTCGGAACCAAACCGTGGAATGTGATTTTTACGAATGATGGAACACTTGCATTCGTATCCAGTTCTGTGTCTGGGACTGTTTCAGTCATCGACACCGCTACGCAAGAGGTCATCAAAACGCTTGAGACTGGAGACGGTTCTTTCTTTTCAGCGATCAATCCAGACGGGACGAAATTTTACGTCTCCAATAGCAACGACACGACCGTATCAGTCGTTGATATTGCGTCTCTGACGGTCCTGGATGTAATTCCCGACGTAGGGTCGTACCCCTTTGATATGGCATTTGGTCCGTAACCCCTAGGAAAGAGCGTTTTAGCTAAATGTGGCCTCGGTATGGACGTTGAGATTAATTGAAAACTGGCGGTTTATACCAAGTGCGTTGGGAGAGTCCGGCCAAGCACCTGCCTCTTCGCGCAGGGAAACCTCGAACGCTGTTTTTCACAAAACCCAAGAGAGGAGCATCGTAAGGCAGTATCAACTCGCCGCGTGTTGACTCACGAGACTTCCGGGTGTTGAAGCGTCATCAGTCAAGGTCTCGCTCTACTTTGAACACTCGCCGAAGGCGCTGCTTATCATGAGAAGATATCTTCCGACTTTGTTACTGCTTGCGTTCGCTTTTGTCTCCTCGGCTTTGGCGCAAACGGCGCCCCCGAATATCGTTGTTATTTTGGCGGATGATTTAGGTTACGGAGATGTCGGTTTCAATGGGTGCCCAGATATCCCGACACCTAACATCGATTCCATTGCGGCTAATGGCGTGCTCTGCACAAACGGATACGCTACGCACCCCCATTGCAGTCCGTCGCGAGCCGCAATCATTACTGGCCGTTATCAACACCGATTTGGATACGAGTGGGGACCGGACCCAAGAATAATTAACACGGCATTGGGTCTTCCGATGACGGAATTGACCTTACCGCAGTTGCTGAAACCGGCAGGCTACGTTTGTGGGGCGATCGGCAAGTGGCATTTGGGAGTCCAGCTCAACCATTTTCCTACGGAGCGGGGTTTTGATGAGTTCTATGGGTTTTTGGACGCGGCCTCTCCTTACTACCATGCGGCGCTTTACCGAGATGAGACCCCTGTTATAGAAACGGAATATCTGACTGATGCTTTCACTCGGGAAGGAGTCGACTTTATCAATCGCCACGCGACACAGCCTTTCTTTCTTTACCTGGCATATAACGCTGTCCATTCACCGTATGACGTTCCTCCTGACAATTATATGCAGCGAGTTGGATATATTACCGATCGCGCCCGGCAGGTTTACGCGGCGATGACGGTTGCGTTGGACGACGGCGTCGGGCAGGTGCTGCAAACCCTTCAGGCGAATAACATCCTGGATAACACATTGATCTTCTTTCTAAGCGATAACGGCGCACCTAGTGATGCTGCCCCCAGCAGCGGAGGCGTATCGAATAATTATCCGCTCCGAGGTTACAAAATGAATGTCTTGGAAGGGGGTATTCGCGTCCCGTTTGCTGTTCAGTGGACAGGGCGATTGCCGGCGAACGTAGTCTATGATGACTTGGTTTCATCCCTGGATATTGTTGCCACTGCCGCCGCTGTTTCAGGGATTTCGCTCCCCACGGATCGTGTCTATGACGGTCTCAACATTGTACCTTATCTGGCGGGGGAGCAGGTGAGCCCAGTAAGAACACTATTCTGGCGTCAGTTTGGTTTAGGCCCCGATGGCCCGCCGGTTAGTGAACCCACGATTTGGGCCGTGCGCAGCGGCCCGCTTAAGCTAGTCGTTGAGAGAGCTAAAGACGACCAGCCGCCTGCGCTTTACAATCTGATTAACGATATCGGCGAGACCCAGGACTTGGCTGCAATCCAACCAGACGACGTGACTGCTCTCACGAAGTTATACGCTCAATGGACTCTCGACACAATCCCTCCTATTTGGGAGAAACCAAGCGGAATATTTGATTTTTCACCGCTGGTCTTGGCGGGCGACTGGAATGGATTTAATAAAGACGATCCGAACCCACCCTGGAGTCTAACGACGATTACCGCGCCTGATCTGCAAGGGACGCCAGATGCGTTCAATTGGTTTACAAACACAATCCATGTCGCGGCCACGGGTGGAGATACCACGCCAGGGACGCATTCCTTCACGATCGTCGGAGCCGGGAGTTATTCGACTCAATGGGGGGGCGTTACAATAAACATTAATAATTCGACCGACATTCCGTTTTTCGCAGGGAGTGCCTTGGGCCCGCCGAATACGATCTCTTTTGAAGAAGGTTATTACTCTTTTCGCATTCTCCCTCGATTCAAGGACCAGGTCGGTAATGAAATGAAGGTGGCGCTGATGAAAACTTCGGCGCCGCCTATCACTGTTAGCCGCAGTGGGCAAACACCAGTCAATCCGATGCCTCACGATCCGATCACCGTCAGTATCGTTACGAGTCAACCGAAGTCGGCGGAGGAGCGAATCTACCTGCGGTGGTCCACAGACTTATTTATCACATCGCACATCGTTGAAGCGGAAGGCTCGGGAACGGATTACTCGGCGACCATCCCTCCTCCGCACCCGGCGAATACGCCGTTGCTCTACACGATTATCACATCGACCGCTGATCTGACCGCGGAATCGACCTCTGGGGTGATCGACTCGCTGACCCTGGCAACGACCGGCGTGTTTAACGCGGTGCCGCCGATCCCGCCAGCCATTACGGCTCAGCCTCTCAATAAGAAGGTGAGGGTTGGCCAGTCAGCGAAATTTGCCGTCAGGGCTACAGGTACCGCACCGTTAGGTTATCAGTGGAAGAAGAACGGCGCGATTATTGTCGGAGCAACTAATGCTATCTATACGACTCCGCCAACCACTCTGGATGACAATGGTGCTCTTTTCGCAGTGACTGTGAGCGACAGAGCCGGAAGCATCATCAGTAACAATGCAACGCTAACCGTTAAACGGTAGAAAGAAGCCGGCGAAATCGTCGGCAAATGCACAACCTTGAGGTATTGACTATGAGAGATTCGTTAGAATTCGCGCCGGCGCAGCGAAAAGAGGGAGTGATGCCGTCCAAGTCAACCCCGGGAAGTTTCAACAAGCTGCGTACTATCAGCAAAACCCTTCTGCCTTTACTTATCGTTTACGCCTTTGCTTCCTCGGCTTTGGCGGCCAACTTGTTTGTCGTCACGAGATTGTCCGACGCCGTGGCTGTGATTGACGATTCGACGGACCAGATCATCAGGAGAATCCCGGTCGGCGACGGGCCGGTTCGTATCACTATGTCACCGGATCGGCTCAAGGCTTACGTTTCCAACGGGGTAGCTGCAACGGTATCGGTTCTCGATACGGTCGCGCTCACAACCACCGCCACGATCCAGCTGGGCCCCGGCTCCAGACCGCAGGAGAGCGCGGTCACCCCGGATGGTGGACGACTCTTCGTCATATATCAATCGACCCCCATCGTCACCGTCATTGATACGGCAACCAATCAGATCATCACCAATGTTTTGATCGGCGGACACCAAGCCAAAGACATCTTGTTCACGTTGGACGGACGCTTCGCCTACGTCGCGAACTATTCCCAGGGGACAGTGAAAGTGATTGATACCGCTACCTACCAAGTGAAGACGATTCCCACTGCGGCTGGCTCCCGTCGCCTTGCCATCTCTCCCACCGGTAATCGCGTGTTTGTCACCAACTTCAACGCTGACACCGTGTCCGTCATCGACACACAGACGCAACAGGTGATCGCGACAATTCCTGTCGGAGACAAACCGCGAGGAATAGCAATCACGCCCAGCGGCGACGCGATTTACGTGGGTAACATGCGCGATGGGACAGTCTCCATCATCGACTCTAGCACCCTGACTGTGATCGACACAGTGACGGTTGGATCCGCACCATGGCAAGTGATCATTACAGAGGATGGAACACTTGCATTCGTATCCAGTTCTGTGGCCGGGACCGTTTCAGTTATCGACACCGCGACGCGAGAGGTCATCAAAACGCTCGTGACTGGAGACGGCTCCTTCTTTTCAGCGATCAATCCAGATGGGACGAAGTTTTACGTGTCCAATTCCAACGAAACGACCGTATCAGTCATTGATATTCCGTCGTTGACTGTGTTGCGGACAATTCCTGATGTAGGGGATTACCCCTTTGACTTGGCATTTGGTCCGTAGCCGTCGGAAAGAACGTTTTAGTTGACGCGGCTTCGGCATGGATGTTGAGATTAATTGAAAACTGGCGGTTTATGCAAATTTTGCGAGGGTCCTTGGCCTTCAGGAAACGACAGTGAAAAATCTGGTGCATCGCTTGCGTGAACCTTATCGCGCTCTGCTACGCGAAGAAGTTGCTGAAACCGTGGGCGGAGCCAAACGAGATCGATGATGAGTTGCGCTAACTCTGCGCGGCGCTAAGCGATGCGGAATAATTTTCCAGCAAAAGGAAAAGGGCGAACTCCGCGAAACTTAGCTTGTCAAAGAAGGGCGCGCATCCATTCGATTCGGCCGCGATGTGCTGTGATGCGCCTGGCTGACGAATTAAAGACGAAGCACTGGTCTTAATAACGAGATTAATGTCTTAAGGACCTAGCTGCTTAGGTAAAAAACCAGACACTCGATCAGTAAAACTTCGCGCCGATATTTCCGTAGAAGGTTCGTAAGATGGAAACACTAATCCAACTCGCAAATTCCCGCGGGGATCGCGAGCGCGGCCGCCTGAACATCAACATGTCTTGCATCGTTCATGGAAACGACGAGACTCAGAGAAACGTTCAAAGAGATCGAATACCGTTATGAGACTCCGGCCAAGCCACCATCCCCTCTTCCCGTAGGTAAGACCGCGAACGATAGGTTAGCTCGCACAACTAAACTACTCCTATGAAAATCTATCTGAAAAAGTTCGTATCGGGTCAGGTGACTCTAATATCTGCGCTCGCCTGCTTTGCGTTTTCGCCGACGGCTCAAGCGGTTGACCCACCAGTGATCACGGTCCAGCCCATAGACAAGACCGAAACAGAAGGAGAGACAGCGAATTACATGGTGACGGCGTCGGGGACGGAGCCGTTGAGTTACCAGTGGAGAAAGAATGGCCTCGACATCGTTGGAGCAATCAGCTCGTCCTATACGACTCGAAAGGTCACGCTGGCTGATGATGGTAGTGTATTTTCTGTTGTGGTGAGTAACATCGCCGGGAGTGTCACCAGCGTCGATGCGACGCTGACGGTGCCGCCCAATGAGATATATGGCTATGCCCCGGACGGTACGCCCTTGCATTGGGATGTCTACACTCCAAGCGGCACCGGTCCATGGCCAGTGGTCTTGCTCATTCATGGCGGCGGCTTTACCGGCGGATCGTCCACGAGCAATCAGGAATCGGTCGCCTGCGCACGTGACATGTCGGCTGCTGGGTACCTGGCTTTGTCGATTGCCTATCGGCTTGCACCCCCGGGGAGAATCGACGGCCAAACCTCCACCGGCTGCGCCCCGCAGCAGTATGACGACATCAAAATGGCGGCACGCGCCGCACGCGCAGACCCGCGCTGCACCGGCAAGTTGGGAGTAATCGGCGGGAGCTCCGGTGGCACTCATGCCGCCTGGCTGGCAGTCGATCATTTAGCTACCGAGACGCCGCCATGGTCCGGTGAGGATCGCCCTGACGGAGCGGTTTGCTTATCAGGGCCTTATAACTTCACCGATTACCGACCCAATCACAACCTCGATGGCTTCGTAAGCAACGTAACGAGCTATTGTTGTGTGCCAGACACTACCGACCCGACAGAAGAGGACAGAGCCATCCTGGACGCCAATTCGCCTGTCTCTCGCGTGGATGTTATGGCGCGGCCAATGTTGTTGGTAAACTCCCAGCACGACTTTACGCCGATCGAGCAGCAAGAGGACATGCTGGCGGCGCTCGATGCCGCCTTTGGAAACCAACCAAATTACGAAGGAATAACTTTATCCGGTAACGACCATGCATGGGCCCTCTGGCCTGTTACTATATCCGGCACGGAAACCGTGAAGGATCGGGCGCTAGCGTTTTTCGCCGCTATCTTCTTTGGCTCGCCATGGATCACGACTCAGCCTGCCGATACAACGGTCGCGGTTGGGCGGACAGCCAAATTTAGAGTGGCAGCTACGGGTTCAGCACCATTGAGCTATCAGTGGAGAAAGAATGGCCTCAACATCACGGGAGCAACCAGGCGATCCTATACGACGCCCCCGACAACCGCGGCTGATAACGGCAGTCTCTTCTCAGTCGTAGTCAGTAACGGTATCGGAAGTGTGACCAGCAATAACGCGACGCTTACGGTTCATTAGGGAGTGACCTCCCAAGGACCACTTTTCTTGCCCGGTAGGATGAAAAGATAGCGGACTGCCAGTTTTGTCCTTGTATCTATCCTGCCTCTTTTTTTCCCACAATTACGCACCGGGAAGAACTTTTCGGCGAAATTCGGACACAGGGTCCGTAACCGTCCGGCCGAACGCGGATCAGTCCTAAAGGCAAAACTACGGCGGAAATTCAAGGTCGGCTGCAACGATGCACCTTGGCCGGAATTTGGCCGAACTTGTAGTGTGGAAACGACTGTTCTGATTGAAACATGGCATCAAGTATATCCACAATAGTAAGGTCGGGTCTTGCTCCCAGCGAAGCCGCGGCGCGCCAATGGGCGTCGAACTTATACATCGCGCGAGCGTGCGGAAGTTTATGGAGTCGAATCTCAAATGAAAACGGTGCAGAAATCACACGTTTGCGCAATTCCTGCGCGATTTGACGCCCTGCCGCTCCTGCCTTGCGGTAAAGGTCACGCCGGTAAAAATAGCAGCGAAACTGTCGGTTGCCACTGCGCCGGTTGACGTCACTTGGCGCGGAGTTGGTCGTGTACTCGTCTGTTAGGCCTGCAACGGCCGTCATAGTTTCGTAGCTAACGCTCAGGCGCCGTAGTCGGTGTTATTGTCGTCGTGGCGTTCCGCCCATGGCGATCGTCGCCGCTCTAATCATGTCATAGAAGGCTGGGTTGACGTCATCTTGCGCCCAGATCTCAATGAACGCCGTA
>WNFT01003560.1_pt1 | contig 13525 bp, 8 predicted proteins | sample 5400191 | NCBI WGS metagenome assembly WNFT01 (sample SAMN13153359, study PRJNA577476) | soil metagenome | isolation source: 80 cm saprolite under Madrone tree | place: USA:California | collected 2016-06-14
AATGTCGCGCAGCCACCGAAGGAGGAGCAGACGGGGTGGTTCCTAAGCAAAACCTTGCAACGCGCGGTTTTGGAACCACCCCGCCTGCTCGGCCTTTTTTTGAACTTGATGGCCTCGCAGGCACCCCTCCTAACTTAGGAGGGGAGTTCAAACGCTCTCCTGCCAATTCATTCACACGTTCTCGCGCCCGGGGCTACACTCTGTCGCCGCTCCGCGGCTATTCACGGGCGCGTGTATTGTCGAACTCTCAAGCGGCGGCGGCCTGGGCTATGCTTCCTGCTTGCGGCAGCCCTTCGATTTTCCAGCAGAGATCCATTAATTGATGCTGGCGGTCCGGCGACAAGATCCCTTCTGCGAGGCCGGAGAATTTCATTTCCAGGTCGCGGTCGCTCATGGGGTGGTCCGCACTGCCCACAGCATGCTCGACGAACTTCTCGAGGTGGCGGCCGTCCCTGGTGGTCACAGCAATTCGAACCTGGTCTTCGTGGAGCGTGGAATCCACGACCGTGGAGACACGGTCACGAAGGGAAGTGACCGTTGCGTCGCGGACCGCGCGATCGCTGAACTGCGCTATTCCGCCGCCCCCTTCGACGAGGGCGATCGCAGCCGCGTGATAGATGCTGAACTTTCCCTCGAGGCCGGTCTGTGGTGTTTTCTTGCTCGTAAGCTGCATCACCAGCGGATGAACCTTCAGCTCGACGCGATCGACCTGGTTGGCCGTGAGCTTATGTTCGTTGTGAAGTTGGATGCATCCATCGATGGTTGCATGCATGACGACACCGCAGGCGAAGGGCTTGTACGTGTTTTGCGAAATCTCGTAGGTCTCACCGAGTCTCCTCGTGATGTAGTTGTAGTCATGGGCCGTGCTGACGACGTTGACCCAACCATATTTTGCTTCGAGGCTCTGTTCGGAGCTTGTGAAATTCCGTGAAGCGAGCAGGGCCGCGGTCAGACCGTTCTCGGCGGCGCGCCCGGGATGGAAGCTCTTGGTCATGGTGCCGAACATTTCCTGCAGGCCGACGGGTTGTGTCGCTGCCAGGCCGAACGCCCACAACATTTGCCGCTCCGACAGGCCGAGCAGTTTGCCGGAAGCCGCGGCCGACCCAAATACTCCCGCGGTGCCCGTAATGTGCCAGCCGGTATCGTAATGCGGAGGATAGACGGCGTTGCCGATCCGGCATTCGACGTCCACGCCGAGTACCAATGCAGTCACGAAGTCGCTGCCCGAAACCGGCCGGTGCTCGCTAAGAGCCAGAATGGCGGAAATGACTGGTCCGGCGGGGTGAATGATATTTCTCGAATGCGTATCGTCGAAATCGAGAACATGCGAGCTGATGCCATTAATCAGTGCGGCGCGGAGAATGTCGAGCCTTTCTTTCCTTCCCAGTATGCCGGCCTGCCCAGGTCCCGAAAACGGCGCCAGAGCCGAAATCGCCGCGTCCACCGTTTCATGGCGCGAGCCGCCCACAGCACAGCCGACCCAGTTGAGCAAGGTCCGCGCCGCTTCCTTGCGCACTCCGGCCGAAAGATCCGCGAACTTCGTGGATATGACGTGACGCGCGAGCATGCGAGTCACTTCGGGGGGCGCCTGTTGCGTCGAACTTTGCGAAATGAAAGGCGCCACACTGATTCCTCCACTTGCTGCAAAAAACACGCGACGATTCATGTTGACCATTGGTTCCGTCCCTTCAGGTTATTAGCCGCTTAATAATATGCGGAGAGGAAGCAAACGTCTAACCTTGTCTTTGATGCGCATCCAGAGTGATGTCTTACACATTGTGTTACAATGTGAATCTATGGAGAAGACAATCACAATCCGGTTGGATGCAGAACAGGATGAGGCTCTCACCCGGCGGGCAAGGACGGTCGGGAAGAGCCGGTCCGCCCTGGTCCGCGAGATTCTAGCCAAAGCACTTTCTGATCAGACGGTCTCCGAAAGGGCAGGCCATCTCAAAGGTACAGTGCCTTTGCAGAAACCCAAGAGTGCCTGGGGCAAACATTTGAAAGAACAGAACTGGCGATGAGGACTCTGCTTATTGATACCGGCCCTCTCGTCGCCTACCTTGATCCGACGGACGCCGCCCACCACGCCGTCGCTGGTTCACTTGATGATTTCGCCGGGATGCTTTGCAGCACAAGTGCCGTTATTACCGAAGCAATGTACCTGCTCAAGAGCAATCAAAGTGGTCCAAGGCGTCTTGCGGAATTTGTGCAGGCGGCGAGCATACACGTCTTCGAATCTGCGCAAGCACAACAACTCTTCTCTGCCGTCTCGCTGATGGAGAAATATTCAAACGTCCCGATGGATTTCGCGGATGCCACCCTCGTGCTGCTCAGTGATGAACTCGGCAGCAATGACATCGCAACACTGGACCGCCGTGGTTTTTTGACCTACAGGACGCGAAAGGGCAAATCGTTCCGAATAATCCCCGCGAAGTCCTGAGGCTCTTAGCACTCTGTAGCGGCGCTCTGTGAGCGCCGGTTTTTCCTGGAATCAACGAAATACCGGCGGTCATAGACCGCCGCTACAGTGGACCAGCCTGTCAGCTCTTCGGTACGTTGAGAATATCGGCGGCGCGAAAGAGGTCGTCCGCAGACTGCAGGATAATGCGCCGGAGGCGAACCGGGTAGTCCTTTTGTTCATCCAGAAACGCGCGAACGGCATCCGCGGATGCGCGGGTGTTGTGGCCCCCAAGAGTGGCGTCCATCCAGTTCTTCGGGAAAAAGATGTCGCCGGTGTGCTGAATCTCTCGGAGCAAGTCGAGCGCTGGGCGGACGTACTTCGCCGATTGTGTGCCGCGCAGTGGGTGATTCAAATAGCGCAGGCCTTCAATCACCCAGGGTTCCCGGCGGCGGTTCTTCACATCGGCCAGATTTGTGAACCACGTGTCTCGTGTTTCCGGACTCCCCGATAGCGCGGGCATGACGAATTCGAAACGCGCCTTCCGGTCGGGATTCATGAAGCGGCCACGTTGTTCCTCGAGGATTGCCGCAGCGGCCGGAACCGAGCGGACGGCCAGGTCGAGAGCCATCGCCGCTTCGTCGGGTTCGGCGAGAGTGAGGCCGGGAATCTTCTCCTGCCGGCGCCAGACCCGCTCCAGAAATGCGATCCCATCGGGCGTTGTGACGAGGGAGCGAAACGCCGAAAAATAAGTCGACTTCAGGCTCGACGATGTCGCACGCGTGAGGCCCGCAAGCAGCGTCTCTTCCAGTCCTGGCGCCAATGGCGGCCGCGCCGATTCCGGCAGAAACGTCCAGAACGCGCTACTCATATAGCCGAGCACGAGCTGTACGTTCTGCTCCGTGTCCTCGCGCGGCAGGGCGCCCAGGGCAAGCTTGACGAAATCGGCAGCCTGCACGCGGCGTTCGAGTACTTCATCCCAAAGAGTGACCCATGCCGCACCCCGCGAAACCGGATCCTTCAAATCCGGCAGATGCTGCAGCAGATAGGCGCGGCTCGCATCATCAAGAGTGATGTTTCCGTAGGCCAGCCCGCCGCCATTGGGAAGCACGAATTCCGGTCGTGCCGGGACCTGCAGCTCGGCCCGTGCGCCCTGAAGGTCGAGCGGCAGGGATCGCGCGCTGCCTGAATTCCCGACCAGAATCTCCATGTGCTGGGTCCAGCGCGGATCTGCTTGAACGAATGCAATGCGCCGGCCTTCAACTTCCGTTCGAATGGAAGGACGTCCCGGTTCCTCGACCCAAGCGCGGCTCCATGCGGCGAGATCGAGTGGTGTGAGGTCATCGAGCACGTGGATAAGATCAAGCCAGGTGGCATTTCCGAAAGCGAATTGCCGGAGGTAAACGCGAAGACCTTCCTGCAGACGTTCCGGTCCAAGGATGCGCTCGAGCTGGCGCATCACGATGGGCGCCTTCTCATAAATGATGGCTCCGTAAAGACTGCCGGCTTCGTCAAGGTTCGCCAGTTCCTGTCGAATGGGATGCGTGCCGGCCGTGCGATCCACCGAATACGCCGAAGGGTAATGGGCCACAAGAAAGCGAAGCTCGTGATTCACCTTCGGAAATGCGGGATTCACGATCTTCGCCGCCATGAAGCTGGCGAAGACTTCCTTCATCCAGACGTCGTTGAACCATCGCATAGTGACAAGGTCGCCGAACCACATGTGCGAGGTTTCGTGCGCGATCGTGCTGGCGCGGTTCAGCATCTGGTTCTCGGTGGCGGATGCATCGAGCAGTAAAGACGACGCGTTGTAGAAAATGGCGCCGGGATGCTCCATGCCGCCGAACTGGAATGAGGGAATCGCGACGAAGTCGAACTTGTCGAAGCGGTAGGGAATTGCCGTGTACTTCTCCAGCCACTCCAGCGATGACGCGTGAAGATCGAAAACCGCGTCGCGATTGCGCGCGACCTTCTTCGCGTCCGTCTCGCGGTGGAACATGCGAAACGTGCGGCCGTTGCGCTGGGCGGTTTCCACTTCGAACTTTCCTGCGGCGAAAGCAAAGATGTAGGTCGAGATCGGTTGGGTTTCGGCATAGCGAACGCGGACACGCTCGCCGGACGCTTCGTGAAAGGTTTGAGCGCCGTTGGCGACGGCCTGCCAGCCGGAGGGAATCGTCAACTCGAGAGCGAAACGGGCCTTCAGATCCGGTTGATCAAAGCAAGGAAAAGCGAGGTGCGCGCGCGCCGGGACGAAAAGCGTATACATGAAATCGGGATTGCGATTCAGAGATGCATCGCCTGCCCGGAAAGCGATTTCGACGGTGTTCTCGCCAAGCGTGAGTTCTTCCTTCGGGATGATGATGTGATCCCGGACGAGTCGATACTTCGACGGTTGCCGGTTGATGGAGACCGATGTGATCGAGTCTGCACCCGGCGTGAAGTCGAGCACGAGCGGCGTAGAGATTTCTTTCAGATCGAAGTGAATGGCGGCACGGCCCGGGATGGGTTCGGTTGCCGCGGCGGGAATCGCGAATGACAGGTCGTAGTGCAGGCCCTGAATCGTTCGAGCCCGTTCGGTGGCCAGCGTGAGCGGTATTCCGGGTTGTGCATCAGCCATGGCGGTGGACTCCTGGCTCCTGCTACAGGCTACCAATAGCAAGATTATGACAAGAGTGCCGGCCACTCGAAGGATTTGCATGCGTGGATTATATAGAAAAATGCGGACAGCCGCGGATTTCACGGATTACGCGGATGGCGCGCAACACTAGTCTTTAAATTTGTGCGCGCCATCCGCGTAATCCGTGAAATCCGCGGCTATTCTCACAGGTGCGCATCAAGGAACGATCGAGTCAAATCCCAGGCGAGCCGGGCCGAGCCGGGTTCGTAACTCTTGCGTGCATCGCAGAAGAATCCGTGATCCGCATTCGAAAAGACCACATCGACATATTGCTTGTTGGCGTCCCGCATCGCCTTCGTCACCTGGTTCCGCTGTTCCGGGGGAATGTGCTGATCGAGTTCGCCCCAGAAAAGCAGCATCGGAGCCTGAAGCTTGCTTGTCCTGCCAAGCAGAGCCGGAATGCCTCCGCCGTAGTAGGAGATCGCGGCCTTCAGCGGCACGACGGAATTGGCGAGGAACGAGGTTCGTCCTCCCATGCAATACCCGATGCAGGCGATCGCATCACCGACTTCCGCGCGATTCTTCAACCAGTTGTATGTGGAGCGAACATCATTCTCGAGGCCGGGCTCCGTCAGCTTCTGCAACTGCTGCATCGCCGACGGAAAGTCGTCGTAGCGGCCTTCCCACTTTGGCGGCGCGGACCGGTGAAACAATTCGGGAGCTACCGCCGCGAAGCCGAGACCCGCGAACCGTTCGGTGACGTCGCGGATGTGCGCGTTCACCCCAAAAGCTTCCTGGAAGACCAGCAATCCACGCTTGGCCTGCTGTTCTGCCGGCCGCGCAAACCATGCCAGCATGCTGGTTCCGTCATCGACCTTGATCTCAACGTATTCCGAAGATACCTTACTCATGACTTCACCCCCGCATAAAGATACCAGAAGGAGTGATCACTAATGTCCAATGAAGTTAGCCGCGGATTTCACGGATTACGCGGATGGCGCGCAATTAAAAGCCATTGATGCGCGCCATCCGCGTAATCCGTGAAATCCGCGGCTAACTTCATTGGATTAGCTAAGGACAATTACATGTCGACACGTTTTGATTCTCCCAGCATCATTCTCACCGGAGGCGGTTGTCGCCGCGAAGTGTCCGGGATCCTTTCCGGACTCGACGTGCGCCGCCCGCTTCTGGTTACGGATCCGTTTTTCAAGGCCACCGAGTTCGTGGCGGAGATCCAGGCGGGCCTGGAGCGAGCGGGTATCTCCGGCGAATTGTTCAGCGATTTCCAGCCCGATCCAACCGATCAAAATGTGAGGCTGGGTGTTGAGCGCTTTCGCGCTGCCGGTGCCGACTCCATCCTTGCGATCGGCGGGGGCAGCGCTCTCGATGTAGCGAAGATTATCGGGGCTGCATCGACGAACCGAGAACAGCTCAGCGAATTCCAGGGTTACCAGCGCATCCCCAGGGCGGGGCCGCCCCTGGTTGCGATGCCGACGACGGCGGGCACGGGAAGCGAGGCCACGAAAGTGGCCGTCATCACGGACACCGTGCGGAACGTAAAGATGATGATCCTCGATTCGAAGCTCACGCCCACGGCGGCCGTCGTCGATTATGAGTTGACGTTATCGATGCCGAAACACCTGACGGCACATGTCGGCGTCGACACGCTCACGCACGGAATCGAAGCCTACGTCTCGCGCAAGGCCAACGCTCTGACGGACTCACTGGCGCTCTCGTGTGTCAGCAAGGTTCAGGAATGCCTGCGCACGGCGTGGGCCGAAGGCAGCCACAGGCAGGCACGCGAAGGCATGTCGTTCGCTGCTTTGCAGGGAGGATTGTCTTTTACCAACTCGAGTGTGTGCCTGGTCCACGGGATGAGCCGTCCGCTCGGACTGATGTTCCGTCTCCCGCATGGTCTTTCGAACGCGGTGCTGCTTCCCACGGTGACGCGATTTTCCTGGCAGGGCGCTGTTTCGCGGTATGCCGAGGTCGCTCGCGTGATGCAACTTGCTCCGGCCCATGCATCCGATGAAGCAGCCTGCCTCGCGTTAGTCGACGCGCTGGACGCCCTGAACCGTGAACTTCAAGTACCGCGCCTGCGCGATTGTTGCGGCGGAGATATTGACAGGTTCCGGGCCACGCTCTCGAAGATGGCCTCCGACGCTCTTGAATCCGGCAGTCCGCAGAATAATCCGGTTGTTCCCTCAAACGCTCAGATCATCGAATTGTACGAAGCGGCCTGGTAAGAGACTCAGCCGCGTAATCCGTGAAATCCGCGGCTGATACTGAACCGTGTCAGGGGAGGAGCACGTTCGGCTGGACGGATGAAAACACGTCTCCCGAATACTTGAGGCCGATCGAGTACACATTACGGAAGAGACTGGAATCGCTGATAATGACTTTGCCGGTTGCATTCGGGGGAAGCGCCGCCAGTTCGTCCAGAAAACGTGCAACCACGCCACCAGGCGGAACCAGAACCAGGAAACTGACCGTTACACTTCCCACGACATTGAAATTGAAGGTGGCCGTCGTGGAATAGGGGTTTGCAATCGCGATTGCCAGACGCGCGCCGCTTCGCCGGTCGAACACGTATTCAACGGACCTTCCGCCTATCGAGGATGGAACGTTGGCTTCGGCAACGGGATTGGGAACTGACGGACTCGAAAAGAACGAAAAGTTCGATGTGGCAAAGACCGGCTGTGCGCAAGTCAGTAAAGCGAAGCCCGACACGAGTGGCTGGTCACCGATGGACCTGATGATCTCGTAGCCTGCAGGGAAGATCGCGAAGGTCACGGTCGATGCCGGAAATGGAAGTGCTCCATTCAGTCCTTCCAGGCGCACGGAGAATCCAGCCGTTTGAAGCGAGCAACTCGCAAATGTCGGATTCGGATTCGAAAGAATGAGTTCGGTTCGATAGGTTCCGCCTGAAGCCGTTCGTCCATGGGCAAACCACGGAAAGACATGCTGCGTGGAACTGAGCGTCTGACCAAACGCCGCCCCCGGGACTAAGACAGCCAGCAACAGGACTCTGAACATGAATACCTCCATGACACAATGCGCTTCACCTTCTTAACCTTATTCGAGTTGACATTCCAGTTCTAACCTGGGTTGAACCACAAAGACACAAAGGGCACAAAGACACAAAGAAGGCCGCCTTAAATAATTCTTGATGGCGGCCTTCTTTGTGTCTTTGTGCCCTTTGTGTCTTTGTGGTTCAACCCGAATTTGCTGTAGACTCCGCTGTTGCCGGAGGTGAACCGCAATGAAACTCTTCCACCTTTTCTCAATCACGTTTCTGATCACTCCTGTTGTGCTTCGCGCGGCAGAGGATCCCTATGCGGCGCAGCTTTTCAAGCAGCATTGTGCGTCCTGCCACGAGACGGCAGCCGCTGCTCCCGGCGCGCGAATCCCGCCCGTTTCCGTGCTCAAGGCCATGACGCCGACAGCTATATTGAAAGCGCTGGAGAGCGGAGTCATGAGACCGCAGGCGGCCGTGCTATCCACCAACGAGCGCCAGGCTGTGGCGAACTTTCTGGGTACGGCGGTAACGGTCGAGCGGAGGCGCGACGAAATCTCGAACCCATGTCCGGCCGGCGCCGGATGGAAAGACGGTCCGGGTTGGACCAACTGGGGCGCGGGTCTGACCAACATGCGGTTCCAGCCGGCGAACGAAGCGGGATTGAAAGCAGAGGATCTGCCGAGGCTGACGGTGAAATGGGCTTTCGCGTTTCAGGATTCTGCCGTGCTGCGGTCGCAGCCCGCTGTTTACCGCGGCAGAGTGTTCGCCGGGAGCCAGGACGGGAGCGTCTATTCGCTGGATGCGGAGACAGGCTGCGTGCATTGGAGCACGACTGTGCAGGCCGAAGTGCGCTCGGGCATTACCGTCGCCGAAGTCGAGGGAAAGCCGGCCCTCTTTTTCGGCGATTCCTCGGGATACCTGTATGGGCTGGACGGCGCGACGGGAAAGCAGTTGTGGAAGCTGAGCCTGGATGATCACCCCACAGCCAAAGCGACCTCCACACCGGTGTTTTACCAGGGACGCCTTTACGTGGGGATGTCGTCCCTGGAAGAAGCGATCTCGGTGTCGCCCGCTTATGTGTGCTGCACGTTCCGAGGCAGCGTCTCCGCAGTGCAGGCATCGGATGGGAAGGTTGTGTGGAAGACATACATGGTCGAAGGGACGCCGAAGGAGCAGCCGAAGACAAAGCGAGGTTCGGCGGTCATGGGCCCCTCGGGCGTGGGTGTGTGGACCGCCCCGACGCTCGATACCGATCACGGCGTTATGTATGTGACGACCGGCGACAATTATTCCGATCCGCCCACGCCGTTCAGCGATGCCGTGGTGGCCTTGCAGATGTCTACCGGAGGCATACTGTGGTCGAAACAACTCACCGCCGGAGATGCCTGGAACAGCTCCTGCTACCTGACCGGCAAGGTCAACTGCCCGGACTCCGACGGTCCCGATTTTGATTTCGCCTCGTCCGCGGCGCTGGTGTCTTTGCCCAATGGCCGCCGCGCGCTCATGCTCGGGCAGAAGTCGGGTATGGCGTATGCGATCGATCCCGACCGGCGAGGCCAGATACTGTGGCAGACGCGAGTGGGGAAGGGCGGCACGGTCGGCGGTATCGAATGGGGCGGGGCGACGGATGGCCGTAATTTTTACGTCGCTTTATCGGATGTGGACTTCCAGGTTTCGCTTGTGCCCGGCACCAACGATCGAAAATACGAACTGGATCCGAAGAAAGGTGGCGGCATGTTTGCTTTCCGCGTCGACAACGGCCGCCGGATCTGGCAGACGCCTCCGCCCGGTTGTCGCGATCGCAGGCCGTGCAGTCCCGCCCAGTCGGCTGCAGTGACGGCGATTCCGGGCGCCGTCTTTTCTGGATCGCTCGACGGCCATTTGCGCGCCTATGCCGCCACGAGCGGAAAAATCCTCTGGGACTATGACACGAACCGCGAGTTCAAAACCGTCAACGGTGTTTCCGGACACGGTGGCGCCCTTGACGTGGGAGGCCCGATTGTAGCGGGCGGCATGCTGTTCGTTAATTCCGGATCGGCGCAGCGGAACGGCCTGCCGGGCAACGTGCTGCTGGCGTTCGGGGTCGAGCGCTGAGGAGCGCGGGCTAAAGCCCGCGACTACATTTTGGGAACCGACTTGATCCCAAAGTAGTCGTGGGCTAAAGCCGGCGACTACATTTTGGGAACCGACTTGATCCCAAAGTAGTCGCGGGCTTTAGCCCGCGTTCATTGCGGTGGCCGGCGTTTGTGCCAATCAGTCGCTTGCTCGTACGCGTGGGCGAGCCTCAAAACGACCGCTTCCCCTCCGGAGGGGCCGGCAATTTGCAAACCTATCGGGAGACCTGACCTGGTGAAACCGCAGGGAACGGAAACGACAGGCACGCCATAAACGTTGAATGGCGATGTGTTGCGTATGCTGCGGTTTGCGATCTCGATCGACGTATTCACATCTGTCGCCAGCTCCGAAATGGCAAGTGGCTGGACCGCCGTCGTTGGACTGACCAGCACATCTACCGTCTCGAACACGCGCCCGATTGTACGGCGATTCAGCGCGAGTTCCCGCCGGCCCTCGATATAAGCCGAAGTGGTGATGTCGGCGCCCGTGCGTATCCTCATCAGAGTTTCGGGTTGGTAGAGCTCCGGCGTTTTTTCAACGAATTCGGCGTGGTAGGCGTACGCTTCAGCAGCTCTTACCGAGGCACGCAGCCGCTCCTGGGTGCTCGCGTTCAAACTGACCTCCCGCAGACCCGCCGTCAGTTTCTCTAAAACCGAGAGGGCATTGTTCACTGCGGTTTCAATCTCCGGATCCAGGGCTGAGAAAAAGAAATCGCGAGCGGGGATGCCTAACCGCAACGAGGATACTTTGGCCTGCAGCGCGGCGGTGTAATCCGGAACATTGATTTGCTGACTTGTGGTTTCTGCGGGATCATAGCCGGCGATCGTCTGGAGCATGATCGCCGCATCCGCCACGGTGCGCGTGATTGGGCCGACATGATCGAGAGACCATGACAGCGGAATGACGCCCCTTGTGCTCACCAGGCCGTAAGTCGGTTTAAGCCCGACCATGCCACAATAGGCTGCAGGCTGCCGGATAGAACCTGCGGTGTCTGATCCAAGAGTTCCGAAGAAAAGCTCTGCGGCCACGCCTGCCGCGGAACCACCCGATGACCCTCCGGCTATATGTCCAGGCTCCCAGGGATTGTGTACTGGTCCGAAGTGAGTGACAACCGAAGTGCCCCCGAAAGCGAATTCATGCATGTTGTTCTTACCAAGAAGAACAGCGCCTGCGGCTTTGAGCCTGCGAACGACTTCGGCGTCTTCGGTGGGGACACGATCCTTGAATACAGCGCTGGCTGCGGTCGTCTTCACGCCGGCCGTATCGAACAGATCCTTTAACGCGACAGGAATTCCGTGAAGCGGTCCGCGCCATCGGCCCCGTTGTATGTCGGATTCGGCTTCTCGGGCCTCGGCTAATGCGGACTCTGCGGTGAGCGTAATAAAGGTATTCAGCCTTGGGTTGACTCGTTCGATTCGAGCAAGGCACGCCTGTGTCAGCTCAACAGGCGAGATCTTCTTCCTGCGAACCAGCTCCGCAGCTTCGCGGATACTCAATTTTGTAACGTCATCGTCCCGGCGTTGACTGTTGCCTGCTTCCGTTTGTTTGGCCGCAATATTCAAAGAACCGGCAGCACCTGCCAATGCCGCCGAGATGAAAGAACGTCGTGATAAGTCTTCGTCACTGTCCGCCATGTCGGGAGATTGTAGCCTACGGTTTGAGGAAAATTTGTGATGAATGTGCGGAATTCGCCTTGACACCGGCGCGAGCACGGTGATTTTATCGATCGGTAAACACTTGAGAAGTTTCGGCAAAAAGAGTGGAAGGTAACTACTACTACACCCTCCAAAAAGGTGGGAGAACATGAAAAACATATTTTTTTTGATGGTGGTGTTGTGTCTTCTCGCAACGACGTCATTTGGGCAGGCGAATAACGCCACGCTGACAGGAACGGTTGCAGATGCTACAGGCGCCGTTCTGCCGGGCGTGTCCATTACGGCGACCAACAACGGCACCGGCGTGGTGGCGGCGGTTATCAGTAACGAAGCCGGGGCCTACACATTCCCGAGCCTGCTGCCGGGTACCTATACCGTGTCGGCAGAGTTGGCGGGCTTTCAAAAACAGACTTACCAGAACACGGCGCTTGGTAATGCGGTAACGGTGCGCTTGAATTTCAATCTGCAGGTTGCCAGTCAGGCGCAGAGCGTGGAAGTGACAGTCGCTGCGGATACGCTGCTTGCGACTTCAAGCCCGACCATCGGCCAGGTGCTGAGCGAAAAGAAGGTCGCGGACATGCCGGTCGTCGGGAACAATGTCCTGGATATGCTCACGGTTCTGGGTGGTCTTGACAACTTTGTCGCGACCACGGGTCCGGGGCAGAACGCATTCGGCCGCGAGAGCACGACACTTGCCGGCGTCAGCGCAGGGTTCACTCCTGTGCTGCGAGATGGCATCATGGTTCAAGACACGCGGTGGCCTACGGGCATCAACTCCGCTACGGTGATCAATCCCGATCTCGTCGGTGAAATACGCTTGATTGTGGCCCCTGTCGATGCCGAGCTTGGACGCGGTAATGGCGCCGTGCAGATCTCGACCCGTTCGGGGACGAATCAGTTCCGCGGCGCGGGAGTGTGGAATGTCCAGAACACGGCGTTGAATCCGAATACGTGGGCCAACAACCGCAACGGAATTCCCCCAAACTGGAACAACAACCACGAGCTCACAGGCAGCATTGGCGGTCCGATCATTAAGAACAAGACCTTCTTCTATGCGCTGTACGACATGAATATCAACCGGCAGCGCGCCAACACGTATGTCGCGGTGCTGACGCCGTGCGCACGCAATGGCGTTTTCCGGTACTTCGACAACTGGAATAACGGCGCCGTGGGCGCCGCCACAGTTACGTCGGGCAATCCAACGACAACGGTCGTCAATCCGGACGGCAGTCCTAAAGCGCCAACCACGAACCCGAACGGAACTCCATACAACGGTCAACTCCGCCATGTCAGCGTATTTGGTCCGGTGACGTTTCCCGCCAGCGGTCCGAACGCCGATTGCTCTAACGGTGCAGTCAGCGGTTCATGGGACCCATTCCGGACAAAACTCGATGCGACCGGACTGATCTCACGGACCAACGCATTGATGCCGGCGCCGAACGACTTTACTAATGCAAACGGCACACTCACGGGGGTTGACGGTTTAAACGTAGCGAATTACCGTTATCTTCGTGGCTTCCGGGGGTTGGACAACCTGTTCAGCGTTGGCGAGTCCACGGGCGATCGCAGGCAGATCAATGGGAGAGTCGACCACAACATCAACCAGAACCATAAGGCGAACTTCAACTTCAGTTACGAGCGAGTAGTTTCTGACGACGTTCTTGCGGCTTTGCCCAATACGTGGAGCAACGAGAATTTCCACCGGCCGATCGTGATGA
>WNFT01008727.1_pt1 | contig 13517 bp, 10 predicted proteins | sample 5400191 | NCBI WGS metagenome assembly WNFT01 (sample SAMN13153359, study PRJNA577476) | soil metagenome | isolation source: 80 cm saprolite under Madrone tree | place: USA:California | collected 2016-06-14
TGGCGTTGCAGGTTCACCGGATCAGATTACCGATTCTCCCGGATCCTTCGGCACCTTCTCGGTCAATGGCGCGCGCGGCCGTTCCAATAATTTCCTTCTCGACGGCACCGATATGAACGACGGCTACCGCAACGACCCCGCCATCAACGAAGCCGGCGTGTTCGGTACGCCTGCCACGATTCTTCCTCTCGAAGCCATTGCCGAACTTCGCGTACTCTCCAACTCCGAAGCGGAATATGGCCGCAGCGCTGGCGGCGTCATCAACATCGTCACCAAAAGCGGCACCAACGCCTTTCACGGCTCCGGCTTCGATTTCTTCCGCAACAACGCGCTCGACGCTCGCAACTATTTCAACGACACCACCCAGCGGCAAAATCCTTTCCACAACAATCAGTTCGGCGGCGCACTCGGCGGGCCTATCTTCAAGGATAAAACTTTTTTCTTCGTTGACTACGAAGGCGAACGCGAAAAAGGCGCCGAGAGCAGCACCGCCTGCGTGCCCACCGAGGGCGACATCAACACGGCTATTGCCGACAACGGCGGCGCAGTGAATCCGGTCATTGCCAATTTGTTGGCCAAGAATCCCTGGCCCACTCCGACCACCAGCAACGATTGCTACAACAATGGTGGCAGTAACATCTCTCTCGCCACGCCCTTCTCTAATCGTGTGGATAGCGCGATTGTTAAGATCGATCACAGCTTCAACGCCAACAATCTGCTCACCGGCCGCTACTACATCGGTGACAGCGATCAAAGCTTCCCGCTGGCGCTCGTAGGCGGAGGATTGCTCCCCAACTACAACACTGCAACGCCTACTCGCGTGCAACTCATTTCAATCTCGTACGTAACCACGATCAGTCCGTCCATCGTTAACGAAGCGCGCCTCGGCTGGAACCGCTTCGCTGAAGGTTTCTTTCCCGAAGACCGCAGCTTCGATCCCACTTCCATTGGACTGAACACCGTGGCACCCGGAACCCCGAACGCGGGCACGTACAACCTTGGCATACCTCGGATTACCATCAGTGGTCCCGGAAGCGGCTTTGCGCCATTGGGTGCGGACAATGGCGATCCGCGGCAACGCGTAGACACGAACTGGCATTATATCGACGGCGTGTCGTGGAAAGCAGGGAAGCACGATATCAAGTTCGGCTATGAGTACCGGCCCACATCCATTTCACAGATTTTCAATCGTGGATTCCGAGGCACCCTGAGTTTTAAGGATGCTTCCGATGGAAGTTCGACTGGGCTCGATCACTTTATTGCAGGACTACCCGACGACGGCTCGCAACGGCAGGGAAACACGAATCGCAACACCTTTGAAAATTCCTACTCCGGATACTTCCAGGACAGTACCCATGTGACACGGAAATTCACCCTGAATTTCGGCCTGCGCTACGACTATTTCGGGATCGTCCAGGAAAAGCACGGCAACTTCAGCAATTTTGATCCGACAACCGGCGCTGACATCCTGGTTGGAAACGGTCGTCTCTATCAACCCGACTACAACAACTGGGCGCCGCGCGTCAGCGCCGCGTGGGACGTCACCGGAAAAGGCAAGACTGTTCTGCGGGCCGGATGGGGTGTTTTTTACGACGCGTTCTCGCAGGACATGTTTATGGGCCATCTTCCGTTCAATAGCGGCTTCGACCCAGGGCCGGCATATACCGGCAACCCTTCTGCGCTCAATCCGATCTCCTCGGCCGGTTTATTTGGCGGCGCATTGAACACCGTCGATCCGGTTTACGGTTTCGCGTCGCTGATGAGCGACCGTTTTGGCGTGGACCAGCACATTCGCAGTCCCTACCTGGAAAACTACAACCTGAACCTCCAGCAGGAACTGACCAAGCACATGGTGCTTGAAATCGGCTACGTCGGCTCGCAGGGACACAAGCTTTTCCGATTCCGCGACCTCAACCAGCCCAGTCAGGCGCAGATAACCGCCGCGGATCTGGGTTGCAGTTGCATCAACGATGGCAGTGTTCCTGGCCGCTACACCACGGCCGGAACGTATTTCAACTACGAAGAAAGCTCGGCCAATTCGAACTACGACGCGCTACAAACCAGCCTCCGAATTAATGGATGGCACGGCTTGCTGTCCACCCTAAATTACACATGGTCACATTCGATTGATGATGCCAGCGACGGCGAAGACTTCGTGCCGAACGCTGCTCAGCCGAACGATAGCACTGCGCCTATTCGTCTGAACCGAGGAAATTCGAACTTCGACATCCGCAATCGCCTGACGTGGAATTTCATTTACGAATTTCCAACAATGACCGGCGGTTGGCAGAAGCTGAAAAATGGATGGGGCGTGAACGGTATCGTCACCGTGCAATCGGGTCAACCGTTCCAACTCAACTACAACTTCGAAGATGACTACGACGGAAGCGGCGAGTTCTTCGGTCGCCCTGACCTGGTTGGACCGATTCACTATTCGAGCGATCCGCGAAACTTCCTGGATTTGACTTCGTTCGCCGCACCTTGCACATATCCGGCGTCTGGCGGCGACGGGTTTGCCGATACTTGCATCCCAGGTACGCGTCACTTCGGCAACGAAGGGCGAAACTCACTCATTGGACCGCATTTCCGGCAATTCGATTTCTCCCTTTTCAAGAACACTGCCATTACGGAGCGACTCAAGCTCGAGCTTCGCTTTGAGGCGTACAACCTTCTGAATCATCCCAATTTTGCCAATCCGTACTTGCCGGCATTCATTGCGGACGCAGCGCCTAACGGCGTCGGCCCGGACGGTCGCTCCCTGAACAATTCTCAAGGCCAAGGGCTGCAACTGACCGCCACGGGCGACGTCGGGATCGGCTATCCATTCTTGGGTAGCGGCGGACCGCGAACGCTGCAAATCGCCGCCAAATTCACCTTTTAGGTTTACAACCCAAAAACACTTTTCCGATGGCCTCCAGGTTCTCTCTGGAGGCCATTTTTCTTGGACATCGCCTTCCTCCCCCTCCAGGGCCGACCTGATTCCTGCCGAATCTGGTAAAGTGCTGGGACACTGACGGCCTCCCTTGCCAATCTGGAACTGCCCAGAAGCGGCCCACCGCAGTGTAATTTTTTCGGTGGCCTTGCGTACTAACCTATGGACGTCCAGAAAACAGGCCGGATGCCAGACCGGATGAATGCGGTGGACACAAGGGATTCCGGCGCAATCGTTGCCCGGGCCAGGGCAGGGGATGCCGAGGCTTGGGGTGACTTGTACCGAGAATTTGCTCCGGCCATTTTCCGTTTCTGCCGCAGAGCTCTTCCAACCCGCGAAGATGCAGAAGACGCAACCATGGAAATTTTCATGAAGATTCGAGACAAATTGGACCAATACGACGCCACCCGGCCTTTTACTTCTTGGCTTTACAAAGTGGCCGCAAATCATTGCTGGGACATGCTGCGCCGCCGTAAAATCCGCCAGGACAAGGAAACCGACGATTTGGAAACTCTGCCCCTCGAGCACCCCGATCCTAATCAACTCGACCAACTGATCGAAAAGCGCACCAGCGAAGAAGTCCGCAAAGCGCTGGACAAGCTGGGTTCTCGCGCGCGCATGGCGCTCGTCTTGCGCTATTACTCGGACATGAGTTATGACGAAATTGCTGATTCGCTCGGCGTACGCCGCGCCTTTGTTGGCGTGGTGCTGCTGCGGGCTCGGCATGAGCTGCGCCAGACGCTTGAAGGTACTGGCGCGATGGCGGCGGGAGGTGCCCGATGAGCTCGATGAGTTCGCCACCGAATGATCGTGAACGCGAAGCCCAGGAACATCTCGACGAGATGACCTGCATGTTGTACCTCGAGCGGCAACTGGAGCGCACGCGCGCGCTGGGAGTCTCCGCGCACACGCAAAGCTGCGACGCTTGCCGCACTCTGCTGCGTGCGATGGAACGCGAATCGCGCCTGCTCACCCGCGCCATGCTGGAGGAAGAAGAGCCACTGCCCGCGCGTATCGCCGCTTTCCAGGAACGCGTGCACCGCTCCATGCAATGGGTTTGGATGGTGGTGTTCGGACTCTCCGCTACCGCCGTATATGCCATGTATACCGGCTACATCGAGCCGTGGGAACAACGGCTGGAAACGGCGGGTCTCGGCGGAACGAACCTGGTGAGTTTGCTAATTTTTCAAAGTGCCTTCTGGAAAGGATGGCAGTCGATGATTTCATTGGTGGAGCTGCTTGCGCTGCTTACAGCTGCAGGACTGGCGATGATGTTCCTGCGGCGAAGGATTCGGCGCGGCTCGGCGCTTGCCCTGGTATTGACAGGGTTTTGCGCTGCGTTCGCCGTGCCCCCGCCAGCTGGCGCTACCGAGGTTCGAAAGGGACAGACCGCGGAAATCCGGAAGGACGAAAGCATCCAGGGCAACGTTTTCCTTTCGGGCGAGCACATCGAAGTAGAGGGCGACGTAGATGGCGATGTGTATGCCGCGGGAAAAGACATTGAAATCGACGGGCACGTCACAGGGGACCTGATCAGCGCGGGACGCACCGTTTGGATTCGTGGGCAGGTCGACGGGAACGTACGCTCTGCCGGCAATACCGTGAACGTAATCGGAAAAGTCGGCAAGAACATGACCTACTTCGGGGACACCATCCGGATCGATGAGAAGGGCGCGGTATTGGGTCCAAAGCGCAGATTGACGGACCGGTCCGATTCGAGGGTGAAAACGAACCCGCTGTCTCAAGCGGAGCAAAGCTGGCCTCTCCCGTCCGGTTTACGAAGCATATACACAAGAAAGAAGAATTCGGCCAGACTTCGGCGTTTTGGGCCTTCGTTTTGGCCGCTGCCTTTGTGGTGTACGGAATGATGTTGTTCCTGCTGATGCCGGGCTTTGCGAAAGAGGCAACGCACTCCGCGGAAAATATAGGAGCGTCGCTGGGACTGGGGTTGCTGATATTTTTTGGAGTACTCATTGGATCGGTGCTCGCGATGATCACCATGATCGGATTGTTCGCTGGTTTCTCAACCTTGTTTGTATGGATCATCGCGGTTTACGCGGCGCAGCCACTTGTCGGCACCTTGTTGGGGCAGTGGATTTTGGGCCGGACGAACGAAACCTGGCCGCTGATTGGGAGAATGATACTGGGCGTAGTCCTGATCCGCGTGGCCACGCTGCTTCCCCACGGCTGGGTAATAAAATTGGGGGTCATCTTCTGGGGGCTCGGCGCGATTTCGCTGGCGGTGTACAGAAGGTTCCAGCCTCCCGCTCCGGCGACGCCGCCGTATGTACCGCCCAGTGCGCCATTGACTCCGTTAACGCCGGCAGGAGGCGCGGCAGCAGTTTGAGTCTAAATTAGTTATATTAAATTACGTAAATTGGGGCCGGATCGGTAGTTCGATTCGGCCCGTTCCTTTTGGTGAGGACGAAGTTCGCTAATGGGCGCGAACGCTCAAAACCGAGAATGGCGGCGCCACTGGCGGACCGACGTACAGTGCAGTGGTGGAGAATGTGCCGCCACCGGAGATGCTTGTCAAGTTAGAAACGCCGTCGAGGCTGAGCCGTCCGCTGGTCGTCTGGAACAGTTGCGGAGTGGTGATGCCGAAGAACGCTGGAAACGTAGTGGCATTGAATTGCGGAGATGTCGGTGTACTCATCACCGCTGTAAAACGCGTGAAGCGAAGGGCAAGATCTTGTGAACTTGCGGCTCCCGGCGTAGTGCCGGATTGCGCGGTGAAAGTTGACACTGGAAACGCGACAGTCTGGCCGGGCAAAATGTCGGCCACGCTGGTGGAATTTTGAAAACTGCTGCCGGTTGGAATCTGTAGTCCTTTCGAGACGATCTGGAATGCGTTTGGCGTGTTCAGCGTCACCACAATCTGGTCGCCGAGGTGCAGTTGTCCACTCAGCAGGCTGCTGCTGCCGGCGAAAACGCTGTCGGTGACGACGATGGTGAATTGGCTGGCAACGGAATTCGGAACACTGGTGACAACCCCTTCAATGAGATCCCCGGAGGAAAGCTTAGCCGGGAGCGGCTGATAAAAAACCAGAGTAAAGGTGCCGCCGGCGTTCAATAGGGTATCCACAATTGCCCCGGTATTCGCTTTCACGCAGGTGAAATCCTGGGCAAAACCCAATGTTGTGCAATCGGCGCTGAATTGGGTGGAAGAGTTCGCGGTGGCGGTGATGCTGCCGCGCGTGGAAGTCTGGATGGTCAACGTGGAGCCGCTTACGCTGGTGATCAAGCCCATCACATCGTCCACGTGGGAAAGTTCACCCGAAGCAAGATCGGTTGTTGCTGAAGATGGCGGCAGGGTAGTGGCCGTAAACACGTTGGCCGCGCCGAGATTAACGGCGGTAACGGTCTGACCGTTTAGCGTGAGCGCGTTCGGCAAGTCCACACTTAAAGCGACTCCGATTTGCATACTATCCGTAACGGTCAGGTTAGTCGAAATTGTAGCGGTACCAGCGGCTCCACTGACTGAACCCAGCGTTCCAGGAGCGCATCCCGGAATGCCGGGAGTCGCTTGCGTGCAAAAAGTGACGCGGGGAGCAGAAAAAGTGACCGTCATCTGGGTGTAATTGCCGGCTGGCACGGAAACTTTTGTGGCCAGCGGAGTCGAATCGCTAGTGACGCGATTGAATTCGGCGATGTACGCGGTGGAATTGAGGGAAACATTGACGGCGGTACCAGTCGCAGGAGTCAAGGTGATCCCGGCAATAGTGGCGGTAAAGGCCTGAATAGAGAGCGCCAGGGTCGGGTCGGGCGGGTTAGCCGTCAGGACGAAAGAGAGTGTGGCGTTGCCGCCACCGCAGTTTGAAATGCAGCCGCCACCGGGAGCGCCGCTGCAGGATGCGAGCAAAATAGATGTGAAAAGCAGGACTGCGACTGCTGAAGTCTGGCGCGTCATTCGAGTTACCCCACGTGGCCCAAGAATACGCCTCGCCAGGGACCTGAGAGGCGAAGCCAAACGACATCCCCCGAGATAGAATTTACCGTCTTGCGCATTGAGTCAGAAAGATAATCAGAAAGTGCGTATACAACTGCTAACCCGAGAAGCTAACATCCGGCCCACGGCTGCAATCGCCATCGAGTAGAGCGAGAACGAGAGCACGTGGTCGTGTCCCGTCAAAATACCTAGCCTTGAACTCGAATGCCACGACACACGAGGTTAGGCAATGATGTAAACTGCCGACTTCTCACCCCGCCCGACTTTACCGATGCTGGTGCGCAGCCATTCGAAGCAGTGCTGCGCGCGCCTCGCAGGAGGATTCCATGTCGTCTTCGCTGGCTTGGCCCGCTCTGCCATTCCCAGAATGGAGACATACTTACGCGACACTGCATATGTGGACCCAGATCGTCGGCAAGATCCGGCTGGCGCTTGGTCCGCCGATTAACCATTGCTGGGGAGTGGCGCTTTATGTGACGTCGCGAGGGCTGACGACCTCGCCGATGCCGTACGGGGATGGATCTTTTGAGATTACGTTCGATTTCATCGCGCACTCGCTGGAGATCGCTACCAGCCGCGGCGAGACCCGAGCCTTCCGGCTGGGGCCGCGCACAGTGGCGCAATTTTATGCGGAGCTGATGGGCGCGCTGCGTTCGCTAGACATCGACGTGAAGGTGTGGCCGATGCCGGTGGAAGTGCCACGACCGGTGCGGTTCACTCTGGATGAAAGCCATGCGTCTTACGATGCCGAGTATGCGCACCGGTTCTGGCGGGCTCTGGTTAGCGTGAACAATGTTTTTTGGGAATTTCGTTCACGATTTATCGGGAAGAGCAGTCCGGTACATTTTTTCTGGGGCAGTTTCGATTTGGCGGTTACGCGATTTTCTGGGAGGCTGGCGCCGGAGCGGTCGGGGGCGGAGGGGTTCATGAAGGACGCCTATTCTCACGAAGTGAGTAGTGTGGGGTTTTGGCTGGGCGACGGAGAGGTGATTAAGGACGCGGCATTTTATGCATACGCGGTGCCGGAGCCGGCGGGATTCAGGGATTATCGGGTGCGGCCAGCGACGGCGTTTTATCATCCGGATAAGGGCGAATATTTTTTGATGTACGACGAGGTGCGGTCGGCGGCAAATCCGGCGGAAGTGTTGCTGGATTTTTGCCAAAGTACCTATGAAGCCGCGGCAATAACAGGGAAGTGGGATCGCGCGAATCTGGAACGGCAGGGTATCGACTGCATCGAAGGCAGTCGCGGATTAGTTTCGCTCTAAGGTCTGCGCAGAAAAGCGGCAGATGGATTGCCGCACTCCAAAAGCGCCCGCTTCAGAACGCGGCCGCTACAGAAACAAAAGACACTGCAAAGCGCTTGCCGAGAGCGCGGTTCATCCCGGTGTGTTATCGTTTTTTTGTTCGATACTTAGATTTTTGGTGAAGGGTGAATGGAATTTGGCAAAGCGCGCCAATAAAACGGCGGACAATCCTACGTTTAAGAAACGTGTCCAGACCGAATCGGCAGGAGTGCCGGAACGGCGTTACGTTTCCTTTGACGAAGAAGAGGCTGCCGTAGCGCCGCGGAAAGCCAGGCTGGTGAGCGACCACCGAGACGAGTCCGGAGCGCCCGCAGCGGTTCAAGTGGACATGCGGGAAGTGTTTGGGCCGGGGGGATTGCTGGAACGGTCGATGATTGGCGGGTACGAGCACCGCGTAGCGCAACTGGAAATGGCGGAAATGGTGCATGACGCCTTTCAGACGCGTCATCACGCGATCGTGGAAGCCGGAACCGGCACGGGGAAAACGTTGGCGTACTTGCTGCCGGCGATTTGCAGTGGGCGGCGGGTGGTGATTTCTACCGCGACGAAATCGTTGCAGGAGCAGCTCTACCAGAAAGACATTCCGTTTTTGAAAAAACATTTTGCACCGAATTTGGAAGTTGCGGTGATGAAGGGGCGGGCGAATTTCTTATGCCGTACGAAACTGCACCAGATGGCCGATTCGCCGATGTTGAAGGGCATGGAAGAACTGGACGCGTTTCGGCAAATGCGCGAGTGGGCGAAGTTGACGGAAACGGGTGACCGGGCGGAGCTAACTTTTTTGCCGGACGATTCGGATTTGTGGGCGCGGCTGGATGCGCGGCGGGATACCTGCACGGGGCAGAAGTGCCCTGATTTTAACGATTGTTTTGTGACCGCAATGCACGGCCGGGCGCGTGAAGCGGACTTGATTATCGTCAACCATCATTTGTTTTTTGCGGACCTGGCGCTAAAGCATGACGATTTTGGCAGCATTCTGCCGGAATATTCGGCGGTGGTTTTTGACGAAGCACATGAAATCGAAGACGTAGCCAGCGATTATTTCGGGCGACAGATTTCGAATTACCGATTTGAAGAGCTGGCGCGCGACGCGGACCAGACACTGCGGATTTTGAAACTTGGTTCGCCTGCGCTGTTGCGGCGAACGCAGCGGCTGCGCGAGCGTAGCCGGGCATTTTTCGAATCGTTTCCGCCGCGCGAAGGGCGGTATCCATTTTCGCGCGCCGATCGCGGAGCATTTATCGAGCAGCACCATGAAGCGTACACCGGGCTGATGGATGCGCTGAAGAGCCTGGAGACTGGATTTGCGGCGCTGACGCAGAAGCCGGAGGAGTTGACACGGCTCGGCAGGCGCAGCTTCGAACTGCGGCAGGAGCTGAGTTTCCTGTTCGAATCGAACGAACGGAATTTTGTTTATTGGTATGAGCGGCGAAGTAAAGGCGTGTTCCTTGCGGCTACGCCGATCGATGTAAGCCAGATTCTGCGCGAGCGGTTGTTCGAACAGTTCGACACGGTGGTGCTGACTTCCGCGACACTGACGGTCGGCAATCGCTTCGATTACATTCGACAGCGGCTCGGTCTGGACAACGCGAAGGAACGCACGTTGCCGCCAGAATTTCAGTACGGCGAGCAGGCCTTGTTTTATTTGCCGCAGCGGATGCCGGATGTGCGGGACGCCGGATTCGCCTCACGCGCGGCGGACGAGATTTTGCGATTGCTGGAACTGAGCGAAGGGCGCGCATTTTGTTTGTTCACCAGCTACGCGCAGATGAAAGATCTGTACCAGCGGGTCAGCGCGCGTTCGCCGTATCCGCTGATGCTGCAAGGGACGGCGCCGCGATCGGCGCTGCTGGAGCGATTTAAAACCACACCGAATGCGGTGCTGTTTGCGACGGCGAGTTTTTGGCAGGGAGTCGACGTTCCGGGCGAACAGCTTTCCTGCGTGATTGTGGACCGGTTGCCATTTGCGGTGCCGAGCGACCCGATTGTGGCGGCACGCGTGAATGCGCTGAATGAAGAGGGAAGAAACGCATTTGCGGAATATCAGGTGCCGCAGGCGGTGCTGGCTTTGAAACAGGGATTTGGGCGGTTGATTCGTGCGAAAACGGATCGTGGCGTGTTGTCTCTGCTCGATAACCGCATCCAACGGATGGCCTATGGTAAAATTTTTATAGAGTCGCTGCCCAAGTACGCGACAACGAATGAACTGAATGCGGTGGAGCGTTTTTTGGCAGCGGCGAAAACTGCATGAACCGGTGGGCAGGGGCAACCGGCGAGCAGTGATCGTTTTGAGTCGCTGCCATTGTTGAAAAAAGCGCCAGCAGGGCTGTCGCACTCCAAAATTAAGAGCGGCGGGATAAGCCCGCCGCTGCATAAAGAACGCGAACGACTGAATTTATGCGCGCGCAAAAGAAGGATTGAGCCGAGAATGTTTCAAGTCAGTGTTGAAGAAACTTTTTCCTCGGGGCACGCACTCCGCGGATACCGGGGTAAGTGCGAGAATGTGCATGGCCATAACTATCGCGTGCAGATAACCCTTGCAGGGCCGCAACTGGATAGCATCGGGCTGCTTGTGGATTTTACGGAGTTGAAGCGGGTGCTGCGGGGAATTATTGCGCTGCTCGATCACCAGTTTTTGAATGACCTCGATGCCTTCAAGACGCTGAATCCGTCAGCGGAAAATCTGGCGAAATATTTTTACGACGAGACACAGCGAGAGCTGACGGCTTTGCCCGCTGGAGCCGGGATCACCGAAGTGACGGTATGGGAAACGGATACGGCCAGCGCGCGGTTCCGCCCGGAGAAAGCGCCGAAATGAATCGCGGATTTTTGATCATCCTGGTGCCGGCAATCCTGCTGGCGATCGGCTACGTCGTGGTCTTTCGCTATATTGGCGTGACGCCGGGATACGGGCGGCTGGCGGGAGCGATGATCGTTTTCTTTGGCGGAATGTGGTGGCTGGGCCGGCGGGGCAAGAGAGGCAAATCGCAAAGAGCAACTGAAACTGGAAAATAGAGATTGGAAAAACCCGAAGAACCAGAAAATAGAAATTGTAGATTCGAAACCGGAAACAAGAAGAAACGACAGACAGACTGAAGCGAATCTGATGTTTATCACGGAAATATTCAAATCAGTGCAGGGCGAGGGAACACGCGCGGGATTGCCGTGCGTATTCGTGCGGCTGACGGGCTGCAATCTGCGATGCACGTGGTGCGACACGGCGTATGCGTTCCACGGCGGAAAGAAAATGAGCGTGGAGGATGTTCTGGCACGTGTTGATCAACTGTGCGCGCGGGCGCCCGAACAATCCGGTGCTGCGGCGATCGTGCCGCTGGTGGAGTTGACGGGCGGCGAGCCGCTGCTGCAGGAAGAAATTTATCCGCTGGCGGAAGCGCTGCTCGCGCGGGGCTATACAGTGATGATCGAAACCAGCGGAGAACGCTTCGTGGGCCGGCTGCCGAAAGAAGTGATCAAGATTGTTGATGTGAAGTGCCCGGATTCCGGAGAAGCGGACACCTTTGATCGGCGAAACCTGGAAGCAGTAGATGCGAAAGACGAAATAAAGTTCGTGCTGTCCACGAGGCGCGACTACGAATTCGCCCGCGACTTCACGCGGGAGCAAACGCTGGCGACACGAGTGAAGCAGGTGCTGTTTTCGCCAGCGTTCGCCGACCCGAATGGCAAGTGGCCGGGCCTGGAGCCGCGCGAGTTGGTCGAATGGATTCTTGCGGACGGATTGCCGGTGAGGTTGGGACTGCAACTACACAAATTCATCTGGCATCCGGCGACTCAGGGAGTATGAGCGATCGATGTCGAATGTAGAGATGCTTGGCACGCAGAAAGCAGTAGTGCTGCTCAGTGGCGGAATGGATTCGTGTGTCTGCGCGGCAATTGCGCGCGAAAAACATGGCGCTTCGAACATCGCGCTGCTGCACGCAAGCTATGGGCAGCGCACGGAATCACGCGAGGCGCGCGCATTCCGTGAAATCGCGGATTTTTACGGCGTTACGCACCGGCTGATGGTCCGCCTCGATCACTTTCGAGCGATCGGCGGCTCGGCGTTAACGGACAACAGCATCGCAGTGCCGGAAAACGAACTCGCAGCGCCAGAATTGCGGAACAGCGATATTCCAGTGACGTACGTTCCATTTCGCAACGCGCATTTTCTTTCCGTGGGAGTGAGCTGGGCCGAGGCTATTGGCGCGCGCGCGATTTATATCGGAGCCGTTGCAGAAGACAGTTCCGGCTATCCGGATTGCCGTCCGGAATACTATCGTGTGTTTCAGGAACTGATTCGGGTGGGTACGCGACCGGAAACACAAATCGAAATTGTGACGCCGGTGATCCGACTAAAGAAAAGCGAAATTATCCGCAAGGCTAGCCAACTCGGCGCGCCGTTGCAATTGACGTGGTCCTGCTATCAAAATGAAGAAGAGGCGTGCGGCGTTTGCGATAGCTGCTTACTGCGCTTGCGGGCGTTTTCGGAAGCGGGAGTCGCAGACCCAATCCCATACAGGCGCGCGGTCGGGGCCCGGCGCTAGAATTGGGGGCAGCGCTTGGAATTGTCGCTGGATAGGTGATAATAGTGCCCGCACATCGCGGAAAGCCTGGGTAAAGCTTTCTTCGAGCCCTCAAAAAAATTCACACGGTGACAGCCAGGCATCTGGTCATTGCAAAAATGGGCAAAGGCAGTGCCGGTCAGGCAAAGGAGAATCAGGCATGAAGAGATTCGCGTACTCATGGGCATTCGCAGGTCTGGCGTTCGCCATACTGTTTGCGGCGTTGGCGCCTCGCGCTGCGGCACAAGATGGGGCAATCGCCGGACAGATTCTGGACGTGGCCGGCAAGCCCTGGGCAGATATTCCGCTCCACATCGTAAGCGATCAGGGAGTCAAATCGGATAGCAAGACAGACAAGAACGGAAAATACTCTTTCAATAACCTGCGCTCGGGGGAATATACGATTGGCCTCGATTTACCCGGGCAAAAGGAGCCCTATACCGCAGGGAAGGTAAAAGTAGGAGCTGGCCAAACCGTTCCCGTGGACTTGAATTTCAAGGATATCGTCGGCAAGCAGGGCAAGGAATACGAGGAAGCCAAACAAAAGCAAGAGCAAGAGAAACAAAAATTTCAAGGAATGAAGCAACACTTCGAAGCAGGGGCTGCGGCTCTCGATCAAGCCCGGCAAGCGAAAGATGCCATGATGAAGGCACCCGCCGATCAACGCGAAGCATTGAAACCGAACGTGACCGCGTTGAACGAGAAGGCCGTGACGGAATTAGAGGCGGCGAAGGCTTCTGCACCTGAAAAAGACTCCAACCTGCCATTGA
>WNFT01003566.1_pt1 | contig 13511 bp, 15 predicted proteins | sample 5400191 | NCBI WGS metagenome assembly WNFT01 (sample SAMN13153359, study PRJNA577476) | soil metagenome | isolation source: 80 cm saprolite under Madrone tree | place: USA:California | collected 2016-06-14
TGGGGCTTGCCCCCGCCCTGGGCTTGCCATGGTGGTGCGGGGGCAACCGCTCGTGAACCGCTTCCGTTCGCGCCTCTGGGGCTTGCTCCGCTCTGTGGCCTACCGGTCTGGCTCGCCCAACATTATCACGAGAAGTCCGTCGGGGGGCTGAACAGAGAAGATGGACCCGAACGGTTGATGTACGATTGCTGTTGGCTTTATACCCTTGCTGATATAAGAAGAACGCAGCCCCTCAAGATCGTCCGTCTTGAAGTACAATTCGACGCTACCAGGTTTGGGAGTTGCTTCCGTCGCCTGAACGAGACCAAAACCAATATTGCGCTGCCCATCAACAAGGTTGCGGAATTCAGGAGCATTCTGTGCTGGATCGTGGCTAAAGCCGAGCTCTTGGGTAAAGTAGGTGAGCGAAGCTTCAAGGTCTGAAACGTAAAGCACAATGAAATCAATTGCTGGTGTGGATGGCATGTATACCTTTCCTTTCTTTGCCGCGACAATCGGTCTTACTTGCGCGATTGTCGTAGGTTGTCTATCCATACCAACAGTGTAGCTGATGCGAGTGACAACAGTATGTCAGTAGCGTTTCCAGTTCGAACAATCATTCGATATTTTGATGATTGCGCAGCATGCCCTCTGCCTCCTCCACCAGGCGTTTGCGCAGGGACTCCGGCTCCAAGATATGCACGTGGCGGCCCCAACTGAGGAGCCACTGAAGCACTTCGCTCTCCTGCCGTACCCTGAGTGTGACCATCAGCCCTTCAGAAGTCTCTTCCTCGGTCAGGGTGTAGTAGGAGCGTGACTCATGTACCCAGCGAGCAACCTCCTTGTCGAACAATGCTCGTACGATGATGTTCCTTTCTCTACCCTGGTTGTTATCCATTTGAAAGTCAGTACGGCGAGTAAAGGTCTTGGCAAGCAGTTCCAGGTTCTCCATGCGGTCGAGTCGAAAATGGCGCATTCCCTGACGCATATGACAGTAAGCAGCGAGGTACCAGGCATTAGAGATGTGCATGAGACTATAGGGGTCGGCCTCGCGAGTGCTTTGCGCATCCCTACCGTCTTCTGCATGCCGTGTGTGATAACGAAAGCGCACAATAGTTCGCTCGATAATCGCCCGCCGCAGTTGTTGCAGCATCTCGGGCTCGGCTGACTGCTCTGGGCCACCCATAACGATGAAGCGAATGTTACTCTGAAGATAGTGCACCTCGTCACGTAGTTTCTCGGGTAGCACTCCTGCTATCTTGCGACCCGCCAACTGGGCGGCTGCGCGATACTGCGCGTCGAAGTTCTGGGCCATGAAGTCGCTGCCTAACAGTAGCATCGTCGCTTCGTCTGTAGTGAAGCTTAGGGGTGGTAAGAAATACCCTTTCATCAGCGAGTATCCATGACCGGGGACGGAGATCAGGGGAACGCCTGCCTGACCCAACGCCTGAATGTCGCGATAGATGGTGCGCTTGCTCGTCTCAAAAGTGGCAGCCAGGTCTTCGGCACGCTGCCTGCCCTTGCCTTGCAGTTCGAGTACGATTGCTAAAAGACGGTCGGTTCGATTCATATGTTCACCGCTGCCTCTACTTGATTGCTCTCTTGCTTCCCCTTTTTCCCCTAGCCTACCATGTTCTTCTCTGCCTTACAACCTCCTTATTATCCTTTCTTCGATCGGCTTTTTTTTCACGGTTGCAGGGATTGTCGGGTCGGCGATCGTCTTGAAATATGCGCATGGGCAGCAAGAGATCCTGGCGGGAGGCGTGATCGGACTGGTTAGCTCCATTATCGTTCTGCTCGTGTGTGTTGCCATCTTTGTCATTGCCGTTGTCGCATTGGCGATACGGACAGGGAGAGTCCGCGGGCGAATGGGAGCCAGGATGTAAAACTGTTACTGAAATAAGGTTGTATTGACTAAACTAGAATGTATTTAGAGAGGCGCGGTTTACCTGAAAACATCATGCCGGTTTTATTTCCCGTCTTCTTTCCAGACGGAAACGAAATACTGCTCCACGTGCACTAATAACCCTGGCACAATCTGTGAGGGAAGCGTTGCCTTGCCGCGATAGACGCCTTGTGAAAGGTACTCACCGCCTTCTAGTATCAATACCTCAACAGTACGCGAGTCAGAATCAACAATCCAATACTCTGGTACTCCTGCGCGAGCATAGGCCGCTATTTTCCTGTATCTATCATGCGTTTCACTGGTGGGTGAGACGACCTCGACAGCCAGGTCAGGAGCACCAACAATATGTCGCTCCTTCAATTTCTTATGACTTGCCCTCAGCAAGACGACCACATCAGGCTGAAAGACTGTATTGGGAGCAAGCTCGACATCGATGGGAGCCACGAATGCTCCACCTATACCGGCCGATTCGACATAAGTAGATAAGTACCTGAAAAACCGGCCAACGATCTCTTGATGAGACCAGCTAGGAGAAGGCGATATATAGAGCACTCCGTTCACAATTTCGTATCGATTCCCATCATCTGGAAGGGTTACATAGTCATCGTAGGTCCAAAAACCCTGTCTGGGGCCCGGAACATTATTGGCTGGAGCGACCACCGGGAGTTTATCAAATGTTTGAGTCATATCAGTCGAGCCTTTCGTATGCAGGGAACGATATCATTTATTGTACCACGATAGCAACGGAAATATGACAGAAGAGGCATGAGTGGGCGACTAGGGACTCGAACCCCAGACCTACTGCGTGTAAAGCAGTCGCTCTAACCAACTGAGCTAGTCGCCCCTGATAGAGAGGGAGTTTGACCGGTGTTGTCTGTATGTGGGGTGCCCTCGAGTGGACTCGAACCACCACGCCTTTACAGGCACAGGCCCTCAACCTGCTGCGTATACCATTCCGCCACGAGGGCTCATCATAACGGATTACGGACGCAATTTTATACTAAACCTTGAAAATTGTCAATCCCCTTTTGTGCGTACGATCAGCGTGCTGCGGGCGGTAAATACCGGCTGCTGCTCGCTATCTGTGCCGGTGGTTTCCGAGATTACGAATATCATAGCACCCCCCTGGCTGGATCGTTCGCGCACATCGGCTACGCGCACAACACAGGTCACCTGCTCACCTATACGCAGTTGGCGCGTATAGCTATATTGTTGCTCACCGTGCAACAACTGCATTTTGGAGCCATCCAGGTACAATCCGGGAACACGCAAGCGGAAAGTGGTTGGAAAGGTAGGCGGCGCATATTGTAGAGTTTCGTTGCTCTGTAATGCCGGGTCTTCTGTGGCTTCCATGAAGCGCCGGACAGCTTCAAACGTGACCTCGAATGTCTGCGGGGGCGAACTTTGACCTATGAGGGTGCTATCAATTGGCATACATGTTGCTCCTTTGAATGCGTTGTAGTGACGCCCCTAGTGGGCGCCAGGCATCACGCTCTACACTGAAATTGTAATATATCCCAGCCGTTCCAGGGCCATATAGGCGGCGGCAATCTGTCCCTGCACGGCAAAGTCCCCCTTATGGATCAGTTCGAGCAGTTCTTTGGGCGTAATCAGCCGATTTTCGATAATCTCGACGGGATCGTCTTTCGGCGTGCCCGTCTTGCGCACATTGCGTGCCAGGTACCACCAGATGCGCGTGCGTGCGCCCGTCGGGTTAGCGTACATGTGGGCCAGTAGTTCGATCTGGCCGTCTTCGAAACTGTATCCCGTCTCTTCCATCAGTTCCCGCCTGGCCGTTACCAACGGATCGTCTTCATGGGCATCGATACCACCTGCAGGAAATTCCAGTACCTCGTGCCCAATACCGTGCTTGTACTGGTTATTTATGAGGAAATGCCCATCTCCGGTGAGAGGGACGATGCCTACCCAGCCGCGATTCTCGATAATGTAATAATCTGGAATGATTGGGCCATTGGGAACGGCTGCGCGTTCGCAGCGCACTTTTAGATAAGGAGTATCGATAACCTGCTGGTAAGAAAGAGTCGTCCACGGATGATTTTTTGCCATAATGTTTCCTTCTATAGATAGCGTTCAGAGCGGCCACAAGGGCCGCTCCTACAGGTTTTTCCAGTTCGGCTTGCGTTTCTGCAGGAAGGCTTGTAAGCCTTCCTGGGCGTCGTGTGTTTGCATCACCTGCGAGAGATAAAATTCGTTGACTTGCTGTAAGGCTTCTAAGTGTGATGCATGCTTTGCAGCAGCAAGATTGACACTGGCTTTGGCCAGGCGCAAGGCAACAGCGCTTTTTGCTCGCAACAGATCCAGGATGCGTTCCATGTGTTTGTTCAGGTCGCCGGCAGGTGCAGACCAGGTGACTTGCCTCAGGCGTACTGCTTGCGCTCCTGTCAGCGTATCCTCTTCCCCTGCCTGGCCTGATACTATCAGCCTGGCATCCTCTGCCACGAGTGTGAAGTCTGCGGCTTGTATGAGCATAGAGGCCGTCTTCGAGAGCGTAGCTCGCGCAACGGCCAGCACAGGCTGTGGAATGGCTCGAATGGCTGCGCTGGCCTGCTCCCCAATTGCGGAAGGATGCTTTATCGTGTCCTGAGAACCATGTTCAGTGAGTTGGTTGGCAGGATTGAAATCCAGCACAACCGCTTTGATGCCACTGCTACTCTGTGTGGCGAGAGAGGCACAGGCGGTACGCAATTCACTGAGCATTAGCACGTGTGGATCAGGTGCCAGCACAATGCGCATAGTTTGCGCCTCGGAGACGATACGTAGCGTTCGATAAGCATGTTGCATAGGATGTATTAACCCTCTCGCAACTTAAAACGTTGGATTTTGCCGGTTGCCGTTTTGGGTAGTTCGGGTACGAACTCGATCCAGCGCGGGTATTTAAAGGCTGCCAGTCGCTCCTTCACAAAAGCTTTGAGTTCGTTCCCCAGCGCTTCAGATGGCTCGTAACCCTGGCTGAGGACGACATATGCCCTGGGCTTGACCAGTTGATCGGCATCCGTGTCACCCACGACCGCAGCTTCAAGTACAGCAGGATGGCCGATGAGTGCGCTCTCTACCTCGACAGGCGAAACCCACTGGCCGCCCACCTTCAACATGTCGTCGGCACGGCCGCAGTACCAGAAATAGCCTTCGGCGTCCTGGTAATACTTATCCCCGGTATGAATCCAGTGGCCATTGATGACATCCTTGGTCTTTTCGTGCTTATTCCAATAATAGGCGGTCGTGCTGTCCCCGCGAATCAACAGATTGCCGATTTCACCCTGTGGTACAACATGCCCGCTTTCATCGGTAATCAAAGCCTCGTAGCCTGGCACAAGCTTGCCGGTACTGCCCGGTTTTATTTCGTCTGGGCGATTGCTGATAAAAATGTGCAGTATCTCTGTGCTGCCAATACCGTCAAGAATGTCTACGTTGAATTTTTCCTGCCAGCGCCGCAGGATATCGGCAGGTAGGGATTCCCCGGCCGAGACACAGATACGCACAGAGGAGAAATCGAAGCGTTTCTCTGCCTCGGGCAGGGCAAGCATGCTTGCATAGAGCGTGGGAACGCCGTAGAAGATGGTTGGGCGGTACTGCTGTACCACTTTGAACATGTCCTCAGCCAATGGCCGTCCGGCATAATCGACTGTGCTCGCTCCAACCGCAAACGGGAAATACAGGTTGTCGCCGAGTCCATAAGCAAAGTAGAGTTTCGCGGCTGAAAATGTAATATCCCCCTCGTGAATGCCGAGAATTGGTTTGGCGTAGTATTCCGTGCAAAAGGTCATATCGTGCTGCAGGTGGACGCAGCCCTTAGGGAAGCCGGTGCTGCCTGAGCTATACAGCCAGAACGCGCTGTCGTCTTTGCTTGTCTCGGCAGCTTGCAGTACCGCCGATGCCTTGTGCGTCCACTTCTCGAAGTCATGCAGGGTGGCAGTTTCATGCCCGCCGTCCTGTTCCAGCCCCACTACTACGATATGGCGCAGGTACTTGAGTTCGGGAAGAATTTGCCGGATTTGTTTCCACAATTCCGCGTGGATGAGCAGAGCACGTGCGCGGCTATCATTGAGCATGTAGACGTAATCGCTTGGACGTAGCGAGGTATTTAGAGGAACGGGTACCGCTCCCATCTTGATAGCGCCGAAAAAAGCAGCGGCGAACTGCGGCGAATCAAGCAATAGCAGGGCGACGCGTTGTTCCAAATCGATGCCAAGGTCGCGCAGGCCATTGCCTACGCGGTTCGCCAGCTCAGCTATCTGAGCATAAGTGTAGGAGTCTCCTGCAAAATAAATGGCGGTTTTTGAACCTCGTCCCTCTTCGAGGTTGCGGTCCAGGAAAGCTGTAGCGATATTGAACTGGTCCGGTAGGACAATCTTTGGGATGGTTAACATAAAGCACACCTCTTTTCAATACGGGCACGAACCATCGTGCCCATTTCCCGTTCATTAGTATTTTATCCCAAACTGAGGTGTAATAGAAACTCGCGATTGCCCTCACGCCCATAAATGGGGGAATCGGTCATGCCTTGAACGTGGAACGGGGTATGCTGGGGTATCCATGCCTGTAGTTCTTGCAGTACGCGGTCATGGACGGTCGGGTCGCTGATAATCCCCGCGCCTCGATCAGCTTCGGCTTTACCGGCCTCAAACTGTGGCTTAACCAGTGCTACTACCCAGGCACCCGGTGCGAGAAGAGGTACGATGGCTGGCAAGACGAGACGTAGTGAAATAAACGAGACATCAATGGCTGCACACTGGATAGCTTCTGGCAGGGACTCCAGGTGTCGAATGTTAGTGTGTTCCATTACCACGACGCGGGGGTCATTGCGCAGGACCCACGCCAGTTGACCCTGTCCGACATCGACGGCATAGACACGCTTCGCGCCATGTTGCAAGAAGCAATCAGTAAAGCCGCCTGTCGAGGCTCCGACGTCGAGCGCAACCAGGCCTGAGGGGTTCAATCCAAAAGTATGCAGGGCTTTTTCAAGCTTCAGGCCTCCCCGGCTGACGTACCTCAGTTCGTCGGGCGTTTGTGCCAGGCGGAATTCGGCGTCGGGAGACACCAGTGTGCCGGGCTTATCAATGAGGCGATCCTGGACGAAGACTTGCCCTGCCATGATCAGCGCCCGCGCTCGCTCCCGGCTGGGAGCCAGGCCGCGCCTGACCAATGCAATGTCCAGTCGCTCCTTGTTAGCTGCCATTATGCTCGTTCTCAAATGCTATGCATATGGTAATAGATTAATGCGCCTGCGCCGACAAGGCCTACATTTATGCCGAATTGTGCCAGTTTGATACGCACTGCCTCGAGAGGGGCCTTCATTGTGCGCTCTTGCACGATACGCAGCGCCGGTTCCATCAGCATTGGCCCAACCAGGGTTACGCCGCCGCCCAGGATAATTATGTCTGGATTGAAAATATGTATGATATTGACGAGGCCAACGCCGAGAGCTTCAGCCGCCCTGGTGAGGATGGCGCGTGCCAATGGTATGCCTGCTTCGGCTGCCCGGGCTACGGTACGGGCGTTGACGCGCAGGAGCTCCACTTTTCCACCGAGGTCGTCCTGCTCATCCAGTGGCCGTGTATTTGGGTCTTCTATGGGCAGCGCTGCCTGGTCTGGTACTGTGGTGGGGTTTTCTAACATGGTATTCGCGAAAGCGAGCAACTCGGCACCTTGCCCTTCAGCAATGGCTTGATTGGCGTAACGGGCGATGGCAGTACCGGATGCCAGGTATTCCAGGCAGCCAATATTGCCACAGGCGCAGCGTTCGCTATGCATATCAATGGTCATGTGTCCCAGTTCCCCTGCTGTGCCGCTGGCTCCTTCGATGATCTTCCCATCGATAATGATGCCGCCGCCTATGCCTGTACTTACTGTAAGATAGATCATATCCTTGCTGCCGCGCCCGGCACCAAACATATATTCACCCAGGCCTGCTGCGGTCGCGTCGTTCTCAATAAAAATAGGTAAGTTGTAGTGATTTTGGAAGATGTCGCGCAAAGGAACGCTATTCCACCCAGGTAAATTAGGCGGGGCGTAGATGACGCCAGTTTGATTGTTCAATGGCCCGGGCGTGGCAACGCCGATGCCTGCAATTTGAGCGAGCGTGACACCTGCTTCGTCAAGTGCTCGTTGTATAGCTGCGAAGATGCGAGGAATAACGCGTTCGGGTGTAGGATTTTCTCCAGTGAATATACTTACACGTGAGCGCAGCTTGGGACCTTGCAACACCGCCGTGCGAATCTGCGTGCCGCCGAGGTCCACACCTACAACCAGTGGCAGTTCCTGTTGATTGGTTGTCATCTCTTCATTCATAACTTTTTTGACTCCATCGATAATCAGTTTATGGTCAAAGTGAGTGCCGGAGAATCAGTTTTGTAGTCGGTAAGCTACTGCGCCTGGTTGGGTTATGGGCACGTCTTCGTGAAACATCATACTCCATATTAGTGATACGGGCAAGCAGATACAGCGCTTGTAACAGGGTTTTGCAAAAGTCTTTTTCCTCTTCCCCTCCCCGCCCAAAAAAAGAGGAAAAGAGGGTGTTGCCGGTTGGGCGCGACCGCGCCCAACCGGCAACACCCTCTTTATGAATAGCCCTGAACGCTTGTAAAACATAGGCTGAGAAAGCGTGTAACATGCTGGAGTATAATAATAGTAGATAGACGCAAGTTTCACAAAGTTAAAGGCCCTTACCATGAAAAAGAAGGTCATATCTCGTAACTACAGCTTTTGGACCGGCTTTGCAGCAGCCCTGGCGGCAGGAGTGGTTGCATCTGGCGTAATGTTATTTCTCAACATCTCATTTCGTGGGGTCTCACTACCAGAAACTGTTGGCTCCGAACTGACTGCTCTGATGCCACCTCCCATGTTTGATTACTTGCATCGCACAATAGGCGCAGAGGCAAAACAAATCTTCTTCTATGGCATCCTGGTAGGCCAGTGCCTCCTATTCGCATTAAGCGGGGCACTTTATAATCGGCGGGTCAATTACGAGAACCGGCGTTTGCAGTGGTACGATGGACTGCTACTTGCGTTGATCCTCTGGCTTTTTGCGGGATTGATCCTCTTACCGCTCAGTGGAGCGGGCATTTTTGGCGCGGATCTCAGTGCAGGTTACGTGGTAGGTTTGCTCAGCCTTGGTGTGGTTGGCCTGGTATTTGGTCTGCTCTTCGTGCTGACCCAGCGCTGGATTGCTGCCTGGGTGGCAAGCCATGCTGCGAAGGATATTGTCCTGGATGAGAATGTAGATTCATCTGGCGCAATGTCGCGCCGCGCATTATTAAAGAATGGTGCGTTAGCAGCTGCTATCGTCTTAGCGGGCGTTGGTGCCATACGCTTCATTACGGCGGGTATCAGTACATCCAAGGTATCGGTTGGCCAATTGGTTGCGCATTATAAGAACAAAATTGTGCCACCGCCGGTGCCGAACTATGGAGAAATTCACCAGGCGCGATTCCTGTCGCCGGAGATTACTTCAAACGACCAGTTCTATGTCGTCTCCAAAAATCTTGCCGCCGATCCAATTGTCGATGGCAACTCCTGGCGTTTAACCGTCGATGGGCAGGTTGCCAAACCTTTTACACTCACCTACCAGGATTTGCAGAAGCTGCCGATGAAGCAGCAGTACGAATCACTGATGTGCGTCAGTAATGAAGTAGGTGGGCCATATATGAGTAATGCACTGTGGGAAGGTGTGCCCCTGGTAGATCTGCTGCAACGCGCAGGTGTAAAGACTGGCGCAACGAAAATAGTATTCCACGCGGCCGATGACTACACCGATAGCATTCATCTCACAAAAGCGCTTGAACCAACCACCTTGCTTGCTGTGCGCATGAATGGCGCAGCCGTCCCGCGAGAACATGGCTTCCCGGTACGTATGCTGGTACCTGGTATCTATGGCATGAAACACTGCAAATGGCTTACACGCGTTGAAGTTGTTAACTACAATTTTCAGGGCTACTGGCAGCAGCGCGGGTGGAGTGATGCCGCGCCTGTGCGCTTGACTTCTCGCATCGACACTCCCCTGGATGGCTCGACTGTAGCCGCCACGCGCACTGCATATATCGCAGGAGTCGCGTTTTCAGGAAACAAGGGCATAAGTGAAGTTGATGTCAGTACCGATGCCGGTCAAACCTGGCAGCGCGCCACGCTCAAAAAGCCGCTGTCTGGTCTTACCTGGGTGCTCTGGGAACTGCCCTGGCAGCCCAGGGCGGGCAGCCATATCGTGACTGTGCGCGCAATCGACCTGGAAGGGAATGTCCAGGACCCCAATGAAGAACCTCCGCTGCCAAATGGGTCATCAGGCTACCATAACATCACGGTAAACGTTTCATAGTCGATACCAATCAAAAAAGTGGCAAAAAGTGTCCGTTTCTAGCCTTCTCGATGATTATAGTGAATGAAGGCACATCGCACAGAAAGCGGATAGATTGCCGAAAAGGCCAAAATGTTGACAGACGTTCAGGGGGTAGAGCGTCTGCGGGCGCGAGATGCACAGGCCTTTCGTTCTCTGATCGAACGGTTACAACAACCCATCACAGGGTATTTGCATCGCCTCGTAGGTGATCGAGAAGTGGCTCTGGACCTTGCACAAGATACTTTTGTTCAGGTGTATAAAGAAATAAGTAAGACATCTGGAGATCTCTCTCTGGATGCCTGGATCTATCGTATTGCCACGAATTACGGTTTGCGTTACCTGAATCGTAAGCGCCTGAAGCAGTTTGTGCGCCTTGAGAGCCGCGAGAACTTCGATGAAAGCTTCGCAGTTGCTGGTCCTGAGGATCAGACAGAAATCCGTATTCTGGTGCATCAAGCCTTAAATACCATGAAGCCGAAAGATGCTGCGCTGTTGCAGCTTCATTATGGCAATGGTTTTACCTATGAAGAAATTGGTCAGGTTGTGGGCATGAGTTCGGAGGCGGTTCGTAAACGTGTCGCGCGTAGCGTGGAGAAATTTCGCGCGGTGTATGGGCAAAAGACGCCCTCGCGAAGACGCATAAAGCGGGTGCTCAATGTAGAGAATCCAAAAGAGGCGCTAGATAGCTTATGACAAGTACTACGACATGGATACGAGATAATGATGGCAAAGAACATCCTGAAGACAGTATATTACTTGCCTATGTGCGTCGCCAGCAACTCGAGGATCGGCTGAGCATCAACAGGCATATCAATGTCGAACAATGCCCACGCTGTCGTCACAAATGCGACGAGCTGGTACAGACCAGTGCTACGCTCGATGTACTGGGGCAAATGGGCGCGTACCAGCACTACCCCGAGCTACCGGCAGCCACTACGTTCTCGCATGTGCAAGGTGCCGCGAACAAACAAAACCCGTTGCGGGCATATCTACACTGGGCCGGTAAGCAGCAACGCCCCAGGAAGTCGATTGTTCGGCTGATCAGCCTTCCGCTTGCATTTGGATTAGCGTTACTCTGCGTAGTGCTGGTGTTAGCCGCCCATTGGCCTGGAGGTTCGCTGGTGACGGAGCCTTCTCAAGGGGGTACAAGCGCCAGTCAGAGCAATGCGACGGCAGTGCAAGAGCAGCATACAACACCAACGCCAGACCTGGCTTTGACTGCTACTGTGAGGGCAAGTTCTAGCCCAACGCCGGCTCTAACGCCAACAGCATCGCCCGGGCTGCAACCCTATCTTAAAGTGTGTTCGACGCCTGCTGACATTGCTCAGTCGCGCCTGGTTATCTGTGGGTTCAACTTTGAGCCTGGCCACAAGCTATCGCTGGTCGTAGATATACCAGGGAAGCAGTTGGCTACGCGGCACCCTGTGCTTGTGAATGAGCAAGGCGAATTCCAGGATGACTGGTATATTTATTATTGCGGAAACCTTCCGGTTGCTATCTTTGCAGAGGATATGACCGTCGGAACGGATTACTCATATATGCCGGTGAACATTTCGTTTGCTAATTGTTCTGCTGCGAGGGCAATAGGAACTAATAACTGGCATTAAAGGAATGGAAAAACTATTATGCAGCGGCAGTGTGCGTGGTGCTTGTGTTTAATGGACGCAATCGGGGAGCCAACCTCTGCGCAACCTGTACCGAAGATCTATGAAGCATCACATGGTATGTGCAGGGTATGTGGTATTAGCTGGTTGGAACAGGCTATACGAGATACAGAAAAGCAGCCAGCGCTGCATCCCGTTCCGCTGAAGGCCGATGTAAACTGGCCCGGCTAAGACACCCTCTCTGAATTTGGCGGCGCTCAGCGCCGCCGGAAGGGTCGAATCGTGCTCAGTATTGAGCGAGCTGCTTATCCTCCCCCCGGATGCAGCAGCGATTCGGCCCTTTTACTTTGTTCAGCGCTGTTGCAAAAAATCTAGCATGTACTGGTTCACTTTATCGGCTTGTTCCTGCTGCACCCAGTGGCCGCTGTCGGGAATCCGTTTAATCTGCAGGTTATCTATCCACTTTTCGAGACCGTAAGTTAGCTCGATGCCAAGAGCGATATCCTGTTCTCCCCAGATCAGCAGAGTGGGTACGCTGATGTGGACCTTTCCGCCGGCATAAGCTCGCGGTCCTCTACGGAAGGACTGACGATAGTAGTTCAATGCGGCGGTCATCGCTCCCGGCTTGCTCATCGCCTGTTGATATTTCGCTATTTCTTCAGGTGGGAAGACCCACTTTTGCACAGCGGCTCCCAGCAGTATGCGTCCGATCTCGTTCGCATTATTACGCAGCAATATGTATTCGGGAAGCCAGGGTATCTGGAAGGCGAATATATACCAGCTCTTACGCAGTTGTTTGAACGTACGCATCTCGCGTAAAAAAGCCGCCGGGTGGGGGGCATTCATGACGATCAAGCGCTCCGTCATTGCTGGATAGCGCATCGCAAATGCCCAGGCCAGCGCCCCACCCCAGTCGTGCCCAACTAAAATTGCCTTCTCATGCCCTACCCCTATGATTAGCCTTGCAATGTCGCGAATGAGCGTGGGGATATCATAACCGCTGCGCGGCTTATCGGTGTCATTGTAGCCGCGCAGATCGGGAGCAATCACAGTATAGCCGTGCTCTGCAAGGAATGGTATCTGCCGGCGCCAGGAGTACCACAATTCGGGGAAGCCGTGTAGCAATACAATGAGTGGGCCTTGACCCTGTGTCACATAATGCATACGGATGCCATTAGTGATAATGTCGTGGTGCTGCCAGGTCTCCCTTGTGGTAGTCATATAAACGATCTCTATTATTCCGCTTTGGTATCGCTGTACACGATCGCTCGTTTTACCTGCTCGATCAGATCGGTCACGGGGATGCCTCGTGGGCAAGCATCGGAGCAGTTGAAGATGGTGCGGCAGCGCCAGACGCCGTCACGCTGGCCCAGGATGGCCAGGCGGTCCTGACCTCCCTGATCGCGGCTATCAAAAATGAAACGGTGCGCATTCACGATCGAGGCTGGCCCAACCCAGTCGGGATTGCCCCATACCGATGGGCACGAGCCTGTACAGGCGCCACACAGGATGCACTTTGTGCCCTCATCGTAGCGAGCACGCTCCTCGGGGCTTTGCAGGCGCTCCGTTCCCGGCTCTGTATCAGAGGTAATCAGATACGGCTTGATCGCCTTGTACTTTTCAAAGAACGGGTCCATATCCACAACCAGGTCTTTGATGACCGGGTAACCCA
>WNFT01003567.1_pt1 | contig 13511 bp, 12 predicted proteins | sample 5400191 | NCBI WGS metagenome assembly WNFT01 (sample SAMN13153359, study PRJNA577476) | soil metagenome | isolation source: 80 cm saprolite under Madrone tree | place: USA:California | collected 2016-06-14
CGGCCGGCCGGCCGCGCGCCCCCGTGCCACCTCGAGCGCGTCCAGCCGGAGCCAGTCCGCGTAGGCGAAGTACCCCGGCTGGCGCGCGCGGACGAGCCGCTCCGCGGCCGCGGGATCGGGCTCGTCGGGATGCAGGAGGCGGCCCTGTCCGAGATCCTCCAGCATGCACGCCACGGTCTCTGCCGCGTCGGGCTTGTTGGTCCCGATGACGCCCGTGGGGCCGCGCTTGATCCAGCCCGCGGTGTACTCGCCCACGCGGGGCTGCCTCGTCTCCGGATCGAGCACCCGCCCCCGCTCGTTCAGGATGACGCCCCAGCTGTCGTTGAAGGGGACGCCCGGGAGCGGCACGCCCCGATAGCCGACCGAGCGGAAGACGAGGCCGACGGGCAGCTCCTCGAACCGCTCGGTGGGTCTGGCCTGGAGGGCGCCGGTGGCCGTGGCCTGGAGCGTGTTCTGCACGAGCCGCATCGCCACGACCTCGCCGGCATCCCCGCCGCGGAGCTCGACCGGCGAGACGAGGAAGCGAAGGATCAGCCGCTTCGACCGCCCGGTCGGCGCCCGGCTCGCGTACTCGCGGAGGATCTCGACCTTCTTCTGGGTCGTCCGATCCGGGCTCCGCTCGAGCGCGGCCCGGCTCAGCTCGTCCAGCGCGACTTCCTCGGGGAGCGCGGTGACGTCGGCGTCGGCCAACTCGCCGAGCTCCTTGATCTCGGGATTGGTGAAGGCGGCCTGGGCGGGCCCGCGCCGGCCGAGGAGATAGACCTCCTTGACCCGGCTCTTCCGGAGCGCCTCGAGCGCGTAGTCGGCGATGTCGGTCGTCGCGAGCTCCTCCGGTGACCGGCAGAGGATGCGGGCGACGTCGATCGCGACGTTGCCGACGCCGACCACCGCCGCGCGCTCCTGGGACAGATCGAACTGACGGTCGCGGTAGTCGGGATGGCCGTTGTACCAGGCGACGAACTCGGTCGCGGCGTGGCTGCCCCGGAGGTCCTCGCCGGGGATGCCCATGCGCCGGTCGGTCTGGGCGCCCGTCGAGTAGAGGATCTGGTGGTAGTGCCGGCGGAGGTCCTCGGCCGGGACGTCTGTGCCGAATTCCACGCCGCCGTAGAACCGAAAGCGGGGGTGGGCGGCGACCTTGTCAAAGGCCGCGGTGACCGACTTGATCTTCTGATGGTCGGGGGCGACGCCCGCTCGCACGAGCCCGTAGGGCGTCGGGAGCCGATCGAAGAGGTCGACGGCGACGACGGCCGTCTGCTGCCGGAAGAGATGGTCCGCCGCGTAGTATCCGGCCGGGCCGGCCCCCACGACGGCGACCCGCAGGGGCTCCTCGGCGGTCCCAGCTCGAGCGGTCAACGTGGCGGGGCCTGATCAGGCCCGATCGTCCAAGAGCTGGGTCTGCAGCGTCTCCACTTCCCCTTGGTATCGGTCGCGCTGGGCTTTGACCACGTCGCCGATGGAGACGATCCCGACGAGCCGGCCCCCGTCCATGACGGGCAGGTGGCGGATCCGCCTCTCGGTCATCGTGTGGCCGACGGAGCTCAGGTCGTCCTGGGGCTGACCGATGACGACGTCCTTCGTCATGATGGCGGCGACGGTCCGGGTAAACACCCGCTCGTTCCGCGCCGCCTCGCGCACGATGTCGCGCTCGGAGACGATGCCCACCGGTCGGTCGGCCTCGCCGACCACGACGAGCGCGCCGATGTTGTGGGCGACGAGGACCCGGAGCGCTTGCCGCACGGTCTGTCGTGGCCCGATCGTCACCACCTCGCGGCCCTTGCTGGCCAGGATACTCGCGATGTTCATCCCTTGGTCCTCCCGTGGCGTCTCGTTCGGACAGGGAGCGGATTCTGGTCGGTTCGAGTGTATCATCGTCAAGCGTGACGGGGCATGGCGCCGGGGCCTGATCGCACGAGCCTGCGCGACCGGATCGGGTTCGACGCCGGGGCCACCCGGCTCGAGGACGCCCTCGAGTGGGCGGTGCGCCACGAGTTCCGCCATGTCGACTTCAACGCCGATCGGCTCCACCGGCTTGATCCGTGGGAGGCCGAGCGCGTGCGCGCGCTGCGGGAGACGTGCGCGCGGCACGGCATCCACCTCGGCTTGCACACGCTGTCGGGCGTCAACGTCGCGGAGTTCTCCGCCTGCGTCTCCGAGGGCGTCGACGCCTACCTGCGTGCCAACGTCGACCTCGCCGCGCGGCTCGGCTGCGAGTGGGTCGTGGTCCACGCCGGCTACCACTTCAGCAGCGCGGTCGAGGCGCGGAAGGCCGCGTCCCTCGAGCGGCTCACGCGGCTGACCGCGTACGCCGAGACCACCGGCCCGCGGCTCCTCCTCGAGAATCTCAACGCCGAGCCGGCGCGCGCGGAGGTGCACTACCTGGCCCACACCGTGGAGGAGTGCCGGTCGTACTTCGAGCAGATCCGGTCCGACCACTTTGGCTGGGCGTTCACCGTCAACCACGCCCACCTCGTCCCCGAGGGCGTCGACGGGTTTCTGGACGCCTTCGGCGTCGAGCGGATCGGCGAGGTGCGCCTCGCCGACAACACCGGCGAGTACGAGGTCCACCTCCGGCCGGGCGAGGGGACCATCGACTTTGCGGCGCTCTTCGCGCGCCTGGAGTCGTCCGGCTACCGGCACCACTACACGCTGGCCTTCGGGGGGAAGGCCGACAAGCTGGCCGCGCGCGACCTGTTCGCCCCGCGCGCGTAGGGCGCCGGGCGCCCGCGCGCCGCGGGAGGAGACGCCGATGCGACGCCGATTCGCGGTTCTGGTGGCGCTGCCGCTCATGCTCGCCGGGTGCTCGGCCGCCACGCTCCGGAACGCCGAGACCAGGAAGACCCTCTCGTGCGGGACGGTCCCGCTGCCGTTCTTCTATACCTTCCGGTACGCGGAGGCCAAGGTCTTCGCGGAGCTTCGCTGTATCGAGGACGCCCAGCGCCGGGGCTACGAGTACGTGCCGGTCGCTGCCGGCTGGTGAGCGGCCGGCGAGGGTCGCCGCTCAGCGCCGCCGCTTCCGGGCCCGGAGGTCGAGCGAGCCGGCGCGGCGGCGCGGGTCCTCTCCCCGCGGGAAGATCTGGGCCTTCTGGACCTTCTGGGTGCCGGTCGTGGGGAGCCTGTCGAGGAACACGACCCAGCCCGGTGCCTTGTAGTAGGCGAGCCGGGCCAGGCACCAGTCCACGAGCCGGTCGGCGAGGGCCGCGTCGGCCGTCACCCCTGGCATCGGCACGACGCAGGCCAGGACCTCCTCCTCTCTGACCTCGTCCGGCACCGCGAGCACCGCCACCTGCGCCACCGCCTCGTGCGCTTGCAGCGCCGCCTCGACCTCGGCGGCGGCGATGTTCTCACCGGCGCGGCGGATGATGTTCTTCTTCCGGTCGACGAAGACCAGCATCCCGTCCGGCGTCTGCCGCACCACGTCGCCCGTGTGGAACCAGCCGCTCCGCCAGGCCTCCTCGGTCGCGGCCGGGTCTTTCAGGTAGCCGGCGAAGAAGCCCCGGCGCGGGTCCGGCCCCGCGCAGCGGACGACGAGCTCGCCCTCGGCGCCGCGCGCCACCTCGCGATCCTCGGCGTCCACCACCCGCGCCTCCAGCTCGCCCTGCGGCCGGCCGAAGGCGCGGGTCGTGATCTGTCTGGGCTCGACGTTGTCGGCGAGGATGCGGCCGGTCTCGGTCATCCCCCACACCTCGACCAGCGGAAAGCCAAAGCGCTTCTCGAAGAGCGGGTGCAGCTGCGGCTCGATCCCGGCGCCGAGGCCGAACTTCACCGTGTGCCGCCGCTCCTCCGGCACCGGCGCTTGGTTCAGGAGCAGCGGTGGGACCACGCCGAGGTAGTGGATGATGGTCGCCCGCGTGGCGACGACGTCGGCCCACCAGCGGCCCGGGCTGAAGCGCTCGGGCAGGATCAGGCAGTTGGCGGTCAGAATCGCGCAGGTTGCCGTGACCGCTTGGTTGTTCATGTGGAAGAGCGGCAGCGGGTTGAGGATGCGCTCCCGCCCCCGCTCGATCGTCACGAGGCCGCCGAGGTCCCGGTACCAGGCGCCCGCGGTCAGGTAGTAGAAGTTCGTCAGGATGCAGCCCTTCGGCCGCCCCGTGGTGCCGGAGGTGTAGAGGAGACTGCACTCCGTGTCGAGCCCCGCCCGGCCCGCGCGCGGCGCCGGGCCGGGACGAGGGAGGCGGGCCGGGAGCGCCTCGGCCTCGACCACCGGCAAGGGCTTCCGCCGCGCGCGCGCGACGGTCTCGAGGTCGGCGCGGCGGCTGCCGACCACCACGGCGAGGTCGGCCTCCGCATGCTCCACCTGGTAGAGCATCTCGTCGTCCCGGTAGTCCGGGTTGATCGGCACGATGCCGCAGCCGAGCCCGTTCAGCGCGAGAGAGTGGAAAAAGAACTCTGGCCGGTTCTCCAGCAGCAGCGCGACGCGGTGGCCGTGGCCGTAGCCGGCGGCGCCGTAGCGCTCGCGGAGCCCGCGCACCTCGGCCAGCGCCGCTCCGTAGGTGAACTCGACGCCGCGCGGATGGTAGGCGCGGCCGGGCGCGGGCGGCGCGCACAGAAACGCGTGGTCGGACGCGCCCTCGGCCGTCGCCACGAACGCGTCGAACACGGTGTGCATGACCGGGCCCCGGTCGCTCAGAACACGAACACGCCCTTGCCGGTCGTCTGCGTGTCGAACAGCCGGTAGGCCTCCGCCGCCTGGTCGAGCGCGAAGCGGTGGGTGAGGAGTCGCGCGAGCGGGATCTGGCGCTCCGCGATGAAACGGGCGCACTCCTCCTGGCCGACGGCGCTGAAAGTCCACGAGGCGAGGAGCGTGAGCTGCCGGCGGAGCAGGTCGGGACTCACGTCCAGCGTGACCGTGCCGCCCTCGCCGACGAAGCAGACCCGCCCCCAGGTGCCGGTGCCGCGCACCGCCGCCGCGCGCGCCTCGGGGCTCCCCGTGCAGTCGAGGGCGGCGGTGACGCCGGCGCCGCGGGTGAGGTCCTTGAGCACTGCCACCGGATCCGCCGCCTGCGGGTCGACCACGGTGTCGGCGCCGAACTCCTTGGCGAGCCGCCTCCGCTCGGCGGAGAGGTCGAGAGCGACGATGCGCGCGCCCATGGCTTTGCCGAGCAGCGTGGCGGACAGCCCGACCGGACCCTGGCCGAAGACCGCGAGCGTGTCGCGGCCCGACACGTCGAGGCGCTTGAGCGCGCCGTAGGCGGTGCCCGTCCCGCACGAGATGGCCGCGCCCTCCTCGAAGGAGAGCTCGTCGGGCAGCGAGACGAGCGTACGCGCGGGCACCTTCATGAACGGCGCGTGCCCGCCGTGCCCGGTCACGCCGTAGACGACGAAGCCGTTCGGGCAGAGCTGCGACCAGCCCTGCCGACAGTGCGCGCAGCGCCCGCAGCCCGCGTAGTGGTGGTTCATGACGCGCTGGCCGACCGAGACGTCGGTGACGCCGGCGCCGACGGCGGCGACCACCCCGCACGGCTCGTGGCCGGCGATGACCGGGCCGCCGCCGGCGAAGCCGAGCGCCGCGGCCGCGTTACCGCGGGCGCGATAGGGGTGCAGATCGCTCCCGCACATGCCCGACGCCTTGATCGCGATCACGACCTCGCCCGGGCCGGGGAGGGGATCGGCGAACTCCCGCAGCTCGAGCTTCCGCTCTCCGAGAAAGACGACTCCGCGCATGGTGCCTCCCTCGACCGCGCGCCCGCGCGATCCAAGCGAGGAGCGATTGTACTCCCAGGCGGGCCGGCGGAGCCTCGCGGGCGAGGACTCCGGCGCAGCGCGCCGCGAAGTCGCGAAGCAGCGCCTGGTACCTGGCCTCGATGGCCGCCTTCTGCCGCGTCCACGCCGCCTCGAAGCGCTCGCGGGTCGCGGTCCGACAGCCGGCGCCGCGCGCGCCGCCTGGGCACCGGGCCAGCGCCTGCTCGCGCGCGGCGCGCGCGACGTCCTCGGCCTGCTCGATCTCGGAGAGCCGCGTCCGGCCGAGCTCGCGCCGGGTGTCGCGCGCGTGGCCGCAGTCGAGGTCGAGCTGGCCGACGGCGCCGAGGGCGGCGAGCGCCCCCGCCAGGAGCGCGAGCGTCAGGCGCATCCGGCCCGGGGTCTCGGCGCCGACGACACGGTGCGGGGGTTCGGGATCGATCCCGTCGGCGCGATCCGCCCGACGGCGTCGTCGGCGGCGACGACCGCCGGGAGGGCCTGCCGCGGGAAGACGCGAACGACGATACGGGTGACGGCCACCGGCCCCTCCCAGGCAAATTTACTGTGACCCTCGGCCGGCGGACAGGTATCCTTGAAGGAGCGACACGGCAGACCGTGACCCCTCGACACAACCGGAGGAGACTGCATGAAGGGCTATCGACGTGTGCTCGTCACCGCGGCCGCGCTGGCGGCCGTCGTCCGTACCGCGAGCGCCTGGGCCGGCGAGCCCTCGCCGAGCGAGCAGCTCAAGGCCGAAATCGACCGGGTGGTGAAGACGCTTGAAGACCCGGCGCTCCAGGCAGATGGCCGGGGCGCCGAGCGCCGCGCGCTGGTCCGGCAGATCGCCGAGGTCACCTTTGACTGGACGGAGACGGCCAAACGCGCCCTCGCCCGCCACTGGCAGCCGCTGACGAGCGCGGAGCGCCAGGAGTTCGTCAAGTTGTTCGGGGCGCTGCTCGAGCGGTCCTACATCTCCAAGATCGAGAATTACCACGGCGAGAGGATCCAGTACGCGAACGAGATGGTCGACGGCGACCTCGCCGTCGTGCACACCAAGCTCATCACCAAGCAGAGCGCGGAGGTGCCGATCGAGTACCGGATGATCCGCCGCGGTGACCGCTGGCTCGTCTACGACGTCGTCATCGAGAGCGTGAGCCTGATCAGCAACTACCGGACCCAGTTCAACACGATCATCCAGACCTCGTCCTTCCAGGAGCTCGTCCGGAAGATGCGGGCCAAGCAGGACGAGGCCCAGGACGGGGAGAAGGTCTCGAGGCAGTAGCCGCCCGGGCGCCCCCGCGCCCTCGAGAGGTCACGGAGTCGCCGGCCGGGCGATACTGGGGCATGCCGACCGACCCTTGGGGCATCACCGACGCGTACGACGATGCGCGCGGTGAGCGACGCACGACGCCGGCGGCGACCCGGCAGGCGATCCTGGCCGCCATGGGCGCCGACCCGGCGGACGCGGGCCCGCCGGCCGACGCCCCCGTCGTCGTGGTCGCCCCTGGGCGCGCCCGGGCCGCCGTCGCCCCCGGCGACCTGAGCCTGGAGGACGGCTCGCGGCTCCGGGTCGAGGGGCCGCTTCCGCCCGACCTGCCGCTCGGCTACCACGACCTCTACCCGCGCGGCGGGGGCGAGCCCGTCCGGATCGTCGTCTGCCCGGCGGCCTGTCATCTGCCGGAGGGGCTCCGCATCTGGGGCTGGGCCGCCCAGCTCTACGCCGTCCGCTCGGCGGAGAGCTGGGGCATCGGCGACCTCGCGGACCTGCGCCGGCTCGCGCGCTGGTCGGCCACCGAGCTTGGCGCGGGCGCCGTGCTCATCAACCCGCTGAACGCCCCGCTTCCGGTCGTGCCGCAGGAACCGAGCCCCTACTTTCCGTCGAGCCGCCGCTACCGCAATCCGATCTACTTGCGCATCGAGGAGGTGCCGGGCGCCGCGGCCCGACCGGCCGACCTCGAGCGCCTCGCCGGGCGCGGGCGCGCGCTCAACGCCGACCGCCGCATCGATCGCGACCAGGTGTTCCGGCTCAAGATGGAGGCGCTCGAAACGCTCTGGTCGCGGTTCGATGGCGATCCGGGGTTCGAGCGCTACTCGGCCGCCGAGGGCGCGGGGCTCGTCGACTTTGCCACGTTTGCCGCCCTCGCCGAGCATCACGGCCGGGGGTGGCACGGGTGGCCCGTCGACTACCGCCATCCGGCCTCGCCCGCCGTGGCGCGTTTCCGCGCCGAGCACGAGGACCGGGTCCGCTTCCATCAGTGGCTGCAGTGGCTCGCCGACGAGCAACTCCGGCGGGCGGCCGAGTCCCTGCCGGTGATCCAGGATCTTCCGATCGGCGTCGACGCCGACGGCGCGGACGCCTGGGCGTGGCAGGACATGATGGCGCTCGGCGTGAGCGTGGGGGCCCCGCCGGACGACTTCAGCCCGCACGGACAGGACTGGGGCCTGCCGCCCCTCATTCCCCACCGGCTACGGGGCGCGCGCTACGAGCCGTTCATTCAGACCATCCGGGCCGCGCTCCGCCACGCCGGCGGCCTGCGCATCGATCACGTGATGGGTCTCTTCCGGCTGTTCTGGATCCCCCGCGGGATGGCGGCCGCCGAGGGCGCCTTCGTCCGCTACCCCGTGGACGACCTGCTGTCGATCGTCGCCCTCGAGAGCCACCGGGCGCGCGCGTTCGTGGTGGGCGAGGATCTCGGCACCGTGGAGGGGGGCGTCCGTGAGCGCCTCGCCGCGCAGCGGGTGCTCTCCTACCGCCTCTTCTGGTTCGAGTCGGAGCCGCCCGCGCGCTACCCGGAGCTGGCGCTCGCCGCCGTCACGACGCACGATCTGCCGACGATCGCGGGCCTCTGGACCGGTGCCGACCTGGAGGCCCAGCGGGCGCTCGGCTGGCAGCCGAACGACGGGGGCTTCCAGTGGATGCGCGGGCGCTTGCGCGAGTTCGCGGGCGTGGACGACTCGGCGGCGGTGCCCGAGGTGATCGAGCGGGCGTATCGCCTGCTCGCCGGCGCGCCGTCCGCCATCGTGACCGCCACGCTCGAGGACGCCCTCGCCGTGCCCGAGCGGCCGAACCTGCCGGGCACGACGACGGAGCGGCCGAACTGGTCGCTCGCGCTCCCGGCGTCGCTCGAGGAGTTGGAGAGGCACCCGCTGCCGCGGGCGATCGCCGGCGCGCTCCGCGACCGCGCGCGCGCCGGCGCCGCGGCGCGGCGATGACCCGCAGGGGTTGCGCTTGTGCGCGGCGCCCGCCGTTGTTAGGGTGGCGGGGCGGCGCGATTCTGACGTCCAGGAGGGCCTGAGGCGCGATGAAAGGGAAAGCGGCGGTCACGCGGGAGGGGGTCCGTGGCATGGCGATCACCCAGTACGAGGTGCCGGAGCCCGGACCCGATGAGGTGCTGGTGCAGGTGACGATGGCGAGCCTCTGCGGCTCCGACCTGCACATGTGGCGGGGCGAGGTGCCGTGGTTCCAGAAGGCGCCGGGCATTCAGGGCCACGAGATGTGCGGCCGCGTCGCCAAGCTCGGCGCCCGCCGGAAGACCGACAGCCTGGGACGGCCGCTCCAGGAGGGCGACCGGGTCGCCTACGCGTACTTCATCCCGTGTGGGGAGTGCTGGGCGTGCCTCGGCGGGACGAGCGGCTGCCCGAACCGCTACCGGACGCGGAACACGCTCACCGCGGATGACCCGCCGCACTTCCTCGGCGCGTTCGCCGAGTACTACCTGCTCAAGGCGACGCAGTGGGTCTTCAAGGTGCCCGACGGGCTTCCCGACGAGCTGGTGGCGCCGGTCAACTGCGCCTTGTCGCAGGTGGTCTACGGGCTCCAGCAGATCGACGTCTGGCTCGGTGACACGGTGGTGGTCCAGGGCGCCGGCGGCCTCGGCATCTACGCCTGTGGCGTGGCGAAGGACATGGGGGCGGGCCGGGTGATCGTGATCGACGCGATCCCCGAACGGCTCGCGCTCGCGCGGCAGTTTGGCGCCGACGAGGTGATCGACTTCAAGCAGATGCCCGTGAAGGCCGACCGCGTCCGGAGGGTCCGGGAGTTGACCGGCGGGTTCGGCGCCGACGTGGTCGTCGAGGTGGCCGGCGTCGCCGGTGTCGTCCAGGAGGGGCTCGAGATGACGCGCGTCGGCGGCCGCTACCTCTGGATGGGCAACATCGTGCCCGGCGTGGCGGCCGAGATCGTCCCGCACGACGCCGTGCGCCAGCCGAAGACCATTCGCGGCGTGCTGGCCTACGATCGCTGGGTCATTCCCCGTGCCCTCGACTGGGTGAGCCGGACCCGCGGGAAGTACCCCTTCGCGAAGCTGGTCGGCGCGCGCTTCCCGCTCGAGCAGATCAACGAGGCCTTTGAGCAGGCCGAGTGGGTGGCCGGTAAGGGGAGTGTGGCCCGGACCGTCATCGTCCCGTAGCGCGAGCGCGCCTCGCCGCGCTCGTCGGACGTGACGCGAGGGAGAGGAGCGCGCCCTCGCGGGGGACGACGAGGCGAGGCCGGGACTTCGAGGCGACGCCGTTCCCGGACGAGCGTCGGGCGGCGGGGCGCCGGCTCCAGGAGCCTGCGGGGGCGGGGAGTAAGATAGTCGGCGGCTGTCATGCGCGTACTGGTCGCCGAGGACGAGCGCAAGGTCGCGAACTTCATCCGCCAGGGCCTCGAGGAAGAAGGCCACACCGTCGAGGTCGCGGAGGACGGCGCCGAAGCCCTCGACCGCCTCCTGGCGAGCCTTCCCTACGACCTCGTCGTCCTCGACGTGATGCTGCCCCGCCGCGACGGCTTTTCGGTCCTCAAGGCGCTCCGCGACAAACGGGTATCGACCCCGGTGCTGCTCCTCACCGCGCGCGATGCCGTCGCCGACAAGGTCGCGGGTCTCGACCTCGGCGCCGACGACTACCTGACGAAGCCCTTTGCCTTCGACGAGTTCCTGGCGCGCGTCCGCGCGCTCCTCCGCCGGCAGGCGGGCCAGGCCGCGCCCGCCCTCCGACTCGAGGACCTCACGCTCGACCCGGCCACCCGCGGGGTCTCCCGCGGCAGTCGGTCGATTGGGCTGACCACGCGCGAGTTCGCCCTGCTCGAATACTTCCTGCGCAACGCCGGGCGCGTGCTGACCCGCCCGATGATCGCCGAGCACGTCTGGGGCGTCGACTTCGACCGCGAGAGCAACGTCATCGACGTCTACGTCGGCTACCTGCGCCGCAAGATCGACGGACCGGGCGAGCGCCCGCTCCTGCACACGGTGCGGGGCGCCGGATACGCCCTGCGGGCGGAGCCGTGAGGCCCCTCTCGATCCGGGTCCGGCTCACGCTCTGGTACACGGGGCTGCTGCTCGCGATCCTGCTGCTGATCAGCGGACTCTCCTACTCGATGCTCCGTCGGAGCATCGCGCAGGACCTCGACGCCTCGCTGATGACGGTCGCCCAGATCATCCGCGACACCGGTTACTCGACGCCCGGCGTGACCGCCGGTCCCGGCCCGGAGGCGGCGCTGCTGCAGGTGCTGGGGCCTGAATCCTACGACAAGTTCTTCCAGCTCGTGGACGCGGAGGGCAACCCCGCGATCCGGTCGACGCACCTCGGAGGCCGTACGCTGCCGCTGTCGGCCTTGGCGCGCGCGAACGCCGCGCGGGGGGGGCCCACCTTCGAGACGGTTCAGCTCTCGCCGGGGGGCTCCATCCGGCTCCTGACGATGCCGGTCGTTCGCGGCGGGCAGCTCCAGGCGTTCCTCCAGATCGGCATGCCGCTCGGGCCCGCGCGCCGGGCCCTCCGGCGCTATCTCGAGACGTTGCTCGTGCTGATCCCCCTCGGCGTCGCGCTGGCGGCGGCGGGCGGCGCAGCGATCTCGCGGGCGGCCCTGACCCGAGTCGACGAGATGTCGCGGAGCGCGAGGCGGATCAGCGCGCAGGACCTGTCGCGGCGCGTCCAACTCCGGGGGACGGGCGACGAGCTCGACCGCCTCGCGGAGACGCTGAACGAGATGCTGGCCCGACTCGAAGGCGCCTTCGCCCAGATGCAGCGGTTCACCGCCGACGCCTCCCACGAGCTCAGGACGCCGCTCACCGCCCTCCGAGGAGGCGTCGAGGTCGCCCTCCGGGCGGAGCGGTCGACCGAGGAGTACCGCCGGGTCCTCCGCTCGAGCCTCGAGGAGGTGGAGCGGCTGGTTCGCCTGTCGGAGGACCTGCTGCTGCTGTCGCGCTCGACCGCGGGGGGCAGCGCGGCCCGGGCCACGGTCGACCTCGAGGCGCTCTGCGTGGAGGTGCTGGAGGTCGGCGCCCGGCTGGCCGAAGGCCGAGACGTCGCCGTCCGGCTGGACACGATCGGGCCGGCGAGCGTCATCGGCGACGCGGCCGCCCTCCGTCGCGCGGCGCTGAACCTCGTCGAGAACGCCGTGAAGTACACTCCGGCGGGCGGGAAGGTCGAGCTGTCGCTCTCGTGCGGCGACGGCCACGCCACGCTCACCGTCCGCGACACGGGCGCCGGCATCGATCCCTCGGACACCGAGCGGATCTTTGAGCCGTTCGTGCGGCTCGACACGGCGCGGGCCCGCGACACGGGGGGCGCCGGGCTGGGCCTGGCCATCGCCCGCTCGATCGTCGTCTCGCACGGGGGCACCCTGTCAGTCGAGAGCACCCTCGGCGCCGGCAGCCTGTTCACGCTCAGGCTGCCGCTCGCCTGAACCGTGCCCGCGTCCCGCGGAGACGGATCTCGGTCGTCTCTCGGTTCGCGCGGGAGCGTCGGCGCCGCCGTCCGGGGTGGGTCGAGCTCGGCCGGTCAGCCGCGGCCCGCGCGGCGCGAATCCGGCAGGCCCGCTCCGCGGCCGGCCTGGGCCTCCCAGAGCAGCACGTTGATCTCGGCTCCGACGAGCAAGCTCAGGCTGCTCAGGTAGAACCAGAGCATCAGGACGATGACCCCGCCGATCGAGCCGTAGGTGGCGTCGTAGCTGCCGAAGTGGGCCACGTACACGCGGAGGGCGGACGACGTCAACAGCCAGGCGGCCACCGCACACGCGGACCCGGGCACCAGCCGGTGGAGGGGGGGGCTCGCCGCGGGCCCCGAGTGGTAGACGAGCAGCACGGCGACCAGCAGGCCGCCCACCACGAGCGGCCACCGCAGAAGCCGCCACCCGAGCGTGAAGGCCCGACCGAGCCCGAGCGCGCCCGCCACCTCCGCGCCGACGCGCTCGCCGAAGATGACCAATACCAGCGCGGTCAGCACGAAGAGCGCGAGGCCCACGGTGAGGACGAGGGCGACGAGCCGGCGCGTCCACCACGAGCGCGCCTCGACCGCGCCGTGCGCGACGTTGAGCGCGTCGATCAGCGCGACCATTCCCGCGGCCGCCGCCCACAGGGCGCCGAGGGCGCCGACCGAGAGCAGGCTCGTGGAGGCGCCCGCGAGCGTCTGGCTGAGCGTCCTCCCGACGAGCGCTGCCGACTCCCGCGGGAGCACTTGCGTGACGTAGCCGAGGAGCCGCTCCATGAGACCGGACACCGGCAACAGGCCGAGGAGCGCGGTGAGGAACAGGAGCGCTGGGAAGAGGGCGAAGATGAAGTAGTAGGCGAGGGCGGCGGCGCGGGTGGAGACCTCGTCGGCGCTGACGCGTTCCCAGAGCCGCGCGCCGAACTCCCGGGCCCGGCGGCCGCGTCGCCGTGTCCGCCCGTTGCGGGCCGCGGCCGTCGGGTCGCCTCCCGCGGGGACCGGTTCGGTGGCCAGCCCGCCCGCGAAGATCTTCGCGAAGAGCCACATCTGTCGCAGGTATTATAGGGGGCCGACGCAGCGAAACGCGCACACGGAGTCGAGGCGCCGGGCCCGGGGCCAGCGGGCCGAAGGGAGGATCCGATGAAGAGGGC
>WNFT01003571.1_pt1 | contig 13509 bp, 15 predicted proteins | sample 5400191 | NCBI WGS metagenome assembly WNFT01 (sample SAMN13153359, study PRJNA577476) | soil metagenome | isolation source: 80 cm saprolite under Madrone tree | place: USA:California | collected 2016-06-14
CCGATCATGGCACAGCTGCCCCGATGTTCGTGCTGGGCAACGCCGTCAACAAGGGCATTTTTGGCGAACCCCCGAGTCTGAGCAGTCTGGATAACAACAGCAACCTGAAATATACCGTCGATTTCCGTTCGGTGTATGCGACCGTGCTGGATCGCTGGATGGGGGCATCCTCCAAAGATGTGTTAGGCGGCTCCTTCGGTTCACAGGACTTTTTGCCCCAGACGTAGGAGATGCTTTCAACATGGCCCAATTCCAACAATCATGACACTGAGGCAAGATAGCACTATTCACCTTATGGTCCAGTGTGTACTCCTCGACATCATGGTATTGAATACAGGAGGTGCCGCCTGCTCATCGGCAACGGCGGTAGCGGTATCAGGGAACGCACTCAAACTCGACATCTGCTCGCGGAGCGTATTTACCTGCCCGATCATCACCTCCTCCATCGATCCTTGCTGAGGATTGGCAATCCAGCGCATCTTCGAGGAGAGGAAGAGTTCCTTGAGGTAGGCGAACGAAAAGCCATCGGTTAGGGTGCTGATCCTCGTCAGGCTCTCTTGAGGAAGCTTCAAGCCAGGCTTCAATGAATCGTTCCACAGAGTAATGTACGCCAGACGTTCAGGAGATTCCGGGAGGTCAAAGGGATATTTGCGGTCAAACCGACTGGGGCGGTCAAGAATGGCAGGATCGAGTCGCTCCGGGTGGTTGGTTGTCGCCAGCGTCACAATCCCGATGTTAGCGGCAAAGCCGTCCAGTTCGTTGAGAAAGAAAGAGCGATTCTGTGGCGTGATCAGCGAATCCAGATCCTCAAGCACTAAAACGCAAGGAGCAACCCGGCGTGCCCGGTCGAACACTTGGCGAATGTTGACTTCGTCGGCACCCTGGGTATGGGGAGCACGAAAACTTTTTACATAGAGACAAGGTTGCTCCAGTGTGTTGATAAGCGCTTTCACTGCGTGAGTCTTGCCGTTGCCAGCGGGACCGACAAAGAGAATGCCGCGTTTCCAGGGAACATCGTGCTCTTCGTAGAGCGCTCGTGATGTAAAGAACTGATTCAGGTCGTCGCGAATCTCTTGCTTGAGATTGCTGCGTAGGATCAGGTTGTCGAAGGTTGCATTTTTGATATCCTCGAAAAGAAACGGATCTTTTTGCCAGCAACCCACGTCGAAAACCAGAACTTCCCTGCGTACCTGCATGTTCCATTGGCAGACAGCCGAGAAAAAGCCGCGAGCTATCTCCTGGCTATCAGCCAGAATCCAATGCTGCATGCTGGAGTAGTGACTGGATTCGAGAAGGAGGAGAAGGATGTCAAGTGAGTGCCCCTGCCACAGGACTTCGAGCCACGCTTTCTTGACGCGATCAAGCGTTTCCTGCCGGTTGTTTGCCGGTGCTGGTTCCTGATCCATGGGATCAGCAACTCCATTGACGAAATCCAGCGACATACCTCCGTACTGCCAGTGCAGAACTTCTCTTTCTGGCGCAATCCAGTGGGTGGTCACCTGATTGTAAGTAAAGGTCTTTCTGGTGAGGGTGCATAGTTGGGCATCAGCGTAGCCTTCTACATTGAAGTAGCCACCCTCTCCCTCGATCAAGGCCTTGTCAGGAAAGAGTGCTGCCAGATTTTTACTAATGTAGTAATCGATAGCGCTTGCGGGGAGGAGAAGTACCTCGCTGATAAGTTGTTCTTTGTTCATAATTTGCTCCTGATTCTTTGAATGATAATTCTCGGGGTATCATCTGCGTTCCTTCCTTGCTAGTTAGCTAGCTTGCTTCTCTCTCCTCCTTTCTTATCTTAGACCGGATGAATCAATGAAATCTTCTACTGCTCATGAGTGTCTTTCATACGAATAACGATGGATATCATTGGATTTGGATCGTGGTAGGTATATGCACTCGCCCTGCCTCTGATATAATAGGTCTATCAGCTATCCTACGAAACCGGAGGGCATCGTGTCACAACTAAAGACGAAACGCCCATTACTATCACGCAGAGCAAAGATCATACTGGCGTTAGGCATTATCTTATTTTTCGTGGTAATCAGCTTTTTTCTGCCGCCGGAAGGGGACTCTAATAATGTCACCGGCGATTCGCCAGTCACACCAACGGTCTCTATCATCCATCCGGTCGGTACCTTGATGGTGAACCGCAGCGTCGTTTTGAGCAGTGTACGGATTACTGTGACGCAGGTGCAAGAGGCGAAGGCGTTTTCAAATGACCACAAACGTGCGGGAGTCTATACCGTTCGTGTCTATGTACAGACGCTCAACGAGAGTCAAGCTACTGTGGGCGTAGACTACGCTTCACAGATTCGCCTGCTGCTCCCCGACGGACAGGTGATTGCGCCGAAGTATGTAGCGGTAGCGCCGGTGATGCTGCCCAACCAGAATCAGAATGGTTTTGTTGACTTCCCTGTTACGACACCGGTTGATCTCTCATCGCTGGTGCTGCGTTTGGGTGGAACTATGACGCTGGCCTTTGCCGGATGAAAGTGTTGGTTAGTCTTCTTCACTGGGTGCGCCAACCCGCTCAATACGATGTTGGACATCGGCGAGCGCGCTGAGCCAGGGTGTCTGCTCCGTCTGATTGGCTGGTGCATTGTTCTGCACCAGCTCTTCCAGAGCGAGATAATATTCTACCAGTACGCGCTCTCCACCCGTATGCGTGACACACTCCTCTAACAAAGCTTCTGCATCCTCATAGGCTTGCAGACGCTGTTGTGCTGCTGCCAGCGCTTGTTGTGCGCCGAGAAGTAGGGTCTCCTGCTCCGAACGTTGACGGCGACGCGGTCTCGTCTCCTCCAATGCGGGCGACATGGCTTGCTGAAGCTTGAGGGCCGCCTCTCCTACTTCGATGGTTGCCTCATCACGTCGGCGCGCCAGCCAGGCACGGACGGCGTGCAGGCGTACAAGAACGCTGGCGCTGTCCGGTAGGCGCAGGTTGTCCTCGGAGAGCAGTTCGTCACTGCCTATTTGTGTAGAGTCTTCAGGCATGTCCTTGTCGCTGTCCATACATCTCCTTAATGTGATCTAACTTCTGTGTGCTTCATGGCGAAAAGGAACGATTACCCTCGCAACGCACGGATCGCTTTGGCATAGTCACCACGCGGAACAAGAGCGGTGACAATGGTAGCTCCGATATCCCAGAATACCGTGACGACGAACAATGTGAAACCACCTGGGGTTCCACTGAGCCAGGCGTAGCCTGCGGCCAGGAGAGAACAGATGGTCGTAGACGTTTCTCCTGCACTGAACATCGCGGCTTTTGCTGTTCTACTTGCTTGTTGCATGCTGGCTTTCTCAGTGAGGGCAGTGAAAAATGGCATGACACTCATCACCTGCCGCACGCCAGGGGGATAGTTCTCCGGGTGATCGGTTCCCCTGACTCCGTAGCCACGGAAGCGGATACCCGCTGCTCGCCCAATAGCCCAGTGGGCAATGGCATGGCAGCAGACGTAGATGACGAACCAACCCAGAAGCATCAGTATGACTCGCGCAATAGTGGCGATGGAGAGATACGCAGCCAGGATGAGGAATGCAGCGCCTACGACCAGGCCCAGCAGTTGTACGATATTGCCTGTCACAACCGACATCCGAAACCACAGTTTAGGAAGATGCCTTCGGGCCCTCTCCTGTGTTGTCATATAAATCTCCTTTCTGTGAGACTCCTGAGTAGTTACGTGATCAAAAAGGTCGCAGCCGAGATGATGTTCTCCGTCGCATGGCGCAAAAACAAAGTAGGGCAACCGGTCAGTTGCCCTGCTTTATACCTGGAGCATGCTATGTTATCACATCAAGAGCCCAACGCTTCCCGTATAGGTTCTTTCGGCCCCGTGGGAGCATACTCGTAATCCGCCGGAGAAGTAACATCCTTGCCCGACCTGAGACCGATGGCCTGGAAGATGGGCGTCAACACGATGGTCAGCACGAGATTCACAATCAGGGCCGCGAAAGCCGCGTAGACTGGTACTCCGAACACCGTATACGTCTGAACCAGGGGTGCTTTCGGTATACCCTGGATGATGGGTGCGAAAGCCATCAACGTACCACTGATCATGCCCGCTGCCCAGCCAATAAGCATGGCCCAGCGGTTGAACCAGTGCGTGTAGAGGCCCAGGAACACCGGCGGCAACGTCTGGATGATCCACACACCCCCGAGCAACTGGAAACTGATAATATTGGTCGTCGGCACGAAGATGATGAAGAGCAATGCGCCAAACTTGAGCACGAAAGAGGAGATCTTCGCGACCTCGGACTCCTCACGCTCCGAGCAATTGGGGCGGAAGTACTCTTTGTAGACGTTGCGGGTGAACAGATTGGCAGCAGCAATCGACATCACTGCGGCAGGAACTAGTGCCCCGATGGAAATGGCGGCAAAGGCAAAACCTGCAAACCAATCGGGGAAGAGCTGGGTGATCACCGCCACCACAGCACCATTGCCGGTAGCAGGTAGCTTCGGCAAAGCGAGTGCCATAAAGCCAAGCAGGGCCAACAGGCCGAGCATCAGTGAGTAGATGGGCAGGAGGGCGGTGTTGCGCTTGACGACGTTGCGGTCATTGCTACTCAGAACGCCGAGTAGCGAGTGCGGGTACAGGAACAATGCCAGCGCTGAGCCCAGTGCCAACGTGGTATAGGCGACCATCGCTCCCGGCGTCTGCAAGAAGACAGCGAATGGAGAGGGTGGATAGGTGTGTGCGGCTTTTGCAGCGGCTATGGCTTTGGCCACGACTGGCTGGTGAGCAGCTGCGAGCGCAAAGATGTGCTGGAACCCGCCCAGCCTGATTGGGACATAGATAACTGCCACGATGACCAGGGTCAACACCATGGCATCTTTGACGAGGGCGATCAGTGCCGGTGCGCGTAATCCGCTGGTGTACGTGTAAGCGGCCAGGATGATAAACGCAACCAGCAGCGGGATGTCGACCTTGACGCCACCGATGACGAAGTCGAGGGGGATGCCCAGTGCAGCGATAGAGACCTGGATACCAAACATCTGCAAGGCGATGTAAGGCATGGTCGCCAGGATGCCGGTAAAGGCCACTGCCAGTGCAAGTGAGCTGCTACCGAAGCGATCCTTTACGAAATCGGCGGCGGTGACATAGCCGCGCTGTTTGCACACAGTCCAGAACTTGGGCATCAAGATGAAGATGAGTGGGTACACCAGCACGGTGTAGGGGACGGCGAAGAAGCCCACCGCGCCCTGCGTGAAGATGGCTCCTGGTACGGCGATAAAGGTGTATGCTGTGTAAAGGTCGCCGCCTAGCAGGAACCAGGTGACGATGGTACCGAAACGGCGTCCCGCTAATCCCCATTCATGGATGCTATTCAGATTACCTCGACGCCAGCGGGCCGCTACAAAACCAATGACCGTGATGAGTACGAAGAAAAAAATGAAGATTGATACCTCTAGTGCGTCAATCTTAGGCATTGATGGCTCCTCACTTTCTCAACTGCGTTGATCTTCTCTAGAACAACGTAAGAGGCCTTTACTTCTCGAATTCATGCTTATGCTCCTGCGAAGTAAAGTGTCGCTGTCAGAATCGCGGTAAGCACGATGACGAAAAGTTGAAACCAGTAGAAAAATGGAAGACCCACGAGCTCTGGCTGATCGAAATTGTAGAAGGGGGGCCAGAGCAGTACAATAAAAGGAAGAAGAAGTAAGAGGAGAAGTAGTTTCCGGTTCTTCCTCTCAGGACGGCTAGCCATGGCTGTTCTCCTTTCGCCTGTGGTGCAGGATGTAAATGATGCCTACACATATTGAAAAAAGACGATGAGTGGAAAGGGTACTACCAGAAACAATGGTACGCCATCCTGTGACATAATGTCAATATTGGCTGTCCCTGGCAGCCACATTGAAGTTGTGTAAGTGGAGGTGGCGAAAGCAATGCACAAGTTAGAGCAGAGGGGTGAGTATCGCAATGTGGCAAGGCAAGACCAGCATATTCCACAAGGATCAACTATTCTTGGAGGGCACTATCGTCTGCTGTACCTGTTGCACCAGCGTCCGCGCTTGAACCTCTACCTGGGACGACGTATTTCTCCGCTCCAACGGCACGAGGGTTACAGTTCCTACCATGGCAACGAGCAAGGGCCGCTGGTGGCAATCCGCGAGCTGGTGCTGACGAGCCTGCCGAGCCGGGTGCGCACACAGGTTGAACAGGCTGCGTTCGAGGAGTTCGTCTCGCCGATGGCACCAGGGTTGCCTCGCTTAGCTAACTGGGGCGACCGCATGTTTGTCGAGAATGAGCGACACTATCTGGTAGTACAACTGAGTGAAACAAAAGGTGAACATTGTAGTACACCGATGATGTTAGCCGAACTGCTCCTTCAACCGCAGTGGCCGTCATGGCTGGATACAGTGACGGCGTTAGCCTGGGGTGTGCAGCTGTGTCGCAGCGTGGCACGACTACACCGGCTGGGTGTCGTCTTAAGCGACCTTGATCCGGGCACGATCCTGCTGAGTGGGAAGGGAGAAGTCACATGGTCGCCAGTCTTGCTTGCCTCGTGGCCGCCGCCACCGCTCTTCTGGCCTGCCTCCTCGACAGGGCTTTCCGCGGCGGCACAATACCAGCAGATATTTCCTATAGCCATAAATACAGACAATGTTTTTATGGCACCGGAAATGATGGCTGGCGTGTGTGACGAGCGAGCGGATGTGTATTCGCTGGGTGCGTTACTATATTTGTTGTGTACGCACTATGCTCCCGCGGCGGCATTGCGGCGGCAGTATGCTGCATTGTCTGACCATGCTGATCGGTTATACTGGAGCGAAGGTATGGCGCTGGTTCCCCCACATCTATTGAACAATCGACTCCCTTCAACCTTGGAGCGTGTGTTGTTCCATGCACTCGCTCTTGATCCTGCGCAGCGCTACCCTTCGGCATTCGCGCTGGTGGAGGCGTTAGAGAGCCTGTAGGCGGTCAAGAGCGCGTCTAGGGCAAGGTGAGCAGTTCCGGAGCTCCGTCGGTCACGGCGAGGGTGTGTTCAAACTGAGCGGAACGGGAGCCATCTGCTGTACGGAATGTCCAAAGATCAGCGAGCAACTGGATGTCAGGTTTCCCAGCATTGATCATCGGTTCAACGGTAAAGACCATACCTGGTCGCATCCTTAAGCCAGTCCCAGGACGGCCAACGTGCAGCACTTGCGGATCGGACTCATGGACGGATCGGCCAACACCATGTCCCACCAGTTCTCGTACACTCGAAAATCCGTGCGCTTCTGCGTAGGTCTGGATAGCCGCTCCGATATCACCCAGACGCATTCCTGAGCGAGCCTGTTCAATCCCGAGTTCCATGCAGCGCTTTGCTACCTCCAGTAGACGTTGCGACTCACTGTCTATCCTACCAACCGCAAAGGTCACACAGGCGTCGCCCACCCAGCCACGATAGCGCACACCAATATCAATCCCGATAATATCTCCCTCTCTGAGATATTGTTGAGCACTGGGAATACCGTGGCAAATCACCTCGTTGACGGCGACACAAATAGTGGCGGGGAACGGAGGTATTGCTGGCCGATCAACGGTGGCTGGCCGAGCACCGTAGCCTTTATAGACGGGAATGGCATCTTTGCTGCGGATAAAATCTTCTGCAATCTGATCTAGTTCGGCGGTGCTCACGCCTGGTACGACATAGGGGCGCAGGACCTCATATGTTTGGGCCACGATGCGTCCCGCCTCACGCAGTTGTGCGATCTCTTGAGGAGATTTGAGCATAACAGCCATACACTTCTCCTTTGCTTCCGGGTGTCTAAGCGATGAAAATGATCAGGCAGGTTGTGCTTGACCAAAGGCGACGGATACCTCACCGGCAGGTGCCCGTTCCCACACAAGTAAGTCGTTTATGGTGACAGTGAAATAGGAACTGAAGTAGGAGAGCAGTCGATCAATGGTAGCATAATCGACCCGCTGGCTGCGTCCGGTATGTAACGCGGCCAGGACACTCAACGAGACACCACTCTCGTCCGCCAGGCGACGCAAACTCAATGCAGGCTTCCCTTCTTTGGCGCGTTCGACATTGACCTTGGCGAGCAGGATACGCAGATGGCAAGTGATGGTCATGGAAGTTCCTCCTCAGGGTGCATGTTGTGCTGTGCAACAAGAAACACCTGGGGAGTACTTTACCACAAATGTTGTGTCATGTCAATACGTTGTGTTGCGATATGGCAACATATGGGCATGATGCTGAAGAGGTTTGCGAGGCTTCCTCACGTGGAAGGACGCAAACTTTCACAATGGAAGGAATCATTGACCGCGCCAGATGGGACGGCGCTTCTCCACGTGAGCCTGGACCCCTTCAGCGAAATCGCGACTGCCATACACGCGGGCCAGCACATCGTCAAAGGGAATGTTTGGCAGTTTGGCATCTTCCGCCGTACGCAGGCGTCTCAGGGCCTCCTTGGTAGCCCAAATGGTGAGGGGCGCATTACTGGCGATCTGCTGTGCTATTGCGAGCACTCGCGAAAAAAACTGCGCTTCATCGATGATAGCGGTGAGAAACCCACATTGCAAGGCTTCATCTGCTGAGAACAGGCGTGCTGTGAACAACAATTCCTTCGTCCGCATGAGACCGAATGCCTCGACGAGCCGCTGGTAGTTTTTCAGGTTCAGGCAGTTGCCAAGGGTATGAGCCATGGGAGCCCCGAAGCGTGCCGCGGGGGTGGCGTAGCGCAAGTCACAGGCCGTTGCAATCATGATGCCAGCTCCCGCTGCGACACCATGGACTGCTGCAATAAGCGGTTTGGGTATGCTGTACATGCGGTCGGTGAAAGCGTCCATGCGCTGCTCGTAGGCAACTCCGTCTGCTGCCGAAAATGCCTGGAATTGTTGGATATCAGTACCGGCAGCGAAGGCTCGTGGCCCATCTCCACGCATGACAATGGCTCGTATCGTATCATCGGCGGCAAGTTGGCTGAGATGTGTGTCCAACTGCTCGTACATGGCCCATGTTAGTGCATTGAGAGCTGTGGGGCGCGAAAGCGTTATGACGGCAACTGGCCCTGTACGCTCAAGCAGAATAGCTCCTTCTTCGTGGTTGGTGGCATTGTCCTGGGTTGGCATTGATGTGAGTCCCTTCAATCGGATATTATGGTACAAGGTAACTATTCAGGCTTCCTCACCACCTGCGGTGGTTCGCAATGTCTTTTTATGCTGGAGCTTGGCAGCCGCAGGCTGCCAAGCTCCAGCATAAAAAGACGCGAGTCGCCGTAGTAGAGTGCCGATTTATCGAGCACGTGCGGCGAGGAATCAGGCACCTGAGTAACTACGGTACAAGTATATAGGATTCGGGTTCTGGACGGCAACGTTCTGAGCAAGAAGGAGGAATCAGTGTTATCGGCAGCGCTCGAAGGCATTCGCGTTTTAGACCTCACGCAAATCATGGCGGGGCCGTTTTGTACGATGTTGCTGGCGGACCTGGGAGCGGAGGTCATCAAAATCGAGAACCCGCGAGGCGGAGATGACTCGCGGCGCATGGCTCCGCCCTATTATAATGGCGAAGCGGCATCATTCATCGCAGTCAATCGGAACAAGTATGGTATTGCCGTCGATATTCGCACTCCGGCTGGCAAAGAGGTGCTCTGGCGCTTGATTGCCACGGCCGATGTGCTGGTGGAGAACTTTCGTCCAGGCACAATGACTCGCCTCGGGTTTGGCTATGAGCAAGTTCACGCTCGCTATCCGGCGTTGGTGTATTGCTCGATATCTGGCTTTGGTCATACGGGACCCGAGCGAGATCAAGGTGGCTTTGACCTGGTGGCGCAAGCAATGAGCGGCATTTTGTCGGTCACCGGGTCGCCAGAGGAGCCTGCCAAGGTGGGGGTGCCTATCAGCGATCTCAATGCAGGATTATTTGCCAGTCATGCTATTTTGGCGGCATTACTCGCCCGCTCCCGTACTGGTGAGGGACAGTTTGTCGAGACCTCGCTCTTAGAGGCGGCTCTGGCCTACACCATCTGGGAATCCAATGAGTATTGGGCTAGCGGAAGTGTCCCTCAGCGGCTGGGAACAGCGCATCGGCTGGCTGCGCCATATCAGGTATTCGCAACCGCCGACGGCTGGATCGCCATTGGAGCGGCTAACCAGCGCAACTGGGAACGCCTGGTCCAGGTAATGGATCGCTCAGACCTGTTGCACAATCCACTCTTTGTCACTAATAGCGATCGCATGGAACACCTACCGGCCCTGGTGGACACCCTCACACAAACGCTGAAGGCGCGGACGACGGAAGCATGGTTGCAGCTTCTTAAGCAGGCCGAAGTTCCGGCCGGGCCGGTACTGACGCTCGACCAGGTATACCAGCACCCACAGGTGCGCGCGCGCAACATGGCTATCGAAATCGAGCATCCCCTTGCCGGGCGTGTGCATGCCATAGGCTTCCCCGTCAAGTACTCTCGCACGCCTGGGCAGATGTACCGTCCTGCTCCCATGCTGGGACAGCATACGTTTCAGATACTGGAGTCGCTGGGTATGAGCGCTGAGGAGTGCAGCCAGCTGGAAGCTGATGGTGTCATACTTGATGGGCACCACTCACTCAGTCAATAGAAGCTGATGCTCTCTATAATCGCCTGGCTAGCTTATCAAAGATGATGACAGCATCTCGCTCATAACGTGTGACCACGCTGGCGGGAAAGGTGCGCTGGTGGCTGCGGCCACGCGACTCGCCACCTAGCTCAAAGGCTACGACTCGCAGTGCTACGGGGACGCTGGTGTCAATCAGTACATTCCCAACTTTGCCTATAACAGTGCCTCCTTCACTCACGACTTTGTAGGAGAGCAGGCTCTTCCCTACGAGCAACGCAGGTAAGCGGCCATCGGTTCTCTCTTCAGCTAGCATATATTCATTTGCTATAGTAATGGCTTGCTGCTCAATGGTACTTATGGCACTCGCCTGGAGTGAGCGGTACCCATAGATACCTGTATTGATACGGAATGCGCGTACGGCATTCGTCTCCGGCTCGAGATAGAAGTCGTCCACCGTCCCGACTCTTTTGCCTCCGGTGACGACTGGCAGCCCGTACAGGTCTGACCATTTTCTAAGAGACTTACTGTTATCCATATATGCCTCCTTATGAGTTCCTTCATGCGCTTATTATACCACTGGTTATACGCCTTGAGCGGGCGACCGTTGACCAGGCGAGGGACAAAGCCCTCTCGGTTTGATGCTATCGCCGCTAAATTGGTGACTCCCAGGTCGGTCCCCACGCAGATCGCATTGCTCAGCCAGGACTGGCCGCCTACGGCGGCAAAAGAAGGAGAGAACGAGCATGGCGCGGCCCGCCGCGCCATGCTCGTTCTCTCCTTCTGGGGTGGGGCGGGGAACACATTTGACAACTTTTGCCAAGCTTTTGCTCTTCATGCTATGTTTAACCCGCAATATGTGCTATGCTATGGAGAGAAAGACAGCAGCTAGTATTTCAGAACGGTCTGATATACTTACATCTATGTCTAGGATGCATAGGACAATGCGCAACGCAGGTAGTGCCGATGACGTGGTCGGCCAAGGGGTGACGCATACCCACCTGTCACATCGTGATGCTTCCTGGCCCGCCAGAAGCGTGGGAGTCTGGGTAGTTCCCAGCGATTTCCCCGGAGACGGGAACCTTGTCTGGAGGACAGGTATCTCTACGATGTTGGCCCGTACAGGCCTGGATTCAGCGATTACTACACGCCTGCTGCTGGTGCGACATGGGCAGACGCATATGAGCCGGGATGATACCTTTTGTGGTATAACCGAGGTGCCGCTCACGTCCACCGGTCGTTCCCAGGCGTACTATCTGGCCGAGCGACTACGACGCGAGTGTGTGGATGCTCTCTATTGCAGTCCGCAACAGCGGGCGCAAGAGACTGCTGCACAGATCGGCCTTGTGCTGGAGATAGAGATACAAACGTGTAATGCGCTGCGCGAAATGGATTTTGGCAAATGGGAGAACCGCCTGCGTGCCGATCTCGCCAGGGAGTATCCGCGTGAACTTGAGGAGTGGGAACGTGGCTCGTGGATGGCTCACCCCCCAGGGGGGGAGACGCAACAGGCGGTGGTTGCTCGCGTCGTTCCTAGCATCCTCGAAATACTAACTGCACATGCTGGTCAAACGGTGGTGGTTGTGAGCCATAAGTCGGTTTTACGCTTGCTTGTCGCTTACTTGCTCAATATGACACCGCCCGATAGCCGCAACCTGCGCCTGGACCCGGCAAGCCTCTCGGAGTTGCGCGTGATCGGTGACCACGTGGAGTTGATACTGTGTAACGACACCAGTCATTTGTCATTGTAGTGGAAAGTATCTTCAACCTAGCAGCGCCTGTGCATACACCACAGGATCGACGTTTCCCCCACTGACGATGCAGCAGACGCGCTTTCCCGAGAAGCGTTCGGGATGGGCCAGTAGTGCGCCAAGAGCAAGCGCCCCTGTCGGTTCGACCTTCAGATTGGCAAAATGGAAATAGGAGCGCAGCGCCTCTAGCGTCAGATTGTCTGGTACCTCGATGATGTCTGCTATACCCTGGCGCAAAATTTCCCAGTTGAGCGCGCCCAGGCTCAATGTACGTGCGCCATCAGCTACCGTTGGCGGCTCTTGCTCGTTGCGGATCAAGTGACCACTACGAAGGGAGCGGGCGGCGTCATTGCCCGGAATTGGTTCCGCTCCCACGATCTCCGTCTTTGCGCCCAGGTGGTCGCGTGCCACGACCAGGCCTGAAGACAGGCCGCCGCCACCGACCGGCACCAGGATCACATCGAAATCAGTCACACGCAAAATGTCGTTGCCCAGTGTCGAGTTGCCGGCAACGACGCGATAGTCATCATATGCCTGCGCCTCAAATGCCCCTGGCTGTTCCGCTAGCAACTGCTGTACACGCTCGGTACGGCTGACGTTGCTCACATCGATCAAATCGACGATGCCTCCATACGAGCGTACGGCTGCAATCTTGACCTGGGCTGATGTCGATGGCATGACGACGGTGCATCTTTTACCCAATAAGCTGCTTGCATAGGCTACCGCCTGCCCGAAGTTTCCCGATGAGGCCGCGACGATATGCTGCTGGGGAATACTGGAAAGCAGGTTATAGGCAGCGCGGAACTTGAAGCTCCCGGTATGCTGGAACGTCTCACTGGCAATGGTCACGTCGCAGCCGAGTTGTGCTGAGAGGACCGGGCTCGGTAGCAACAATGTAGGTCTCAGATGGCGAGGGAGTGTCTCCCACACGAAGGCAATGTAAGCGTAGGTGAGTTCGGGTGCGGTGCTATAGTATGGCATGGTGTGACTCCAGGTTTTTCATGACAGTGACGAACGATGCTAGCTGCATTGTACCATGCTAAAATGAGACCTTGATCGCAGATGGATACGCACTATCCCCTACCACACAACCATCAACATCAATGGGTGCGGTTCATTTTTTGGCATTGAGCACAAGGTGTATGGATTACCGACATCATGACCGGCCGGTCCACGCCACATCGTGGCAAAGCAAGGAACCTGCTTTGGAGAGAAGCAGCAGCAGAGATGGGATAGAATAGAGC
>WNFT01007758.1_pt1 | contig 13506 bp, 14 predicted proteins | sample 5400191 | NCBI WGS metagenome assembly WNFT01 (sample SAMN13153359, study PRJNA577476) | soil metagenome | isolation source: 80 cm saprolite under Madrone tree | place: USA:California | collected 2016-06-14
ACAGCCACCCCAGAAGGGCCCTCCGATGAACACGTGAGTGCCGACGAACACGCGCCCGTGTCCCCGCCAAGCGTCGGCGTTGCTCGGGGCCGGAGCCGAGACGAGGAGCGCGACGACCACGAGGACGAAGAACTTTTTCATTTTCCCCCTCCCCCATGCTGCTCGGGTACGCTCCAAGACTCTCATAACCGGGGCCTGGCTGGGGCTGGGATCCGTTCTGGTACTGTTCAAGCTGCTTTTGAATGGGACACCTGTCGAGGTGGCGAACGGGCGTGACGTCGTTGCTTCGACGATCGTGTTGAACGGCGGACCGCCCGCGGTCGCCGGAGCAACCTTGGTGATCGAGATGGGCATGGCGACGGGGATGCGGTGATACGGTGGTCGTCACGATCGGCGATCCTGGAGGCAAAGCGCAACGCGTCATCGGCGCGTCAGGCGACCTGGACCGCCGGGAGCAGACGCTGCAGCTTCTCGGCGGGTGTTTCCCCGTGGAGGGCCATCGAGAAGCGCTCGAAGTTGTAGACGCGCTCCCAATCGCAGAGCGCGCGGGCGGCCTGATCGAATGAGTCGAACGCCTGGCGCGTCCAGAACTCCTCGCCGTCGATCCGATGGCTACGTTCGACCTTGCCGTTCTGATCTGGTCGCCGCGGCTTGATGTACCGGAGCTTGATGCCGGCCTCTTGCACGGTCAAGGCAAACGCGAGGGGGAACTCGGAGCCGTTGTCGCACTGCAGGCGCCGAATCGGAAACGGCAGCGCTTTCCGGATCTCCGAGAAGAAGGCGAGTGTGGAGTGCTGGTTCTGCTGCTGGTAGAGGCGGAGCACGCGAAAGCGGGTGCAGTCGTCGATGGCGGTGTATTGGTACACCTCGTGGCCGCGGACCTTGGCCACCTTCACATCGATCTGCACCGAGGCGCCCGGGTGGGGCTTCTCGAAAAGGCGCAGCTGCCGCGGCCGCACGGCGCGGCGACGTTTGCTCGGCAGCCGGGGGAGGCCCAGGCGCACGAAGGCCTTCTGGATCGTGGCCGCCGGCAGGTTGCGTTTGTGGACGCGCCTTAACCAAATCCGCGTGCGCGGGGCTCCGTAGCCGAGCTCGCGACGCGCATGCTCGAGGAGCCGCAGGACGTCCTCGGGCACCCGCGACGGCCGGTACTCGGGATAGCGGGGAACGAGGCCGAGCATGCCATGCAAGGCGCCACCGGTCACACCATTCCCGGATCGTCTTGCGATCCAGGCCGAACCGCCGACTGGCCGGCAACACCCCGTGTTCGATGGCGTACGCGACGATGGCCATGCGCTGCTTGACCCGGAGCCGCCAGCTTCCCCCCGACCTCCGGGTCGCCGTTGCCATCGCTTATGCCCTTGGCTGGCGGATGCAGAGCGAGGTGCTGGCGCTAAAGCGGCATCAGCTTGACCTCGACGCCGGCACGCTTCGTCTGGAGCCCGGCACGACGAAGAATGGCGACGGTCGCGTCGTCTACCTTCCCCCAGACCTCATGCCGCTTTTGAAAGCCCAAGCCGCGCGCGTCGAGGTTCTTCAGCTGAAGACCCGGCGGGTCATCCCCTACCTCTTCCCTCACCTCGCCGGCCCCCACCAAGGCAAGCGCATCCTCGACTTCCGCAAACGATGGGTTACGGCCTGCACGAAGGCTGGCCTGCCCGGCAAGCTCCGCCACGACTTCAGGCGGACCGCCGTCAGGAACATGGTCAACGCGGGGGTGCCGGAGCGGGTCGCGATGACGATCACCGGCCACAAAACGCGCGCGGTCTTCGACCGCTACCACATCGTGAGCCCAGCCGATTTGAAGGACGCCGCCACGAAGATTTCGGCGTCGACGGGCACGTTTTTGGGCACGTTGAACGAAAAAGGGGTCACGGACACTGCCGTAACCCCTTGATCGTTTGGTTGCGGGGGCTGGATTTGAACCAGCGACCTTTGGGTTATGAGCCCACGTCGGGCCCAGACTGCAGCCGACTCCTGCCGACAAAAGCCACAGAAACTCGCGCATCTCCGAGCCCGCCTCTCGGTAGTGACCGGCGTCTTTTGGAGGGCGTTCCCGCACAATTCCCGTACAACCGGCTCACTCGCGTCTTCCCGTATACAAGTATCATCGGGATTAGAAGTTCTCCGCGCGGTTTACCCGCGATGCGCAGAGCGACCATCCGCGAGGCTGGTCTCAAACTGTCGGCCAATCTTGACGACACCAGGAGCCCGCGACGAACGCTCAAGGGCGTTCAGGCGGGGCGAGCGAAGCGTCGGTCGAGAACGCGGCCAGGATGTCGTCCGAGCCCCTCACTTCTCCGAAGAGAGGAGACGTTCGATGGCGGCCTTGAACGCCTCGTAGGGCTGAGCTCCCACCATCCTCGTCCCCTTGATCTGTGAGCCCTTCGGTTCCGTCAAGCCCAAGAAGAACGTGGGCGTGCCGGTAGCCTGAAGCCTCTGCGCCTCGGCCACATCCTTGCGGATTCTGGGCTCGTGCTTGCCGCTATCCACGCACTGGTCGAAGGCCGCCACGTCCAACCCGAGCGCCTGGGCATGCTTCGAAAGATCCGGCCGGGCGAGCTCGCGTTGGCTCGCAAAGAGCCGGTCGTGCATCTCCCAGTATTCGCCCTGGTCGCCCGCGCAGTGGGTCGCTTCGGCCGCCTTCAAGGCCAGCTTGTGGATGGATTCGAGGGGGAGGTCCCTGACGACGTACTTCACCTTGCCGCTCTGGATGTAGTCCCGCTCGAGCTGTGAGTACGTCTCACGGACGTACCGGCCACAGAAGGGTCACTGATAGTCGGTGAAGTCAACCAGCGTCACCCTGGCGTTCTTCTCCCCCTTGAAGGGCGCCCCGTCGACGCTGACGACGGCCTCCTGTGTCGGGGCAGCGGCAGTCGGTCTTGCCCGCAGCAGGTTCTTGATCTCCTGCAGATCGCTCTGGATCGCCTTCTGGCCCTCCTTGAGCGCGTCTACGTCCTTTCGCAGATTCTTCAGATCCTCGCTCGGCTGGGGGAAGCCCGGCTGAGCGGCGCCGAGAATCGTGAGTACCGCCAGAGCCGCTGATGCTGCTGCTCGCCTCATGAAGAAAGCCCTCCTTTCGACGTTACGTCACGGTAGTCACTCTCTCGTAGAGTGGCGATCTTCTCTTCACCCTTCACTGCTTCACGTTCGATCACGTAGCAATCCGCGAGCCGATCGCGGTAGAAATTCAAGAGCGAGACCCGGTTGATGTTCACGAGAAAGCCCGACACGAGCCCGATCCACAAGAATCGCGGCCACCACACCCACAGTGCGTCCTTGTGATGCACATTTTCTAATCCACTAAAGCCTCTATTCATGCCGGCGGGCTGTCCGCCGAACCGCTACGGGGTGCAACCGGCCGTCAGGCCGCCACCGTTGTAGTTATCCAGCCTGGTGGCGTCGCTGATCATCGCCTGACCCGTGGGCGACTTGGGGCTGATCCCGCAAGGAACGGTGCAACCGTCGAGCGCGCTGCTCGCATCGGCGATCGTGCCGCAGACGGGGACCGGATCGGAGCCGTTGGCCAGGTCCAGCAGCGCGCCGATCAGTTGCTTGGCCAGGATCACGCTGGCGTCCCCTTTGGGGGGGCTGTTTAGGATGCTGATCAACTGGGCCTCGGTGTAGGTCACGCTGCCCAACGTCAGCGAGTTCACCGCCCACAGATTGGTATGGTTCTTCCAGTAGCCCTGGCCCAGCGGGCACTTGTTGCCGGCGGTGACCGTGACGGTGAAACTGCAACTGGCCGACAGTTTCGCCTGGTCGGTCGCCGTGCAAGTGTCCGTCGTCGTCCCGAGCGGGAACGCCGTGCCCGACGGCGGACTGCACACTGCGCTCATCACGGAGCAATCGTCCGAGGCCATCGGCGTGAACGTCGCCACCGCCGTGCACTTGCCCAGATCTGGCGGCGTGGTGACGTTGCCGGGGCAGGTGATCTGCGGCGGCGTGGTGTCGACGACGGGCGTCACGGTGACGAGCCCGACCACGCCTTCGCCTCCGGCCGGCAGCGTGACGGTCAGAACGGTTCCGTTGGCAAGGTCAAAGTGGCCGTCGACGGTGACACCCGAAGGGGAGGAGTCGTCGACCGCCCACGGATGGGCATCTACATGGACGTCCGCAGACTTGAGGACCCTCCCGGCGGGAACGCCGGGCAGCGAGAGCGGCAACTGGAAGGTCGTGCCGCAGCGGCCATAGGTCTTGCTCCCGCAACCGCCATTGTTGCCACTGTTCCGGTAGAAAAAGGCCCATTGTTCGGGCTGCGGGTTGTCCTCAGTGGACTCCTGAATCCGGATCGCCACTGCATATGCGGGATGAATCTCGACTGTGTTGGCGTCGGGATGGTCGGCGCAATCAAGGCTGGGGACGCCGACGACAACCGCCATGGGGTCATGGTCGCCCGGCGGGGTTACAAAGGATCGCATGAACGTCTGGACATCTTGATCATTCCCACGGTCGACCACAGTGCGCAGATCACTCCACCATTTGTTAGCCGTGCCGAAGTCGTGTCCCCCCCCGGTGAAGTGGTCAATGGTTTCGTCCGAGTCAAACTCAACATGCACACGGGCATCGGCGTGCTGCGTGTCGTAGAGTTCACCTCCTAGGATCGATGACGGATAGGGCGGATTATCTGGTCGCAAGGCCGACAAAAGCTCCGCGGAAAGCCCAGTCCCTGGGGACTGCAGGTTCATATCATAATCGTCGTCCAAGCCCTCGTCGCTCTTAGTCTCCCACGTAATCGGAGCACGGTAGACGCTGACATTGTTCGCGAAATCGATTCTTGACGGATCGGTGACGCCTTGGATGAAGCACCCCGCACAAATCACCTTGCACGCATAGTGCGCCGAACCACTTAAGGCCTCACAAAAATTGAAGGCCTGACAAAAATCGTGGGGGCACGCGAGGGCGCCGACCACGCATTTGAAGTTGTTGTCAAGGTACGGCCACGCGCTCGTGAAGTCAGAGGTACACAAGCCTGTGGACGCGCACTCTTTGGGATCACAGCTCGGCGGATCAAAGTCCGCCTCGTCTGTGTCCTGGAGACCAAAGCAGATGTCGCCTGGGTTCGGGGTGCATCCCGCCCAGCTTCGAATCGGATTGCCATTGGCATCCAGAATGGGATTGCCATCGGCATCCGTTTTCACCACTCCGTGAACTCCACAGTTGTTTGCCTGAAAGCCCCAGACCGGCATGAACGCCTCCCCGCCCGGGCTGGTCCCATGGACGGCTACGAGGTCGAATGCGTTCGAAATGCCTCCCGCGATTCCCCAAGGCGTCGAAGTACAACTGCCCGGGCAAGCCGCCACATCGGACGACGATCCCATGAACTCCGGTTGGTGGGGCTGGCACAACAAGGGGGGGCCGGCCTCCATGTCATATCCAGGCGGGCAGACGCATTGTCCATCCGAGCAGTAAAAGGGAGTACCAAAGGCGTCGAGACTACAAGACTTCCCGCAGAGAACAGGGCCAGGGCACGCCGGCGATGCAGGTCCGGCCTCGCTAATCGAAGGTAATGCGACGATCACGCATGCGGTCACTATGAGATATGCCGCCGACAAGACGGCGGTGATGGTCAACGATGATGTTCTCATGGGGACTCCTTCCGGAAGGTGATAGCCGGGATGGGGTGCAGAGATTTAACCGCCGCCCAGCAATGGAGCCATTGATAGCTCCCCCTGTCTTCTGTCGTTCGCCATCCGACGCCAAGGCTGGCGTGTGACGCTCGCCAAGATCTGGTCACCCGGGCCGTCGACCATCACGTCTTCGGTGTTGGTGAGCAGGTCGTAGCCGTAGATGTCGAAGTTGCCCGCCCGGTCATCCGCCCACACCACGTGGCGGCCAGAAACGCGCGGCTGGATCTTGTGGCTCGGGACCCGTGGTGAGCTGCCGCGTCACCTGCGTGACGAGGTCGTAGGTGAAGATCTGGTCGATCGCGCACGGGTTTATGCAATCGACCCACACCACGGTGGTGCCATCGATGGCTGGCGCGAACTGATTGGAAGGCCCGGTGGCGATGGGAAAGGGCGCGCAGCCGGTCAAGATATGGTAACCGAACACATCCGCGTTGCCGCTGTTGTAGTCCTCATAGACGATCCCGTCGCCCGAGACGCGCGGCCGCGCGTGATACGCCGGGTCGTTGGTCACGGTGAACGGCAGCCCGGTCAAGTTGTCGTAGCCGGCGATGTCAGACTGCGTGGTGACCTTCACGAACACGATCCAGCGCCGCTTGATCGCCGGCTGTGCGAAGTACACCGACGTGGCAGAACTATGGGTCGGAGGCACAGAGTTGTCAAGAGGTTCCTACTACTCGCCCACCCTCACTTTCGGGAAGGAGGCGGGAGGGCGCGGCGGAAACTGAACGGCGGGAGTCGGTAGGCGGAGCGCATGCGCGCCCAGCGAAGGAGGAGCCGCGCGACGGCCTGGAGCGCGCGCCGCGCGTGACGGGGGTGGCTGAGCATGATCATCGCGACGGTGAGGACGCTGAGCGTGCGGCGAGTGCCGTGCCGCGGGGTGCGCCGGAGCACCTCGAGGTCTCGTCGGGCCCGGCGCCCGGCCGGGCGTCGCGCCGAGGAGCACGAGCAGGGCATACGCCAGACAGAAGGCGAGCAAGAGCCGGCCGAGGCGTTCGGCCACGCGGACCTTGAGCTGGAGGCCGCGCACGCCGAGATGGGTCTTGAAGTCCCGGAAGCTCTGCTCGATCTGCATGCGGCGCCGGTAGGTCCGGACGACATCGGCCGGCGTCCACGCCGAGCGGGTCCAACAGGGGACGAGCAAATACCACGGCGCCGCGAACGTGGGGTCGTGATAGACGACCACGTCGACCGGCACCCGCCGGTGGGCGTGGTAGAGCACGTCGGGGTACCGCACAGCCGTACCGGGCCGCCCGGGCACCTCGCCCAGCTTCAGCCGGCGGCCCTGGGACTCGACGACGGCGCAGCGCAATGGCGGCAGATTCAAGCGCCGAACGTCCGCGACCGCTTCCGTTCGAAACAGCGCCCTGACGCCATCCTGGCAAGTCGTGGCCGCCCGCATTTGTTTCGTGCGCTCATGCCGTGTTCAATAGCACGTGGCGCCTAACGGCGCAAATCAGCCGCGCCGTTCCTCGACGTCGGCTGGATTTGCTTGTTGGGGTGGCTCATTGAATCACGCATGAGAGTTGGTCGCCCGCTTCGGCCAGATCAGTCGGCATATCCAGAGCGCGCCGACTAGGGCGAAGACCACGCCGACTACAGCCGCAGACCAACCGATCAACTGCGCCCAGAGTCCCTCGGCGGGTAGCAGCCAGGCCAGCGGGTAGAGTACGAGCTTCCACACTTGCATGAGGGTCAGGAGCAAGGTTGGGAAGACCATCATCACGATCAGCACCTTGACGAGCCAGGAGTGACGACGGTCCGACTCCTCCATGTGGTCCAAGCGCCACCAGGGTGCCCTATCGGACATTACTGCGCTTTTCTCCGCGACTCCGCCAAGGGATCGAAACGTGGGTCGAACGCTCGCGGTGAGCAGCGGCGAGCGAAGGCGAGCCAGCGGTCTGCTCTACTGCGGGGTTCGGCAGCCCAGAGTGAATCCCGTCTTGCGGAGCTGGATCACGTTGGGGCCTGGGTTTTGCGCCACGGCCGAGCTGTCTGCCGAGCGCAGTAGCGTCGGCGCGACATTCCAGCGCTGGCCGCCGTCGGTGATGACGGTAACTGTCCTGCGGTTGTAGCGGGTGAGCATGCCCACGACGATCGGATGGCCTTCCGGTTGAAACGAGACCCGATCGCCGATCTTGAACTGCAGCATCTGGCCGTGCGCGCGCATCTGGCTTAGGAACCGCAGACGCTCCACGATCCGGTTGTTCAGGTCGATGAGTTCCGCCCCGGTGAGCGCGTCGATGTCGATCCTCACGGTCGGCTCCCCGTTTGTCGCCCAAGCTTTCCTCGGGTCTCATCTTGTTTACCTTTGCTACCGAACTAGAATTCTGCCACGGGATGGCGGGCGCGCAGGGCTCCGCGAACACGGTCGAGTAGACGGGGCTGTGATGGACCCACCGGGCCAGGCTCGCGGACGGCAAGTGATCGAGGAGCCGCGCCAGCTGCCGCTGGCGTGTACGACAATGAGTCCCTCGACGGAAGTGGACGCATCCGAGGGCCCTTCTCGTACTCGAGCGTAGCCGATCGGATTTGACAGGGCAAGAAAATGCAGGGCCGGGAGATCCGCGGCCGGCCACCTGCGCCGAATGCCGTTGCGCCACGGTAGTTCGAGGTGCTGTCCCGCAGGGAGCGATACCGCAACGTGCCATGCTCGGCACCCTGCGGGGGCACCGTGCCGTCGCCGGGCTCAACGACGGTAGCGTGGCGAGGCGATCGACCTGTGGCCGCTCCTGGACCAGATGCTGCGCGCGTTCGTGGACGCCGACCGTGAGTCCACGCGTGGCGGCGGCAGGCAGGCGGAAGCGCACGTCGCACCCCACCGTGGTCCGAAGACGGGACCGAGATGGAGTCGCGGGATGGGTAGGAACGGGACCGGAGTCGTCCTACTGCAGGATAAAGAACTGTTCACGGTGTCGCAGAACCCCGCGACTTCGGAGAACAAAGGCCGTAACTCGCGCCACCCCCGGTGTTCAACGTTCGCCCTTCACCACTGGCCCCTCTTGGTGGCTCTGATCAGTGTGGCCGGCCCTGCCACCGGAGTCCGCCTGGGCGTGGACCTCAACGTCTCCCGGAGCGCGCCGCGTGGAGCCTATTGGAGCGTCGCCGATATCCTGGCTCGCGGGGCGCTCGGGTGGTCTGTCTGCCGGCTGCGGTCGCCGCCTTCGGGCGCGCGACGGGGGTTACCTCGGGCCAGGCGCCTGCCCGGCCGGCGTGGAGCCGGTCCTCAAGGTGATCGGCGCGGCCGGAGAAACGAGGTGGAGCTCGGGGCGACGGCCGTCACGGTGAACGGGATCCCGCTCCCTACGTCGGACCCGTCCGGCGAGGCTGATCACCGAGTCGTTGGGCGACCCCCTGGATGGAGCATCGTGGGCGCCGGCGGAGCGAAATGCGCCACGGCCACGTAACCCGCGCATCGCACTGGATGATCATCGTCTCGCGCCCCGCCTGACCTTTCAACAGGTGGCGCATTGTGAATCGGCCGGAACTGGTCATGACAGGCACCCCGGGTGGTCGAGCCGTCTCACAAGTGCTCGAGAATCGCGCCGACACGGGGACGGCCGGCGCCTCCCCACCGAGTTGGCACGTCCTTCGCTGGCGGCCTCCAGCACATGGATCAAGGAATCGCGCCCAGCTCCTGCGAGGCAGCCGTGGCGGCTCTCGGATCGCGAGCGACCTGTCGACCTCCGAGGCGGGTCGGAGGCAACCATCGGAGCAGCACCACGCCCGCCAGCAGCTCCAGGCACTGGCCAAGCCCTTTCGATTCCGGGTCCGCGCCGACGCCGAGGGGTTCCCCGTCATCCCCGGCCGGTACGGGCAGATCGAGTGGCACTGCGATGGCGTGAACTGCTCGTCCTGTGCCCTGCCGGGGCGGTTCGCGATTGCCGTCTACAGCGACCGGCCCCCGGGCGTGAGGCGCCACCAGACGGGCGACCGAGAGATGCGCGCCGTGTTCCAGCCCGAGGCCCTGGAGCAGGTTGCAGCGGTGATCCGAGCCAAGCGGAAGCGGACCCAGACCTCCTCACAGAGCTTCCAGAACCTTCGATCCAGAGTGACTTCGCGGACCCAGGAGCCACGTTTGTCACACTGGACGGTCCGCAGGAGGCGAGAGCTTGGTCCTGAGTGAGACAGGGGCGGGGGCGACAAGCGGTGACCCGCGGGCGGCTGCGCGGCACATCCGCCATCGAAACGGAGACGTGCAGTCGGTTGGCGGTAGTCATGCCATGGGGCCGACCCTACTCCCGTCCCTCGACGACCCCGCCGTGGATCCGGGTCGTGCCGCTGCACTGCCGCCAGAGTCTGCGGTCGCCCTCCTCGCTTCCTGCACGGTCGCCCAGAGTGCCCTCATCGGACGTTCTACTATCGGTTCCTCCGACGGCCCGGATTGTGCCGAATGACCCGTCTGAGGACCGGCTCCTCGCCGTGGACGAAGCTGCCGAGCGGCTTGGGACTTCTACGGACTATCTCTATCGCCACTCGAGCAAGCTCCCTTTTACAATTCGGATCGGTTCACGGCTGCGGTTCTCTTCCCGCGGGATCGAGCGCTTTATCCGGGCCCGGCAAGGTCGGTAGGAGCCCTCAGCTCGCCGGCTGCCTCTTGACAGGGGAGCGGAGTTCGCGCTTTCATGTCGATTCTGAGGAGCTCAGATGCCAGCCGCACTACCTTTCACCGTGCGGTTTGGGATGACAAGTTCAGCGAGCGCGGAATCGAAGAGTTACTTCCAAAACGAACAGAGACGGTAAAGAGAACGTGTCGTGCCGTCTGTCGCGCCGCCCGCACGTAGTCAGGAAGGGGATCCCTCCGAAATGCCCTGTCAAGCTGCCCGTGCCGCTAGGGCGCAAACCGAGCATACCGGGCCTGGACGAACGTGCCGGCTTCCGAGACATCGTGATGAGGGCGCTTGCACTCTTACCTGACAAGGTCAATGAGACGCGGGTGGAGGGCCAATGAGAGGCCAAGGCCGCATTTACGAACGGGGCGGCGTCTTCTGGATCGAGTATTGGTATCGCGGACGGCAATACCGCGAGTCGAGCGGTTCAGCTGATCCGAAAAAGGCGGAGGGCCTGCTCAAGCAGCGACGCGACGAGATCGGGGCCGACCGGCTCGCACTCAAACCTTTCGTGGGGCCTCGCCAGGAGCGGGTGACCGTCGAGGATCTGCTCAAGGGCCTCGAGCATGACTACGAGATCCAGGCGCGGCGATCCCTGCCCCAGCTCCGCGCACACCTCAAACACGTCCGCGCCTTCTTCCGTGACGGCCGGGCTCTGGCGGTCACCGCTGACCGGCTCCGTGACTACGTCAAGGCTCGGCAGGACGCCGGCGCCGCGTCGGCGACCATCAATCGCGAGCTCGAAGGCCTTCAGCGGGCGTTCGCGCTGGCCGTGGAGGTCGGCACGCTCATGCTGGCTCCGAGGTTCCCGGCCCTCGCAGAGCGCAACGCCCGGCAGGGATTCTTCGAGTGTCCCGAGTTCGAGGCCGTGCTCGCGCATCTCATCGATTCGGACCTTCGGGACTTTCTGGAGTGGTGTTTCTGGACCGGGATGCGGCCCGGTGAGATTCGTGCGCTCGATTGGCCGACCCTCGACCGAGAGACGTGGACCCTCCGCCTCCACGCGAAGGACGCCAAAACCGGCTATGGTCGCATGATCCCGCTGACCGGACCGCTGTGCGCGATCATTGAGCGCCGGCTCCGCGCTCGCCGCCTCGACTGTCCGCTGATCTTCCATCGCGCGGGGCGGCGCGTGGGCGAGTTCAGAAAGGCGTGGAGAACCGCGTGTAAGAAGGCTGGCGTCTCGGGGAAGCTCCCGTACGATCTCCGCCGGACCGCCGTCAGAAACATGGTCCGCGCCGGCACTGATCCGGCAGTCGCGATGAAGATCAGCGGTCACCGGACGCGGGCGGTGTTCGACCGGTACAACATCATCGACGAGCGCGACCTCAGGGCCGCAATCACCAAGACCACGGCCTACGTCCACCGCGTCTCGACTCAGGCCCGGGTGCTCCCGCTCCACCGACGATCAGCTCGGTGATCGCCGGCTCCCGCACAGTTCCCGCACAAACACCGAGGGCGGCCGAAGCCGCCCTGGCGATAACCCCTCGGTAAATTTGGTTGCGGGGGCTGGATTTGAACCAGCGACCTTTGGGTTATGAGCCCAACGAGCTACCGGGCTGCTCCACCCCGCGGTGACACTCGGCAGCTTATCATGCACGGGTCGGTTGTCAAGAACCGACACGGAGTTAGGCGACAGGGGCGGACAGACCGAGCCCTCGATGCAACTTCTCCGCGGCCTTGAGATCCGCGGCGCCGGCGGACTGGCGTACTTCCCTTCCGTGAACGCAGTAGCACGAGGATCAGTGCTCGACCCCTGACCGAGGCTGCCGTATCGAACTCGCAGCGGGATCATCGGGGCGAGCAGCTTGCCGCACAGATGGTCGCTCGCGGCCCACACGCGCTCCAGCACGGGCGCCAGCTCCGGGCCGTAGCGCCGCGCGCCGCCAGGTGGCTGAGGCGGCGGATGGCGGCCTTGTGGTGACAGCGCGTGACCCCGGAGTACTCATCGAGGATCCGCCCCGTGCCGGCCTTGTCGGCGTGCTGGTATCACCCGCACCGCCTCGGCATATTCCTGTCGTGCTCGCTCTGTCACGGCGCCTCCTTTCCGATACCGGTCTCGGTAACACCGGTTTGGAGGCACCGACGTCAGTTTCGTAACACTTCTTTTGAGGCTGATCGCGCCCTTGACAACTCCGGCCATGCGGCGCAGTGTCTGCGTCTGCGCGCAGCCCGGGGTCAGGTGGGTGACAAAGCTTCCTCAAAGCCGGGACCGGGGATTGAGGGGCATGCCGGACAGAGCAACTGGACCAGGGGGGCCCTGGATCTCTGGTGATGCCTTGCCGCTCCGGGCGGTGGCGCCGCCGCGGCTGGCCGGGGAGGGCCTTTGTGTTGCCTTCCCCCCAGTCGGTGCCGTGTCGCATCTAAGAAACGGCTCAGTACCGGACGGAGAGATCCGCCTGAGGAGCCCCCCTTGTCATAGGCTTGCACGTTGGAGCGAAAACCGTTCTGCTCTGCTTGGCGTAGCTTCACCGCCATCGCGGTGCAAGGAAAGAGGAGCGTGCTATGGGTACCTATTTCAGTGAGCGTGAATTCGCGCAGGTGGAGCCGGCGGAGAATGCGTTTCGCTCGCCGATTCCCACCCAGGTCATCTCCAACGGGGAATTCAATCCCCCCGCGCAGACGTCCCAGCAAAAGCAGGTCGAAGCCCGCATCAAGGAGCTGGCTGACACCTACGGCGCGAAGCTGGGCATGGACCGCCGGCGGTTCCTCCAGACCGCGAGCGGCATGGCCGCGGCCTTCGTGGCCATGAACAACGTGTTCGGCAACGTGTTCGACGTCTCCGAGGCCGAGGCAGCCGACCCCATGGTGGCCCAGGCCCGCGCCGATGGGACCAAGGGCCAGTTCATCATGGACGTGCAGACGCACTGGGTGCGCGACGACTACAACCAGGAGGGCTTCGTCGGCTTCCTGAAGTCGGTCAACCAGCTTGAGAGGAGCGGGCTCGACCCCAGCAAGATCAGCGTATACGACGTTAAGTTCGAGAACTACGTCCGGCAGATCTTCCTCAACAGCGACACGTCGGTGGCGGTGCTGAGCGGCGCGCCCTTCGACGACAAGTCGTGGGAGTTCCTGACGAATCAGGCGATCGCGGATGGCGTCAACATGGTCAACAAGACCGCGGGCAGCACGCGGATCCTGGGGCATGCCGTGGTCAGGCCGGGGCAGCCCGGCTGGCTGGACGAGGTGGACCAGGCCCTGGCCGAGCGGCCGCCGGCCAGCTGGAAGATGTACACGATCGGCGACCCGCTCTCGGCCAAGACCAAGTA